>Ga0209211_10003027_pt1 | contig 27999 bp, 21 predicted proteins | sample RifGroA2_FD_183992 | JGI IMG/M metagenome (GOLD analysis project Ga0209211, IMG submission 183992) | Groundwater microbial communities from Rifle, Colorado, USA - Groundwater A2 (SPAdes) (version 2) | ecosystem: Environmental > Aquatic > Deep subsurface > Groundwater | place: Rifle, Colorado...
CGCCGCCGCGTAAGCCGCGGTCATGGCCGATGTGTCGCCGGTTGAAGCGCAGGCGATTGCCTGAATCCCGGCCGCTTTGGCTACCGACATCAGAACCGTTCCGCCGAAATCCTTGAACGAACCGGTCGGAGTCATTCCTTCAAGAATCATCCAAACCTCAACGTCCTTGCCGAGCCATTTCGATAAATGTTTGCCCGCCGGAACAATCGGAACATTACCTTCGCCCAAAGTGACGATATATTTCTCGTCCAAATACGGCATTATCAATTCTTTGAAACGCCAGACGCCTGAACTGCGCGTCGCTTCGTTTTTTGGATTAAAAACGGATCGTTTCGCGCGCTCGTCAAAAATCAAAGTAAGGGCGTTAAAACCCGTTCCCGTTGATTTTAAGAGCGGCTCCAAGTTGTGTTTGATGTCGTAAAGATCGCCGCAGTCGGGGCATCTGAATTTTCTTTCCTCAAGCAGATCAGTTTTATAATCACAGCTTATACATTGCAGATATGTGTGTTGCATTTGTTCCCTCGTTCAAGATTTTTAAGATGCTATTGAAAACGTATCACTGGCGCTCTTCCCCGTCAAGATAATGGCGTTGACAAACGACGAATTATTTGTTATTCCTATATCATCGATTTTTAGGACATTAACAAATCGCAAAAGGAGGCATGGGTATAAAATGAACGGTGTTTTCTGGCTCACTTTTTTGAGCGGCGTATTTTTTGGAGTGTGGCCCCTGGTAATGAGGGCGTCGGGACTTGGCGCCGCCTGGGTTGCTATAATGCTCGCCTTGGGATCCGGCCTTGTCGGCATCAGCGTTTTTAAAGGAACGGCCTTTCCTTCTCTAAACGGCTTATTGATCGGTCTGGCCGCCGGATTATTGAACGGTTTTGGAGTGCTTGCTTACGGCAAGTTGATTGGAATGCCGGAAGTGGAGATGTCAAAAATTGTTCCGCTGCTTGTGGTTCTGATTGCCGCGGTCGGCGTTTTGGGCGGATATTTCTTTTACGGCGAACCGTTTACGCTCAGAAAAATCATCGGCATAATCGCGGTTATCATCGCGGCTTTCCTGCTGACTTAACGAAAATAATTTATGTAATTAAACGCGGACTGAAAAAAGTCCGTTTTTTTATTGCCATTTTTTTTGAATGTGATAGTATAAAAAAGCGCGTTATAAGCGATAAATTATTTAAAATATTATGAAGTACGCGATTGTTTTTATCGTTATAGCGGCCGTTCTCGGCGCGGCCGGATTTTATTTTTTAACCAAAACGCCGGCAGGCGTTGACGACTCGGCTCTTAAATCCGCGCCGTCCGAACCGCCGGACATCCGCCAGCCGGCGGAAAAAATTATGCGATGGAATGAACCCCCGAAAATGGAAATCGACGTAAACAAAAAATATTTTGCCGAAATGGAGACCTTGTCCGGCAAGATAAAAATCGAACTTTTCGCGTCCGAGACCCCGGTTGCCGTCAATAATTTCGTTTTTTTGAGCCGCCAGGGATTTTATAACGGAACGAAATTTCACAGAATCATTAAGGGTTTTATGATTCAGGGCGGGGATCCGTCGGGCGATGGCACAGGCGGTCCGGGTTATCGTTTTGACGATGAAACAATCACCCGTGACTACGAGCGCGGAATTGTCGCGATGGCAAACGCCGGCCCCGACACCAACGGAAGCCAGTTTTTCATCATGCATCAAAACTATCCTTTGCCCAAAAGTTACGTGATTTTCGGCAAAGTTCTTGAAGGATTGGATATCCTCGACAAGATCGCCGAAACGCCCGTCAAGGTCGGCCCGTCGGGAGAGCCCTCGGAGCCGACGCAAGATATGTTTATTAAGAGCGTGATTATCGAGGAGCAATAAGGCGCGGCACAAGGAACGGCAAGATAAACAGCAAATAACAAGAAAGGAGGCGTTGATGTTCAACACCTCCTTTTATTTTATTTTTATGCGAAGAAAGATCTTATGATTTGATACGCGGATATGATCATTTGCGTGAAGAAAGCGGCAGTCATAACCGCGCCGGAGACGATGACGATATAAACGCCATTTTCATATTCTCTCGCCAAATTCCAGGACATAATGTCGCAGAACATGGCTATCATCGGGGCAATAATAATAATCCATTTAACCCATTTTAGCTTTTTTGACCCGATTCTCGCGAAACAGGTGATAAGGCCGGAGACAAAAAATAAAAAAGTCATCCCGTTGAAATGGATATGGGAAACCCTGACTAAGGTTTTAAATCCCATGCCATTATTAATATTTGTGACTCCTTTTATTTCTTTATAGCCGATTAACGGACGGAATGATTCCGGACCATGACAAACCATGCAATTCTTTTCGGTTATGGGTTTTATTTCCGAATTATATTTCGCCTCATCGGCGCCGGATCGGATCCATTTTATTATGGTCTCTTTTTCCGCGTTGGTCGCGAATCCGCCCATTGTTGTTTTTAATTTAGATTCCAATATGCTGGAATTCCTTTTTCCGTAATACTGCATTCTGATACTCTCCGCGGAGAGTCCAAAAATACCGCCTTCGCCGGAATGGCTTTCCCATATCTGCGTCAGGTTAAAAACAAACCCAACGCTCAGACATGTTACGGTTACCAGAAATAGCAATCTAAAACTCACCGGTAATTTGTCAAACTTAAGGAAGTTGTTGATTTCGTCTATCCGGTTTTTGTCTTCCATTTCCGCCTTCTCCTTCCGGTTGTTATTAAATTGGTAATGTCCTACTTCACGAGCTGATAATAATGGAACATCGCGCGTATTGTCAAGACCGACTTGCGCCACAAAATGGTTGACTGTTTTTAAAAAATGTGGTTAGTTACAGTTGTGTTCTTTTAAATGCAATTTAAGGAAAGAGGTGCGCGAATGGCTAAAATTAAAGACAAGGGCCTGCCTGCGCAGGCAGGCAAAGAAACGATGGAAATCGTTGAAGACGCCAGACAGAAAGAATGGGCGGGCAAAAGTTTCGTCAGAAATTTGTTTTTGGGCGACTTTTCCGCCGATCTGATTTATCCTTTTCCGACTCAAGACAAGGAAGACAAAAATTTCGGCGACAAATACTTGGAGGCCCTTGAAAAATTTTTGAGGGCGAATCTCGACGCCGATGAAGTGGATAGAACCGGCGAATTGCCGCAGGAAGTCATAAAAGGGCTGATACGGCTAAACTGTTTCAAATTGAAAATTCCGAAAGAATACGGCGGCATCGGCATATCCCAGTTCAATTACGGACGCATTAAAGAAATGATCGCTTCCCATTGCGCTTCAACGGCGATTTGGGTTTCGGCTCATCAGTCAATCGGAGTTCCGAACCCGCTTAAATTGTTCGGCACCGAAGAGCAAAAGAAAAAGTATCTGACGCGGCTTGCCCACGAAGGTTTAATTTCCGGTTTTGCACTGACCGAGCCGGGAGTCGGCTCCGATCCCGCCAGCATGACCACGACCGCCACGCTGACCGAAGACGGCAAACATTACCTGATTAACGGAGAAAAACTTTGGTGTTCAAACGGGAACGTTGCTGACGTGCTAATAGTGGTCGCCCGGACTCCGGACAAGATCGTCAACGGCAAAGCCAAGAAGCAAATTACCTGTTTTATTGTTGAAACCAAAACACCTGGTTTTGAAGTCGCTTATCGCTGCGATTTCCTGGGCTGCCGGGGAATCATCAACGGAATCCTAAGATTTAAGGACGTTAAGGTCCCGGCGGAAAACATTTTAAGTAATCCCGGAGACGGTTTGAAAATCGCTTTGACGACTCTTAACACCGGTCGCTTGACTTTAGCCGGGGGCTGTATCGGAGCCGCCAAGCAGTGTTTGAACATCGCCCGCAGAGGAGCGACGGAACGCGTTCAGTGGGGCGGACCAATCGGCAAGCATGACGCCATCGCCGGAAAATTGGCGGAAATGGCCGCTTACGTCTTCGCCATGGAGTCGGTTTGGGAATATTCAAGCCTGCTCGCCGATTCAACGAATCGTGATTTCCGTCTTGAGGCGGCAATAACCAAATTGTTCTGTTCGGAAGCAACCTGGAAAATAGCGGATGAGGCGCTTCAGATTCGCGGAGGCCGCGGTTATGAAAAAGCCCAATCCCTTCGCGGCCGCGGAGAAAAGGCGTATCCGATTGAGAGGATACTTAGAGAAGTCAGAATAAACAGGATTATTGAGGGAACGAGCGAAATTATGCATCTGTTCATCGCCCGCGAAGCCCTGGATTTCCACATGAAGACGCTTGTGCCGATTGCCGATCCTGCCGCGTCCGTCGGGTTAAAAACCAAAGCCGCGCTCGCGGCGGCGGTTAAGTACGCGATTTGGTATCCGAAACTTTATCGGCCGGCGCGTCCTTTCAAAGATTACGGTTTTGTAAGCGGTAAAATGTCCGCTCACATGAGATTTGTTGAGAAGACCGGCAAGCGATTGGCCAGGATGATTTTCCGCTTGATGTTGCGTTACCAGCAGGGTCTGGAAAAGAAGCAACAGCTGATAAGCAGAGTCGTTGATATCGGAGTTGAATTATTCGCCATGGCGGCAACCTGCAGCCGGGCCGAAACGATGCTCGTCATTAAGAGAAGGAATTACGAAAAGTCGGTTGAACTCGCGGATCTGTTCTGCAAAGGGGCGAGAAAGAGAATTGAACGTTCCTTTGAAGACATCGCCGAAAATAACGATCGCCAATCATACAAAGTTGCTCAAGGCGTGCTTGAAGGCGAGTACTATTTTCTTGAAGACGGAATCGTTAAAAACGAAGGTAAATAATTGTTAAATATCTAAAAACCACCCAAAATGCGGGTGGTTTTATTCTAATTTCCGTTTTTTTCTACTTTCCACTTTCTAATAGCTGCTTTAAATCAAAGTTCGGATCGGCAAGATTATTTTTATTTTGCGATAAATCCGCTTTGCTGACGATAAGTTTTGAAAGCGGCGCGAGCTCTTCGGTTCGGTTAAATAAAATCCCGCCGATAAGTTTGTTGTTTCTCAAAAATAAACGGCCGAGCGCCCCGCCTTGTTTTGAACCGCGCTTAATGATTTCTTTGTCCGGAGACGGCCGCGCGTCGCCGATGAAAGCGATTTTAAGTCCGAATCCGGAGGTGGCGTAGCTTGAGAGCAGTTCAAATTTCGTTTTTTTACCCGTCATACTAAGTCCGGCCGTCCGTCCCTGCGCTTGGGCGTTCGCCCAAGTGCCGACCTGCGGGCGCTCTTCCAAAATCACGTCCTGAAATTCCGCCGCGTCGCCGGCCGCCCAGATGTCTTTCGCCGAGGTTTCCAGATATTCATCGGTTATTATTCCGCGTTTCGTCTCCACGCCTTCCAGCCGCAAGCCGTCAACCGGACAAAAAAGTCCGATGCCGGCGATCACGATTTGGCAGGGGATATTTTTGCCGCTTTTGGTCAGAATCGCCTCAACCGACTCGCCGCCCAAAACTTCCAGCACTTCCTCGTTTTTAAAAATTAGCGTTCCGGCTTTAGTCATCACCTCTTCAATCATCGCGCCCGCTTCTTCGTCAAGAAGATTCGCCCAATAATACGGCTCCCTTAACAGAACCGTGACTTCAAGTCCGGCTTGCTTCAGCATGTCGGCCATCTCAAAACTGACGAACCCTCCGCCGACGCAAACCGCTTGTTTGGCGGTTTTTACGGCGCCGATTATGTTTTTCCCGTCATCAAGCGTCCTGACCGGATACACGCCCTTTTTGTCCGCTCCCGGAGCGGCCAGGAGCCGGGCGCAGCCGCCGATCGCCAGAAGAAGTTTTTCGTAAATAATCGTCTCCCCGTCTTCAAGCGCGACGGTTTTCTCGCGAGCAAAGACCTTTATCGCTTTTTTGCCGGTTAAAAGTTCTATTTTGTTTTCCGCGTAAAATTCCGGGGTTTTCAAATAAATTTTTTCAAACGGAATTTTGCCGAGGAACCAGTTTGGCTTTGAAAGCATTATTCTGGAATAAAACCGGTAGGGCTCGTCGGAAACAATTATAATCCTGCCTTCGGAATCGTTCTGACGGATCGTTTCGGCGGCCGTTGTTCCGGCCACCCCTCCGCCAATGATGAGATATTTTGTTTGAATCATGTTTCAATTATAATTGGCAGCGAGGGAAAAATGAAAACGAAGTTTTCATTTTGACCGAGCGAACCAACTATACAAAGTATAGCACATTGTCTAATAAAAAAGCATTTGGTATACTGTCAGATATGATAAAAATTATTGAACTTTCAACGCCCGGCTGCGTTCATTGCGCCGAGGCGAAAAAAATTTTGGAAGAGAAAATCAGGCCGAATTTTCCGGACGTTGAAATTGAATATATTGACATGCTCACCGAGAAAGGAATGGAGATGGTTCAAAAGTACGGCATTATGTCTTCGCCCGGCATAATCATCAACGGCGAGCTTTTCGCGTCCGGCGGACTCAGCGAGCAAAAACTTGTTGAAAAAATTAAAAGCTTGACCCCTTGACTTCTCGTTGCTGTATTTGTTATTCTGTCATCTATATGAACGAAATTGAGCAAATTCAAACTCTCATAAACGGCGAACAAAAGAAATCGGACATGGCCGTCTTGCTTAGAGACGAGCCGAATTTCGCCGCCGTGCTGAAAGTTGGCGGTTTAATCGAAGGAGCCATCATTGAAAAAACGAGCAAGGCCGTCCATATTGATTTGGGTTTGTTGGGTACCGGCATTATTTACGGAAGGGAACTGATGGACGCTTATGAGATTTTGAAAAAATCGAAACCCGGAGATAAAATTTTGGGAAAAATAGTGGAATTGGAAAATGAAGACGGTTACGTCGAGCTTTCGCTGAAAGAGGCCTCCCGCCAGCGCGTTTGGGATCAATTGAGAGAAAAGCAAAAAAGCCAGGAAATCATCGTTGTAAAAATCAGCGAGGCCAATCGGGGCGGCTTGGTCGCTCCCATTTCCGGAATAAAGGCATTTTTGCCCGTTTCCCAGCTTGCTCCGAAACACTATCCGAGAATCGAAGGCGGCGACAAGGAAAAAATTTTGGTTGAATTGAACAAACTGGTCGGTCAGGAGTTAAAAGTGAAAATTCTTGATATGTTTCCGGAAGAAGAGAAACTGATTATTTCGGAAAAAGAAGTCAAAAACGGAGAAATGACCGAGGTGTTGAAGCACTTTAAAGTCGGCGATATCATTGAAGGCGAGGTCGCGGGCGTCGTTGATTTCGGCGCTTTCGTGAAGTTGCCGGCTCCTTTTCAAAATAACGACGGTTCGTCGGCCACGGAGTCGCTGGAAGGACTGATTCACATTTCCGAATTGGATTATAAGCTGATTGAAAATCCCCAAGAGGTGATCAAAGTCGGCGATAAAGTTCGGGCGCAGATAATTGACCTTGAAGGAGACAGAATCTCTCTTTCTTTGAAACGCCTGAAAGAAGATCCCTGGAAAAACATCGGCTCAATTTATAAAAAAGGAGACATTGTCGCCGGAGAAGTGACGAAATTTAATCCTTTCGGAGCTTTCGTTCAGCTTGATCAAAACATCCACGGCTTAGTTCATATATCCGAATTCGGCTCGGAAAATAAAATGAAAACGGCGCTTATTTTGGGTCAAAAATATAATTTTAAAATAATCTCGGTTGAGCCGGAGGAGCACAGAATGGCTTTGGGGCTTGCCGACGTTTCGGACGGGCAAAGCGAACAAAAGAAAGAAGAATAACGGGCGGCGGATTACAATCAAGAGTCATATTAAAGCGGGGTGGCCCCGCTTTTTGTTTGCCGACCGGCGCGAGGGGTTGACAGCTTTTCAAAAATATGCTAATATGTGGCTGTTAATGGCATAATAAATTTTAACAACCAAATAAAGAAAGGGGTGATTGAAATGGCAAAATGCAAAGATTGTCAGGAATGCAATTGCGGCAAAGACAAAGAAGAAGTTGCAACAATAGTCAAAGAAGACGGCCGTAAGCCGGTGATACTGCCCAAGTATAAGGAGGACGCGATCCGGCGGTACGCGGCTAAGGATGTTTTCGCTGTATCGGGAGATTAGGAGGATAATAACCAAATTTCGGAGAAGATTTATTTCTTCGGACAAACAAACCAAAAGGAGGGTTTAAGATGAAGAAGGAATATTACAGGATTATAGCGGTTGTTGAACCGGCTGACGGATTACAGGACACATTTGACCAGGACAACCACAGGGTTGTCTCGGTAGACAGAAAGAAAAACAGGGCTTATGTAACCTGCAACGTTTCCGAAGGCTATGCCGAACCGGCCGTCGCGCTCCCGAGAAGGGCAAAATATCACCAAATCACTTTGTCTCTCAAACAGAGAGACAGTGTGGAGACCGTCATCGTCAACAAGGCCACCGGCGATATTTTAAAGCCATTTCATGTAACAAAAGAAGGTGTGGCAAAATACGCCTTCGGTCAGACATATTTGAGAGGAGCGGCCCGCGAGAATTGGGTCATAAGCGTGTGGAGCAACGGCCGTATCGTAGTTGACGACGTTTCTCTGCCGATTAGGGGGGGAAAGACCCTTTTTAATCTTGTAAGCGGGATCATCAACGAGACATTTCACGTTTACTTGGGAGAGGAGTTCTTGGAGCGCGAGCTTCAGAAGCTCCCCGATTATATGGTTCAGGTAATAGGACCGATTCTCTCGGCTTATCAGGAGCTTGAGAAGCGCGGAGAGATTGGCGGGACCAACGCCATGACCTCGGCTTTCAAGCAGGCGCTTGAGGAGGGGATAGATAAAGTCCTCGGCGCCGGAAAAGCCGCAAGCGCGAAAAAGAATTAACAAATCAGCCAATTAACAATCAGCCCCGGATCAATCGGAAAATAAATCGATTGACCCGGGGTTTTTTTATTGTTACGAAATTGCGTGTATTTGATTTTTAGTTTATTTATGCTACAATAATCATCGTTATGAATCCCGTTAGAGGCCGCGATCGCTTTTAATGGGATAGACAGGTTGATTATATAGAAATTGATAAAGTAAAAATAATTATTGCAGATTTAAAATTGATCGCGATCTGCCTCTAACGGGATGAAATTAATTTCAAAAAACCTGATTTACGCGTTTTTGATTTTCCTGCTTTTGTCGGCGTTTTTCGCCTTGCTCACTTCTCCTCTTGAGACCGTCAAGGAAATCGGTCTGTCCGAGTTGGTTCAGGAAATCAACAAGGGAACGGTTGAAAAAATCACGGTGAAAGGCAATGATTTGGAAATCGCGCTGAAAGACGGCGCGAAACTCTCCGCTCAAAAAGAAAACGAAGCCGGATTGAGCGAATCGTTGAAGAATTACGGCGTGGATTCCGAAAAACTCGCCGCGACCGACATCATCGTAAAACAGCCCTCGGGATTTCTTTTCTGGCTCGGGGCTCTTTTGCCTTTCATTTTGCCTTTTGCTTTGATCGCTTTATTTTTCTGGTTCATGTTCCGGCAGGCGAAGGCCGGAACCATGCAGGCATTCACTTTCGGACGGAGCGGCGCTCGCGTGTTCGCCCCGGGAGAAGAAAAAGTGACTTTTAAAGACGTCGCTGGCCTTAAGGAGGCAAAGGAGGAATTAAAAGAAATCGTTGACTTTTTGAAAAGTCCGAAAAAATTTTTGGACATCGGGGCGAAGATTCCGCGGGGCGTTTTGTTGATGGGCGCGCCGGGCACCGGCAAAACATTGCTCGCGAGAGCCACGGCCGGAGAGGCGAGCGTTCCGTTTTTCCACATTTCCGGTTCGGAATTCGTTGAAATGTTCGTCGGAGTCGGCGCTTCAAGAGTCCGCGATCTTTTTCAAACCGCCAAAAAGAACGCTCCCGCCATTGTTTTCATTGACGAAATTGATGCCGTCGGCCGTCAGAGGGGAGCCGGCCTCGGCGGCGGCCATGATGAGCGCGAACAGACCCTGAATCAGATTCTCGTTGAAATGGACGGATTTGACCGCGACACGAACATTATAGTGATGGCCGCGACCAACCGTCCCGATGTTTTGGATCCGGCGCTTCTCAGGCCCGGACGTTTTGACAGGCGCGTCGTGCTTGACGAGCCGGACATTAACGACCGCGAGGAGATTTTGAAGATTCACGCGGCGGACAAGCCGCTGGAGAAAGGCATCAATCTTCGCAGAATCGCCGAACGAACTCCGGGATTTTCCGGCGCCGATTTGGCGAATCTTGTCAATGAAGCCGCTATTATGGCCGCCCGGCTCGGCCGCAAGGTCATTGTTCTGGACGACCTTTTCACTTCCATTGAAAAGGTTCTTTTGGGTCCTGAAAGAAAAAGCCACATTCTTTCGTTGAAAGAAAAGGAAATCACGGCTTACCACGAAGCCGGCCACGCTTTGGTCGCCGCTTCTCTGCCCGATTCCGATCCGGTACACAAGATTTCCATTGTCGCGAGGGGTAGGGCCGCCGGCTATACTCTAAAACTTCCGGTTGAGGACAGGCGGCTTTACAGCCGTTCAAAATTTTTGGCCGACATGGCGGTCGCGCTGGGCGGATACGTTTCTGAAAAAATCGTTTTTGACGAATTGACCACCGGCGCCTCCGACGATCTTCAAAGAGCGTCCGACCTCGCCAGGCGCCTTGTCACTCAGTACGGAATGAGCGAGAAATTGGGGCCGATTACTTTCGGCGACAGGCAGGAATTGATTTTCTTGGGACGGGAAATCGCCCAGGAAAAAAATTATTCGGAAGAAGTCGCGGCTCAAATTGACAAGGAAGTCGCCCGCTTTATCGGCAATGCTTTCAAGACGGCGGAAAAAATCATCACGGAAAAAAGAGAAAAACTTAACTTGATAGCCAAAACTTTGATAGAAAAAGAAACGATAGAGCGCGAAGAGTTTGAACAAATTATGGGAATAAAATAACGTGCGCATAGCTCAACGGTAGAGCATCGAGCTTATACCTCGACGGTTCTAGGTTCGAATCCTAGTGCGCACACCAAAAAGTTTTTTTATATACCTCGACGGTTCTAGGTTCGAATCCTAGCACGCGCACTTATCTTGGCGCGGCACAAAATCTATGGGAGTCGAACTCCCATAGATTTTTATTTATGCTTGTGCGGGGACTTGACCTTTTTAGAAAAATTTGTTAGAATAGGCTCAATCTTTAACAAAATAATCGAGAGGACAAAGGATGATGCGTTTTGAAACCTTTGAAAGAAGCGGAAAGGAGACGGTAAGATGTCTAATAACCAGGAGATTAGGCAGTTAGAAAAAGAGATTGAAAATCTTCAGCAGAAGCTGAAACTTTACCAGCAGCACATGAAAGCTCTTCGCGAAAAATACGAAGAGGAAAAGAACGAAATTCTGGCCAAGGCGGCCGAAAACATTCGCGCCAAAGAAGAGGCGCTTCGCAAAGCGAAAGAGGAGCTTGAAGCGCTTCAGACCCCGCCAAATTCTTTCGGAGCTTTTCTGGCGGTCGTGAGTGATAGCGACAACATGGTGAGGATAATGGTTAAAGGGGAAATTATTCAGGTTCTGGCTCCCAATCTCGATATCAAGAATCTTAAAAGAGGACAGCTTGTCCGGTTGAGCGCGGATATGCACATTGTTGAAGCGCTTGACCAGTTTGAGGAACTCGGAGAGGAAGTCCGGCTTGAAACCGTGATGAGCAACGGCCGCGCTCTCGTTTCCACCCGCTTGGAAGACGAAAAGATGGTGGCTTACTTCAGCGAACTGCTTTCTCCCCGCGACATTAAAGTCGGCGACAAGCTTCTCATGACGAGATCCCATTTTCTGGTTGAACGGCTTCCAAAATCCGAGGTTGACGATCTGGCGATTGAAGAAGCGCCGGACGTGGCTTACGAGAAAATCGGAGGCCTCAACGAACAAATACAGGCGATTCACGACGCGATAGAACTGCCATATCTTTACCCGGACAAGTTCAGGGAATACAAGATCCGTCCGCCCAAAGGCATTTTGCTTTACGGCCCTCCCGGCTGCGGCAAGACAATGATCGCCAAAGCAATCGCCAACGGCCTTGCCCAGAAAGTCAGGGAAAAGACCGGCCAGAAAGACCTTAAGGGATACTTTTTAAACGTCAGGGGTCCCGAGCTTTTAACCAAATGGGTCGGCGAAACCGAACGGAAAATTCGCGAGGCCTTTGCCAAAGCCAAGGAAAAGGCGAATGAGAATTGTCCGGTTGTCATATTTTTTGACGAGATGGACGCGATTTTCCCGATGAGGGGTTCCGGTATTTCAAGCGATGTTGAAAAGACGGCCGTCACGATGTTCTGCACGATGCTGGACGGCGTTGAAGAAGTGAAAAACGTCATCATAATCGGCGCGACCAACAGACAGGATTTGATTGACCCGGCAATATTAAGACCCGGACGGCTTGACCTGAAGATCAGAATTGACAGGCCGGACGAACGCGGGGCCACCGACATTTTTATAAGATATCTGACGTCCGATCTGCCTTTCGGCGCCCAGTATTTCGACGTTTCCAACTACGAGAGCGATTATTACGTCCCGCGCGACAAGAACGGAAATCCGCGTTTTGACGGAGAGGGCCAGAAGATTAAATATCTTGTCGGTAAGGACCCTTCAAAGCTCGCCGCCAATTATTTGATTCCAAGGTCGGTCGCGAGAATCTACGACCCCAACAAAACTGAAAATCAGTTTCTGGAGATTACTTACGCTTCGGGCAAAAAAGAAATTATGTATCTCAAGGATTTCATGTCCGGAGCGGTCATTGAAAGCGTTGTTGGCCGGGCGAAAAAGATCGCCTTGAAAAGGGAACTCGGCGGCGGTGAAAAAGGAATCCGCCTCCAGGATCTTTACGACGCGATTGAGCAGGAGTTCAAAGAAAATCAAGACCTGCCCAACACCACGGCAGGGATCGAGGATTGGCTGAGAATTTCCGGAAAGCGCGGAGATCGGGTGATGAACGTCAGAACGCTCATCCAGGAGGAAACCGCGAAAGAGCCGGAAAAGAAAGTTGAAAACGTCCCAACGGGACATTATTTGTAAAAATTAAGGCAAAATTGATTATTAAAGAGGACCAAAAACGGTCCTCTTTTTGTTTTTGCGATTAGTTTTGACTTTTTTAATCATTTATGTTATTTTCTTCTCAAGTCCTTTAACAGAAATCAAAAATGACCTGAACATAAGGAGATTTAAATTGGCAAAAATGATTATGGGTTCGGAGACCGAATACGCCATTCTCGTCAAAGGCGCTTCGGACGCGCGTCCGGACAATAGCGCGGCTTACCTTCTGCTTAAAAAATGTCCTTACCCGTTTTTTTCCCGAAGTCATCTTTACGGATGGCGAAGGAGAGACGGCGATTTCCAGATTGAGGCCGAGCGGATGGCCCGTCTTCTTGCCGGCCCGGAGCATTTGACGGCCGAAGACAAAGAATGGTTTCAAGAACATTTTGATCTTCCGTTGTCTCAGCGTTCCGAGGCCTTGATCGGAGCTTTGGGGCTCCTGCTTGAAAACGGAAGCCGTTTTTACGTTGATATGAGTCATCCCGAATTTTCAACGGCCGAAGTGACCAATGCCCGCGATTTAATCCTTTACGAAAAAGCCGGCGAAATAATCGTTGAGGCCTCGCGGCGCAAGGCGTCGGCGGAGCTCGGACAGGAGATCAAGATTTACAAAAACAACAGCGACGGCAAGGGCTCAAGTTATGCCTGCCATGAAAATTATCTCGTTCCCGCCTCTCTTTTTAGGGAAATAACGCGGGAATCCATGATGTCTTCCGAATGGTACCGCCAATATTACGAACGTAATTGCCGGAACGGCGCTTCTTCTAATCGGGGTTCGTTGGCCGGCATATTTGCGGCATTTTTAATCACCAGGCAGATTTTCTGCGGCGCCGGAAAAATCGGCGTTGAACGGGAGAAAAGCGAATCTTGTTATCTCAGAGAACAAAAGTTCCGTCATTTTACCGGACGTTCCGAACGATGCGGCGAGTATGTTGAATCTGACATTGTTGATTCCGTTACAAGTAAGACTTCTAATGGGGTGGAAACGGAAGAAACTCCGGCAACTCCTGTAGATAAGGATGCTTACCGTTTCCAGATTTCCCAGCGCGCGGATTTTTTTACCCGCCTTTATTCCGCCGAAACTACGCGCGAGCGGGGAATCATCAACACCCGCGACCGTTCTTACTTGAACGATTTTGATTTTTCGCGGCTTCACGTAATCATCGGCGATTCAAACATGGCCGAATGGTCTATTTTCTTGAAAACCGGAGTTACCGCCCTGATTTTGGACTGGCTTTCCTCCGGTTTTGCCGAGCGTCTCGGTCATCTTGCTTTTAAAGAACCGGTTAAGGCCTTGCGCGAGATTTCCTTTGATTTGACCTGCAAGAAAGCGGTGATTAAACTGGCGAACGGAACAACGGTTTCGGCTTTGGACGTTCAGAAAGAATTATTGAAAGCCGTGAAGGAATATCGCGGCAATAATCTGACGTCGGTTGAGGCCGACGTGATTGAAAAATGGAGTTACGCGCTTGACGCGCTTGAGCGCGATCCGTCCCTATTGGACGACAAGCTTGACTGGCGGATTAAAAAACGGATTTTTGAAAGGTATCTCGTCAAGTGCGGCGCGAATTGGGATAACTGCGGCCGGAAAACGATCAAAACCAAGAAATCGGGCGTGGCGGAAAATCTCGGTTGTTGGCTGAAACAGCTTGACATTGAATATCACAATATTAATCCGGACACCGGCGTTTATCACGTTCTCCAAAATCAGGGAGCGATAAAAAGAATCGTTTCCGACGAAGAAATTTCGAACGCGGTCGGCAACCCGCCGACCGATACCCGCGCTTACATCCGCGGAATGGCCGCGCGGCATTTAAAAGAGCTGATTACGGACATGCACTGGCACATTCTTGAAATTCACGGTTTGGGGCGCGTCCAGCTTGATCCTTTTGACTGCACCAAAGGAATCGTTGATGTTTTGTTGAAAAAATTCAAATGAATCGAATAATTAAAAAAGAGGACAAATCGTCCTCTTTTATTTTTGGATAATTTTGACAGATTTGAAGTTTTATGATATTTTTAAAATAGATTTTTCAAAAAAAAACGAGAAGAGGAGATGAAAATGTCGCAAAAACACCAGAAAAAAGACAAAGAAAAAAAAGAAGAAACAACGACGGAGCAGAAACCTAAAGACGAAAAGAAGAAAAAAGACATGGATGAGATTTTGGACGAGATTGACGAAGTCCTTGAAGAGAATGCCGAAGAATTCGTCAAAAACTTCGTCCAAAAGGGTGGAGAGTAACGGAAAATATTTAAACACAAGAGAGCAAAAAAGCTCTCTTTTTTATTGTTTTATTTTTGACATCTCTCCTTGTCTATGTTAAATTCTTGAATAAGTTCATTGACAAAAAGAGTGGCATTGCGCATGAGAAAAAAACGGATTTTGGGACAAGAGACCGAATACGGCATGATTATCAAACAGTTGCCTCGCGATTTGGAAATGCTGGAAATCGCGAAATGGCTTTATTACAGATTTATTCCTTTGTGTTTGCGGGAAGCCGCCGCGCGGGAGATGTCGTGGAAAACCGATTATTTTTTGGCAAACGGCGGAAGATTTTATTATGACGCGGGGGATCATCCGGAATACGCTACCCCCGAATGTTTGAGCGCCCGTCAGCTCGTTTGTTGTTCCGAAGCGGGAGATCGTCTGCTTGAAGAACTTCAGGCGGAAGCGAACGAGAAATTGGCGGCGTTCGGGTTGCCTTCGCGAATCTATTTGTACAGAAACAATCACGATGGCAAGCGGCACACTTACGGCTGTCATGAAAATTACGCCGTAAGGCCGGAAATTTTTGATTCCCTGGCCGCTTACGGCTCAAACGCCGCTAAAGATTTTTTTCTCGCTTATTTGATGAGCAGCGTCATTTACACCGGCGCCGGCGACGTCATTTACGATTCGAAGTCGGAAGAACTTAAATTCGCCCTTTCCCAGCGGGCGTGGTTTGTCAGGTACGCGGTCGCGAATTCCGGCCCGCCTTTTTTGCCGATGATTAACGGGAAGAACGAGTCGCACGCGGGCGAATATCTCTGCCGTCTTCATGTTATGGGCAGGGACACAAACATGGCGAACGCCGCGCTTTACCTCAAATTCGGAACTGCCCGGATTATTCTTGATATGATTGAAGACGGCTGTTTCAACCGCAATCTCGCTCTCAAAAACGCGATCCAGAGTTATCGCCAATTTTCTTTTGACCCGTCCCTGAAGTTCCGGGCCGAATTGAAAAACGGAAAAAAATACACGGCTCTTGAAATTCAAAAAATATTGCTGGAGGAAGCGCTGTCTCACGTAAGCGGCTGTGGCGGCGGCGAAGAAGACAAAGATATCGTTGAAAAATGGGGAACTGTTCTTGATGGCCTTTCCCGACTGAAGGAAAAACCGCGTCTTTTGCTCGGCGACGTTGATTGGGTTACGAAAAAGTTTATTCTTGACGAAGAGTTAAGCAAAATAACGCGAAGGCCTCTTGACCGCGGCTTGGCCTTTTCGTCTTTCAAAGGGCGAACGAGAAATTCGCTGAATGACTTTTTAAATTTTGCCCGAACGGTCAACATCCAATATCACGACCTCCGCCGCGAACGCGGGCTTTATTACCGCTTTCGGGACTTCGCGACGCGAATTGTTTCTCCTTGCGAAATAAAAAAAGCGGTTACCGAGCCGCCCAAAGGTGCCCGGGCCGAATTGCGCGGCTTTTTGGTCAACGCGTTTAACCGGCCCGAGATGGCCTTAAAATACTATGTTGCTTACTGCTGGCATTTTATGCAGTGGGATTATGGGTCGTCAAACAAATACATTGATTTGTCGGATCCTTACGCGAACAGATTTAAGCCGGGCGCGGAAAAATTTCTGCCGAAAGAAATAAAAGTGCCGAAAAAATTTAGAGCTTAAAAAAAAAGAGAGCCAAACCGCTCTCTTTTTTTATTGTCTTAGTTGATATACAATACAAAGAGGTTGTCTCAAAATATGAATCCCGTTAGAAGCCGCGGTCGCGATAAAATAATATTTATTATGATAACAAAAAGTCAAACAAAAATAAGCAAAAATAATTTTGCAGGGTGCGGCACGACCGCGACCTGCTTCTAACGGGATGAACAGCGAGTTAAAATATTATCTTCGCGCGGGCAAAGCCGGCGATTTGACCGATCCCAAAGAACGGCGAATTTACCGCGCCTTAGAAATGCTCCCGGGGTTTCTCGGCTGGGGAACTTTGATTGCCGTTGTTTTTTTGTCTTGGGCCAAGCCGGTGTGGATTGCCGTTTTTATAATTGCTTTTGACGTCTATTGGCTGGCAAAGACCGTTTATCTGTCGTTCCACCTGCGCTCGTCTTTTAAAAAAATGAGGGAGAATCAAAGCGTCAATTGGCTTGAAAAATTGGCGGGCGAAAAGGATAAGGACTGGCGAAAAATTTATCATTTGATAATTTTTCCGATGTATAACGAAAGTTTCGCGGTCGTCAAACAGTCCTTTGACAGGCTGGTTCAATCCAATTATCCTCTTAACCGTTTTATCGTCGTTTTGTCTCAGGAAGAGCGTGCCCGGCTCGGACCAGAGGGAGAATCGGTCAGCGAAACCGGCCGATTGATTGAACGGGAATTCGGCGATAAATTTTTCCGTTTTTTGTTGACGGTTCATCCTCAAGACATCGCCGGCGAACTCGCGGGCAAGGGTTCAAACGAAACATTGGCCGCCAAAGAAGCGGTGGAAAAAATCATTAATCCTTTGGAAATCGCGAGTGAGAACGTCCTCGTCTCCGTATTTGATGTTGACACGAACGTTCCTGCCGATTTTTTCGGCCGGTTGACTCACGCGTTTTTAACCTGCGAAAAACCCTTGCGTTCCAGTTTTCAGCCTATTCCGTTTTTCACGAACAACATTTGGGAAGCGCCGGCGCTGGCAAGGACCATCGCCTTTTCGGCGACTTTCTGGCATATGATGCAGCAGGAAAGGCCGGAAAAGCACACCACTTTCTCAAGCCACTCAATGTGCCTGAAACCGCTTGTTGAAATCGGTTTCTGGCAGACCAACATCGTCTCCGAGGATTCCAGAATTTTTTGGCAGTGTTTTTTGTTTTACGACGGCGATTGGCGGACGGTCTCTTTGAATTATCCGGTTTCAATGGACGCCAACGTCGCGCCGACTTTCCTGGGCACCGTCAAAAGCATCTATAAACAGCAGCGGCGCTGGGCATGGGGCGCCGAAAACATCCCTTACGCGCTTTTCGGTTTTTGGAAGGACTCAAAGACGTTTAAAAAAATTACTTCAAGGACAAAACTCTTTTGGGCTTTTCATAAAATAGAAGGATTCCATTCCTGGGCGACCAATGCCCTGATTATTTTTATGCTCGGCTGGCTCCCGTTGATTCTCGGAGGAACGGCGTTTAACGTCAGCGTGCTTTCCTACAATTTGCCGAAAATCACCCGAATCCTCATGGCCGCGGCTATGATCGGCCTGGTTTCTTCGGCGGCTCTTTCCATTATTCTGCTTCCTTCACGTCCGGTTCAATACGGCCGGCGAAAATTCGTTTGGATGGTCCTTCAGTGGATACTCTTGCCTCTGATAATAATCGTTTTCGGCTCCTTTCCGGCGCTTGACGCGCAGAGTCGCCTGATGCTCGGCAGATACATGGGCTTTTGGGTAACGCCAAAGCATAGAAAACGCGATGCCAATATACGAATGCATACTAATAATACGAATAAAACGATAATTTAATTGTCTGCATTCGTATAATTCGCATGAATTCGTATATTAGTATCGCATTTTATTCAAAGTGTATCTTCTCTTTGAACGCGAGAAGTTTTTGCGTTAAGAGGGGATAATTTCTCAAGTTATGGTCGTTTTTAAGCAGTTTTACCGCCTCTTCTCTTGCTGTTTGAATAAGAGGCAGGTCGGTCAAAGACGCGACTTTGAGTTCCGGCAAACCCCATTGTCTTGAACCGTAAAAATCGCCCGGACCGCGGATGGCCAAGTCCTTTTCGGCCAAAGCGAACCCGTCGTCGCATTTAACGAGCGCCTCAAGCCGTTTGTTCGTTTGCCGGTCCGCAGTATCGCCGAAAAGCAGGCAATATGACTGATGTTCGCCCCGGCCCACCCGGCCGCGGAATTGATGAAGCTGGGCAAGCCCGAATCTGTCCGCGCCTTCAATCATCATCACCGTCGCGTTCGGCACGTCAACTCCGACTTCAACGACCGAAGTTGAAACCAAAATGTCAATGATTCCGGCGTTGAATTGTTTCATCACCCGCTCTTTTTCTTTCGGTCTCTGCTTGCCGTGAAGCATTCCGATTTTCAAGTCGGGAAAAATTTCTTCCGAAAGTTTTTTATATTCTTCTTTTACGTTTTTTACTTCGGCGGACAGCAATTTCTGCTGAAAAGTTTTGGAAATTGGATCCGCCAGCTGGCGGAGGAAATTGGAAATTAAGGCAGTTGCTTCAATGCGCGGGCATATCACAAACGCCTGTCGCCCATTTTTAATTTGTTTCCTGATAAATTGATACGCGACTTTCCGTTTTGCGGAGGAGACAATTTTCGTAACAATTTTTTGCCGGCCCTTGGGCATTTCATCCAGCCGCGAAATATCGAGGTCCCCGTAAAGCGCCAGAGCCAGGGTTCTCGGGATGGGAGTCGCGGTCATTGAAAGAAAATGAGGAATCTTTCCGGCGGCTTCGCTGTCAGCCCTTCGACCGCGCTCAGGGCAAGCGAGTTTCGCTCTTTGCCGGACACCGAAACGGTGCTGTTCGTCCACGACCGCCAGCGCCAAATTTTTGAATTTTACCCGCTCCTGGATAATGGAGTGAGTTCCTATTAAAATTTGAATTTCTCCCGCGGCGGTTTTTTGAATGATTTTTTCGGCTTCGCGCTGTGGCAGAGAGCCGCTCAAAAACGCGATTTTCAGGTCAAAAGGGTCAAGCATTTTGGAAATTTTTTCATAATGCTGGCGCGCCAAAATTTCCGTCGGCGCCAGAAACGCCGTTTGAAAACCGCCGGCCGCCGCGCTCAAGCTCGCCATTGCCGCGACGACCGTTTTGCCCGAGCCGACGTCGCCTTCAAGCAGGCGATTCATCGCTCTTGGTTTCGCCATGTCCTGAAGAATCCGCCAGCCGGCTTTTTTTTGGGCGTCGGTCAGGCGAAAGGGCAGGGAATCAACCAGTTTTTTGATTAAATCAACGTCTAAAGAGATTGCCGCCGCCGATTCTTGTTTTAATTTAAGTTTTTCTTTCAAAAGAAAAAGTTGAATCAAAAAAATTTCGTCAAAAGCAAGACGCTTTTTGGCTTTGTCCGCCGCTTCCTCTGAAGCCGGAAAATGGATTTGGCTGATCGCCTCGCCCAAAGAAATAAGACTCCGCCCTTTTTTTATTTCTTCGGGAAGATAATCCGCGATTTTATTCGTCAAAAAAAGAAGCGGCCTGATGACGTAGCGGAGCCGCCGCGAAGTCAGGCCTTTTGTTTCAGGGTACACGGGCACGAAGCGGGCAGTATGATTGATTTCGCTTTTTTCGGCCCGGCCGTCCCGTCCGATAATTTCATAGCTCGGATTTGAAAGATACGCTTCCTTTTTCCTGAAAGAGAGTTTGCCGGAAAGATTGACGATTTGTCCGGCCTTGAAAGTGTTGATTAAAAAGGGCTGGTTGAACCAAACAGCCCTGATCGTTCCGCTCGAGTCCTCCGCGAGACAGTCGGTGATGCTCATTCTTTTCCCGTAAACGTAGCTCGAGGAGACACTTAAAATTTTCCCTCGTATTGTCGCGTTTTCGTCCGGTTTGAGGTCGCGGATTAAAATTAAATTCGAGAAGTCGTCGTAGCGGCGCGGGAAATAAAAAAGCAGGTCGCGAACCGTTTTTACGCCGAGTTGGTGAAGCTTTTTTAAATAAACGGGGCCGCCGACTCTTGAAATTTTTTCAACAGGGTCATTAAGAGAAAGCATGTGGCGGTGAGGGAGGGATTCGAACCCTCGGTACGGATTTAACCCCGTACAACGGTTTAGCAAACCGCCGCCTTAAGCCTCTCGGCCACCTCACCAAATTTATTTTTTATATATCTTGCAAAAGATATTTTATTCTCTCTTTTCCTTTTCCTGATTTTAAAAATTTTTCTTCTCGCCTGGCATTTATCTCAGAAAAAAATGCCTCGTAATAAATTAATTTCCATGGCCCATTGTTTCTTGTGAAATTAGAATTTCCGGAATTATGCTCTTTTATTCTTCTCTTCAGGTCGTTAGTAAATCCCTTATATAATTTATGGTTTTTATCACTTTTTAGAATATAAACATAATACATATTAAATTTCGGCCACTCCCAGTCAGAGGCCTCGGCCCAAGGCCGACCAGCCTGGGGCTGGACCTCACCAAATTTTTTCGTCCGCCATTACTTGATTTTTTATTATATTCAATTTATTATATTATCTCAATTGAAAAAAGTCAAAAGACGTGGTATTATGCGGTCATGATTTCAAACGATCCGGTTGTTGACTTAAGAAAAATTAAAAATAAAGAGAATCCGCCCCGACAATCATGGCAAGAGATGGTTGAAGGCGTGATGCCGGAAAAACCGCGGCAAGAGCCGGAAACGGAAGAGAGTCCCGAGGACAATGAGCCGCTGAAAGAATGGCAGGCGCCGGAATTCGTAAAATACGAGAAAAGTCCGGCAATCGCGGCGGTCGGAATCATTCTGGCAGGCGGGTTGCTGGCCGGAGCGATCATAACAAAAAATCTTTTTTTCGGCGTTTTCATAGTTTTGGCCGCTTTCGTTTTATATCTTTACTCCGGCAGAGAGCCGAAAAAAGTGAATTTCGCGATTTCCAAAACCGGCCTTTGGGTCGGCGCGCAATTTCATCCGTTCGCCGATTTTAAATCATTCTGGATTTTTTACGAGCCGGAAACGGATTTAAAGGAAATCAGTTTTGTCAGCAAAAAGACATTTTTAAGGCCTCTGCGCGTTCCTTTGGAAAATCAAAATCAAAAGGAAATCAAAGAAATTCTCCTGCGATTTTTGCCGGAAGAAAAACAGCAAGAATCGTTCGGCGATTTTTTGAGCAGAAGGTTCGGAATTTAAACCCCCTCGTCGTTCAACGGATAGGACACGAGATTGCGGATCTCGTAATTGAGGTTCGATTCCTCACGAGGGGACCATAAGTGTGATTTGGAAGGGTGGCCGAGTGGTTGTTGTCAGCCGGCTTTTGTGGCATACTGGTTGAATGGGTGAGCAATATAAAAGAAGACCTAATGTCAAATGTTTCGTCTGCGGTAAATTGGTATATCGAAGGCCCAGTCAAATACAAAAAAATAGGGGCCAAATTTTTTGCAGTATGAGCTGTTACGGACTTTCTTGTAGAAAAGAAAGTCCGTGCACGGTCTGCGGCAAGCCAATTCTTGCGAGGGCAAATAAAAAAACCTGTAGTAGAAGTTGTGCAAATAAACATAGGATTGGTATTCAGTATAAAATTAATAGGCCGAGAGACAAAGTGAAATCACAGCATGCTCTAAAAGTTAGGTTATTGCGAGAAAGAGGAAAAAGTTGTGAAAGATGTGGTTATAATAGGCACGAAATATTGCAAGTTCATCACAGAGACAGGAACAGGAATAACAATGATTTGGATAATCTTGAACTCATTTGCCCAAATTGTCACGCTGAGGAACATTATTTATTTAGCAAAGATCGTTTGATAAAAAATGTTGCTACACGAGGAGGGTTGCGCCGAATGGCAAGGCACCAGTCTTGAAAACTGGGGTCCCGAAAGGGGCTTAGAGGTTCGAGTCCTCTACCCTCCGCTTCTATGACTCTCAAAAAATACTCATCCGAAACCGCGCACCCGAAAGAGCATCTTGACGAAGATGAGCGGATTATTGCCGGCGCTCTTGTCGCTGCGCGGACGAGAACTCTGGAACGTGAGCCGCTGATTCAAGAGTTGTCGGAAGAAGAAAAAATCCGGCGGATTAACGAATTGCGGCCAATAATGTTCGGCCGCCGGGAGAACGGCGAAGCGTTTCACGAACTGAATGATTTTGAGTTGGCTCTTATTGAGGGTGAAATCAAAAAATACGTTCAAGAAAAAAAACTGCGCGTTCTTGAACAAACCCCGGACTTGAGCCGGCTTTATGGCGTCATCAGGCGGGATTTGCTGACCGGCCGCGAAGAAACCTCGCCGCGACAATTTAGGGAGGCCTCAAGACAAATCACGAGCCGCGTTCTCAAAGATGTAGTTGAGAATAACGAATTGGACAAAAGTAAAACCGTTTTTCTTTTGCCGTGGCGCGCCGGTTTAGCTTTCGGCGAAGGCGCGGCGGAAAACGGTTTTTCGTTTTTTTATCATCTCGGAGCGAAAAGGAACGAAGAAACTTTAAAAACGGAAATTAATTATGAAAATATTCCCGCCGTCATTGATTCGCGAAATCCCGGCAATAATGAAGGATTAAAAGCAATTATCACCGACCCCATGCTCGCCACCGGCAATACGATGGTTGACGCGATAGAGCGTTTGCGAAAATTGGGCATTAAAGAAGAGAATGTTTTGATCGCCTCTGTCATCTCGGCACCCGAAGGCATTGACCATATTTTAAGCAATTTTTCTCAAATTAAAATTACGGTCGGCGTTCACGACGAGCGGCTGAACAGCCGCGGATTCATTGTTCCGGGTTTGGGCGATTTCGGGGACAAATATTTCGCCGGACTCGGAGAGCCGGAACTGCAATCCTGGCTTCACTCGGGCGCGCTTACCCGGGATTCGGCCGATGCTTTGCGCGGAAGAATAGGCCGGAAATAAAAAAATCCCTCTGCCTTAAAGCGGAGGGATTTTCGTCAGCCCTTTGCCGCGGCAAGTCCCCAGACTTCTTTCGCACCCGCGCGCCGGAGAACCTGGGCGCATTCCCTCAAAGTCGCGCCGGTCGTCAAAACGTCGTCAACTAAAATTATTTTTTTGCCTTTGACTTCTTCCGGCCTAGCGCACTCAAACGCCCCGCGGATATTTTCCTTCCGTTCCTTGGGATGAACGCATTCCGTTTTTGCGGTTGCGTGTCGCGGCCGCGGATTAAGACATCGTTCAAAATCGGGAGTTTAAAATGTTCGGCAAGCAGTTCGGCAAGCATTGCCGATTGATTGAAACCGCGGTATTTTTCCCGTTTTTTATGAAGCGGCACGGCAATCAAGGTAAAATTCGCATCAATCGGAAAATTCAATTGAGCCAGATATTTTACAATTAGATTCCTCAAAGGCCGCGATAAGTCCTTTATAAAATCGTATTTGTAAGCCAGAATGATTTTTTTGACGATTTCATTATCATAATCCGAGGCGATTAGAAGCCGTTTGAGCGGACTTTTTCCGCGACAGCTTTGGCAAGCATTGCCGTCAAAAGAACGGTTAAGGCAATTCGGACAAAAAAATCCGGAGTTAACCGGAATTTTTTCAAAACAATCCCGACAAAGCGGTTTTTCGTCAACCGGCGCGGAAGACGTGTCTTTTTGGCAGGCGAGGCAGCGACTCGGAAAAAGAAGCTCAAGGAAAAAATTTTTCGCGGAAAGGAAAATCATAATAGGAAATGGAGATTTGTTTTTATATTATCCCCGCGTTTGCCAAAAAACAAGACCGCCCCGCTTTTTAACGGGGCGGTCTTTTGAAATTCATTATTTCGTCGGCGCTGGGGCTGGAGGAGGAGGGGGAGGCGGAGGAGGAGGCGGAGGAGGCGGAGGAACGCCGCCCATGCCGGGAATTCCAGCCGGGCCTCCGGCCGCGCCGGCTGTCTGTAAGTTAATCGTGGAGGCGATAAACTCTTCTTTGTCTTTGATGTTTTCGGCCGCGCTGACGGTAACCGCGGCTCCGACTTTCACGTCTTTAATGGAAACGGTTTTTGTCGTTCCGGCGATTATGGAATTAATACTCGTTTGTTCGTTCACCATAACCTTCACCGTCTTTTTGGTCGCCGGCTCGCCGGGAATGGGGTATCTTGGCGCTATGGAATATTCAACATTTATAAAATCCGCGCCGACTTCTTTAACTTCGCCGGTTATACTGACGACATTTTCCGGAGGCGCGGGGAAGAAAGCGTCAAGAACCTGCTGCTGTTTGTCAATCTGGGTCTGCAGGCGCTCCGCGGCCGCCTGGTCTCCGCTTTTCACGCCGGCGCTGAAACCGACTTGATAGGCGATGATAATCGCGATGAGCGCGACAACGGCTCCGCCTATCACATAATAATTTTTTTGATCCATAATTTTACTAAATTAAATTATTTTTAAAATTAGTTTCATTTTCATTATACTCAAAAAACAAATCATCAACAAGCCGTCCCTGTGGATAACTTTTTATTGTTTTTGCCGTATAAATACTTTATAATGATAGAATAATCAGGCGAAGCCGATTTTTAATGAAAAAAAATCTCGCAATTTTGATTGTGATTTTTGCGGTTACAGCCGCAAGCGGTTTTGGCTTGCGTTTTGTTTTTGCTTTTACAGAACCGGGCGGCTCGCCGCCGTCAAGCAACACCGAGCCGCCCATAACCACAAGTTCAACCGGTCAAAGCAAGACTGGCGGTCTTAATGTCGCAACTTCTTCCGGCACCCTCGGCGTCGGCGCGGCCTCAAGCGGCACTTATAAACTTGAAGTCATCGGCGGTTCGCTGACCGGAATTTACGGCTCAACTTCCGGGACGAATACCTATGGACTCGCGGGCGTCGCCGGCGGAAGCGCCACGGGCGTTTCCGGCTCAAGCGCCTCCGGCACCGGCCTCTCCGGCGTAAGCGCTTCAGGCACCGCGGTCAGCGGCCTTAGCACTTCCGGCTCCGGTGGTTTGTTTTACTCAACCGGCGGAACTTATGGCCTTTATTCCGCCGCGACCTCAACCTCCGTTTTAACTTACGGCGGTTATTTCAAGAGCAAGTCGTCAACAAGCGGGAGCGCCGGCGTTTACGCCATAAACACTTCCACATCCGGCCCCGTTTACGGCTTATACGCCGAAACAAAATCCACCAACGCTTCTTCAGCCGGCGTTTACGCGAGAAACACGGGCGGCGTCGGATACGCCGGATACTTTGAAGGAGGCCCGGTCAGAGTAGTCGGCAATCTTGAAGTTACCGGAAGCGTTACCGCCGGCGGTGGCGCGCCGATTAGCGGTTCCGGCACGACAAATTACATAACAAAATGGACCGGCAGTTCTTCTCTCGGAAATTCAATTATTTTTGACAACGGCACGAACGTCGGCATCGGGACGACGAGTCCGGGCATTAAACTTGAAGTGAGCGACACTATGGGAGTTAAAGAAGGCAACGATTTTGTCACGTTGGATGTTTCTGCTGGAGATAGTTACATTTCATGGGGCGATTCGGACAGTAGCAGGAGTTTGGTATTTGGAACAATAGCTAATTATCCAGGAAGTGGCTGGTCAGAGAAGATGAGAATCACAAACTCCGGCAACGTCGGCATCGGGACGACGGGGCCAGGGTATAAATTAACAATTTCTGATGTAAGTGGAAGCAGTCTCTTAGCGTTGGTTAATTCAACAAACAACACTAATTGGCAATTTATACCCGTAACGAATGGGGCTAATTCTGACCTGCGTTTTTATAATAATGGAGCCTATCCTGTTACATTCCAAACCACCGGTAACGTCGGCATCGGGACGACGGGGCCTGCGCAGACCCTCCATTTATACAAGGCTACCGGTACAAATTATATTGAAATTGACTCGGGTTCAAATGGAGGTTACATCGGAACCGACGGAACAAATTTTGCTTTACAAGCAAGAAATTCTCAAGATATTACTTTTTATAATTCAGCCGGTGCTGTAAGGAATGTTACCATAACAAACACCGGCAACGTCGGCATCGGCACAACCTCCCCGTCCTACAAACTTGACGTTCAGGGGTCGGGAACCGTCGCCAGTTTTAACGGCCCGATTATCGTCGGAACCCCGACTTCCGCTTCCCACTCCGCGACCAAATCTTATGTTGACAGCATAATAGGCGGCGGCGGCGCTTCCGGCAGTTTTACCACTCTAACCGTTACAGGTAGCACATATCTCGCGACAAGTTCCGGCAACGTCGGTATCGGCACGACGAGTCCGGGGGCGAAGTTGCATGTAAGCGGTGGAGCTATAATAGGCGGTGACACCATGATAAGCGGTGGAACTTTGAGGCTGGACGGCGGCGGAGTCGCGGATTATACAGCAATAAGAATGAGAGCGGCCTCTGGTGGCGGGGATCAGATCAGAATTAGTTTTAGGGGCGACAACGAAACAGAGTACGCGCAAATTGTTGGTAAAGTGACAACTCCTGCTTCTGGATCAGGGACAGCAACTGGTGGTTCACTCACATTCAGAACGGCCACAGGACAGATACTTTATGATAGGTTTACAATTTTAGAAGGTGGCAACGTCGGCATCGGGACGACCTCCCCGGCCTACAAACTTGACGTTCAGGGAACCGGCTATTTCTCCCAGCCCGTCATCGTCGGAACCCCGACTTCCGCTTCCCACGCCGCGACCAAATCTTATGTTGACAGCTCAATAACCGGAAACATCAGCGGCACGGCAAACTACATCTCCAAATTCACCGGCTCAAACTCTCTGGGCAACTCCGTGATTTATGAAACAGGCGGAAATATCGGCATCGGGACGACGAGTCCGGGAAATAAACTTGAAGTTGTCGGTGGAACTACAATGTTGGGTAATGGTGCTTGGCCTGTATTGGCATACGGGCAAAGTGGTCAGAGGGTGAGTATGATTTCAGATGTAGGTAATCAGTTTGTGAACATTGGCAATATGCTAGCTGATGGTACGGTGGGAGCAGATCGTGGTGGAAACTTAACTCTATTCGCACGATTAACAACAGGAGCACTTGATGCCACCGGTGGTAGAATTTTTGGTGGGAGAGAAAATGCCATAAGCGGCGATGGCGCTGGCTACCTGAGTTTTTTTACCACCACCACAGGGTCATTTGTTGAACGCGTACGAATCAATAGCACCGGCAACGTCGGCATCGGCACAACCTCCCCGTCTTACAAACTTGACGTCAACGGCAATACAAGAATAACCGGCGATCTCACAGTCACCGGCACAGTCTCCTACGGCTCAATCGGCGCCGACTGGCT
>Ga0209211_10003029_pt1 | contig 27979 bp, 14 predicted proteins | sample RifGroA2_FD_183992 | JGI IMG/M metagenome (GOLD analysis project Ga0209211, IMG submission 183992) | Groundwater microbial communities from Rifle, Colorado, USA - Groundwater A2 (SPAdes) (version 2) | ecosystem: Environmental > Aquatic > Deep subsurface > Groundwater | place: Rifle, Colorado...
TTTTTATTTATTTAGTCGTTATATCCTTATAAACTGCAATTATTATGCTTTTCATTAGAAAAAATCAATATTTTCCACAGGAAATAATTTTAAAAATGTTAAAATCACTTAGGAATTATTTTGTGCCCTTTGCGCTGCCTTCATGGGAAGGCTCATAAGTGACGATAAGGTTTGCTTCTGCCATTTTACCACCTCAGAAAGCCTTTGATTTATTAGTATAAATAGTTTTCTGAACCGCAAGCCTTAAATATATGTATGTGTACACATACACAGATTAAGAATGGGAACAAAAACAATATCAATAATGGATGATGCATATGAGATTTTAGCCAGGCAAAAAAAGCCTAATGAGAGTTTTTCAGAAGAGATTAGAAGGCTTGTGCCTAAAAAAGGGAATATTATGGAATGCGCGGGATTGTGGGCTGATATTAGCGATGAGCAGGCAAAACAGATGGAAGAGGCTATTAAAAAATCCAGGCAGTATACAAGAAAACATGTGATGGAAAAGCTCAAATGATTCTGCTAGATACTACTTTTTTAATTGATTTATTGAGGAAAAGAGAGAATGCAATAAAGAAAGCAGTTGAGCTTTCAGGCAAAAACAGATTGGCTACAACATATGTGAATATATATGAATTATTGCTTGGGGTTTATAGCGTTGAAGGAATTGACTACGAGAAAAAATTGCAGGATGCTGAAAGATTATTGGAAAAATTGGAAATTCTTATACTGGAAAAACAGTCAGCAATAATTTCCGCAAAAATAGGTGGCGCATTGTCATTGGAAGGCCAAATGATTGGTGATGTAGATAATATGATTGCAGGCATTGCTTTGGCCAATAACATCAGTACAATAGTAACAAGGGACAAAGAGCATTTCCAGAGGATAAAGGGGATTAGGGTGGAGGGGTATTAAGTTGATTATATTCAATTGAATTCCTGCTTTCAGAAAAAACTTAAATCAGTGTGATGGGGTTTGGGTTTACGAGATGTCTAGTCTTGCCTGTTCATGTAAGAATTTAATCCCTTCTGGATAAGACTCACCTTTCTGCATTAAATGCTTCAAATCAGCATACCAAAATTGAGTGTCATCATCCATTAAACAAACGATTTCCGGTCCTGTAGAATGTATTAATGCTCTTGATTTCCCTTTGGATAAATCTTCTGTAAGTGTAGCTAAATCACCATTGTAGTTAGATACCATATAGAAATATGGTACTCTTCCGCCACGTCCAGAAAAATACAGTTCAGAATATTTCGCTTCACAAGCGAAGACCGAGTCGCCCCATTCTTCAACCTTAGATGGATCAAATCTAGAATGTCTTTCAGCATCTGGCCGTCTTCTTAAAAATTTCTTCATGACAATATGTAAAGGACGTTCAGGTATATCTATCTCACCTACATAATATACAACTCTGTTAAAACCGACATTTAAGACAGAAGTGTGTATGTCTATGGGATTAAAACACCTCTCTTCAAAAGGCATTAGTGTAAGTGGATATTCCATCTCATAAAACATCCTTATTCTCTCAATTAAATCAGGTCTTACTTCGATAATAGCTTTTACTTGTAGTGTTCTTTGGAAATATTCTGTCATGTTAGGAAGTATTATAGAACAGTATTAATACTTAATGAATTAAAAGGGGATTGTTTAAACTGACGTTTATATTTATACCGCCTCAAAATAAATCTCAAACTCCTTATCCTTGACTTTTTCTTTGCTCTTCCACCTGTGCTCCCTGCTCGGCTCCAAGGAGGAGATTTTCATTGCAGACGCGCCTACTTTATCCTTTATTGCAAGCTTCCAGTCATTGAGCATTTCATTCAGCTCGTCATCAACTTTCAAAAACAGCGAGATATTGTCCTTCTTCTGCAGCCCTGCTTTCTTCCTTAATGCCTGAATTCTCCTCATGATTTCCCTTGCAAAGCCTTCTGCTTCCAGCTGCTCGTTTATTTCTTTGTTCAAATAAATAAATCCCTGGCTGAAAGCCATTTCCTCGTATGGAAACGGGATTTCCCTTGAAACAATAAGGTGCTCTTTTGATAATACAACTTCATTTCCCTCAATCTTGCATTCATATTTTCCTTTCTTCTCTATGCTGCCAAGTATTGCCTCAGGATTGTTGATGGTAAGGTGGGCTATTATCTTAGGGACAAGCTCGCCGTAAAGAGGCCCAAGCTTTGAAAAATCAGCTTTGATTTTTTGCCTGACATCATGCATCTTGTCCTTCACCAATATCTCCTTGACATTTACCTGCAGCTTCAATGCCTCCCTTAGCCTGTCAACAGAGCCAATAATCTGCTCGTTCTTAGGCACTATAATCATTTCCTTCAATGGCCATCTAACGCCATATTGTATTTTTTCCCTCAAAGCGAGCCCCGCCTGCACAATCTCGGAGGTATTCTCCATGTCTTTCTCAAGCTGCAGGTTAATCATTCCTTCATCAAACTCAGGCCAGTCAAGCATATGCGCGCTTTCCTGCCTGAACCCAAATGCGTCTTTCATGTCCTGATAGATTTTTTCGGAAATAAAAGGGGCTATTGCGGCAAACATTTTCAAAGCTTCAAAGAGCACATTATAGACTGCGAAAAACACCATTTTTCTTTCTTCATCAGAGCCTCTCGATGCCTTTTCCCTTGTAAGCTGTATGTAAGTCCTGCTTAAATCCAAAAATAATGATTCAATATGCTTAGGCACTTCATTTAATTTGTATTTCTCATAAATCTCTGCAACATCCTTTATCGTTGAATGCAGCCTTGAAAAAATATAAAGTTCCTCCACTGCAAAATCATTCTTGCTGAATTTAATTTCGTCAGGCTTTATCCCCAAATTTGACGCCATGCCTATAATATACTTATGCAGATTCCAAAGCACGCCCAAGTTCTTGTGCTTTACTTTCATATCCTCAAAGTTATAATTGATGTCTATTCCCGGGCTTGTTCCTCCTATCATATAATACCTTAAAGTGTCAGCGCCGTAGTCCATTACAACTTCAGCAGGAAGAATATAGTTTCCCAGTGATTTTGACATTTTTCTTCCCTGAGCGTCATTGATGAAGCCGTGCATATAGCAGGCTTTGAAGCTGGGCTTTCCAAATGCTATCATGGAAGCGACATGCAGCAGATTGAACCATCCCCTTATCTGGTCTTTGCCTTCCAAAATGAAATCAGCAGGAAACAATTCGTCAAACAATTCCTTCTTCTGGGGATAATCAAGGCAGTTCCACGATGCGCTTCCGGCATCTACCCACACATCAAGAATATCAGGAATTCTTCTCATTGTCCCTTCCTGATTAAATGGGCTTTTGTAAGTCACTTCATCAATCCATGGCTTGTGCAAGTCTTCAGGCAGCCTCCCTGCCTTTTCCCTCAATTCCTTAATGCTCCCAATGACTTCATATTTTCCAGTCTTGTCGCACACCCATATTGGAACAGGAGTTCCCCAGTATCTTTGTTTTGTAATTGAATTATCTCTTAAATTCTTAAGCCACGAGTCAAATGCGTTGAATGCAGCCTCTGGAACCCAATAAATTTCTTTATTCTCCCTGAGCATCCTCTCAATCATGTCTTCCACTTTGAAGAACCACTGCTCTGTTGCCCTGAAAATGACGGGCTTTTTGCTTCGCTGGGCGTGGGGGTATTCGTGCTCAACAATGCTTTCTCCAACTATCACATTTCTTTTTTTCAAAGCCTCTGTAAATTTATGGTTTTCATTGTAAGCATGCAGCCCTGAAAGTTCGCCCATGTCATCTGGATAAAATCCCGCTTCTGTGAGATTGTTCCAAGGCGGAATTCCGTTCCTATGCCCGACTTCGTAATCCTCCGGACCGCAGCCGCATGCCATATGGACTAGTCCTGTTCCTGAATCGGTATGCACATACTCAGTTGACATCACCACAGTATGGATTTTAGGGGAGCTTGATTTTAATTTGCTGTAATACCTGCTTAGAATGTCGGAGAAAGGATGCTCATATTCCAGCCCCTCTAATTTATCTCCTTTGAATTCCTCGATAATATTGTACTTCTTGTCGGCAACCCCCTGTATAAACAAACCTGCAAGTGCTTTTGCTACAATCCAGATTTCGTTTCCGACTTTCGCTTTGACATAATCAAGCCCAGGGTTTGCCATAACACCAAGATTATAAGCAATAGTCCATGGTGTCGTTGTCCATATCACAAGGTACTCATTTTCAGAATTTTTAACCTTAAACTTTACGAAAATAGAATTGTCCTTGACAGTTTTGTACTCAAGTTCGTGCTTTGCCAAAGCAGTCTGGTGCTCAAAGTCCCAATGCACCGTCCTCAGGCCCTTGTAAAGCCTCTTCTTTTCATGCGCTTTTTTTATGAGCCACCACACGCCTTCTATAAACTCGGGGCTTATGGACTGGTAGGCGTGCTCGAAATCCATCCACACTCCAAGCCTTATAAAATCCCTATTCATCACATCAAGGTTTGTCAATGAGAATTCCCTGCATTCATTTACAAAATTGGCAATGCCGAATTTTGGGATGTCGTCCTTTTTCAGGTTCAGCTTCTTTTCGACCCCCTGCTCAGCAGGCAGCCCGTGCATGTCATATCCTGCCCTGTCCCAGACATCAAATCCCTTCATCCTTTTATATCTCAAAATGCAGTCCTTCAATACCTTGTTCCATGCTGTCCCAAGATGGACTTTTCCTGATGTGTAAGGGGGGCCGTCCAGAAAATAGAATTTCTCTTTTCCCTTGTTCTTAGCTTTTGCCTTGCGGTAGATTTCTTTGGATTTCCAGAATTCAAGTATTTCTTCCTCTATTTTTACAAGGTTTAAGTTGCCTGCAAGAGTTTCTTTTTGGGCTTCTTTCCGGATATCTTTCTGGTTTTGCATTCTTAACACTGTTTTTAATGCATTGTATTTATTTATTTCTGTTTTAGGCATATGCGCGCTGTTAAATGCTTCTGAACACTTGGAAGGGCTGAGTTTTAGTGCAATGGTTGGCGAAGCAGAAAAACTTAAAGTTCAGAAAAAAGCGTAAATCATAAGAGCGAATCCGACACATCTATAAAAACATCATGAGGCAAGATTTCAATTACTACTAATAAGTTACTAAAATAAAAAGATTTAAATAGTAATGACTTTTTTATATTTGCATTGCGGACAAACTTTACATTGTTGAAGCTTAAAATCATGACGTCAAAAGAATCAATAATCGGCATTTATAGAGGTTGGGCTGAAAGATATGACCTTATTGCGAATGTATATACTCTGATCGGCCACCGGATAAACTCGTATAGAAAAAGAGCCGTAGATTCTTTGAATCTAAATGATGGGGACACTGTTGTAGATCTAGCATGCGGCACTGGATTAAATTTTTCTTGCCTACAAAAGGCTGTGGGCCCTAAAGGAAATATTATCGGAGTTGATATAACTGATGCTATGCTTAAAAAAGCTGAAGGAAGAATTGATGCTCATGGTTGGAAAAATGTTGAGTTAGTCCACTGTGATGCGGAGAATTACAAATTTCCAAACCATATTGATGGTGTTTTATCTACATTTGCTCTCGGTTATGTACCTAATTATGATGGTCTTATCAAAAGAATTTATGATGCTTTACCAGTTAACGGAAGATTTGCAGAATTAAGTTTCAAGGAACCTAAAGGAAAGTTAGCTAGGAAACTTCTATTAAAAGCCCTTAGTCCATTCTTAGATCGTCAGGAAGGAAATGAATCTGGCACTCAGGTATGGAAATCAGTGGAAGACCACTTTGATAAAACTACTTTCCAAGAATTTTATTTTGGCACAACATATATAGTAACAGGTGTAAAGACTAAAAAATAATGATTTAAGATATTTAGATGTTATTCACAGAAAATGTCTTATTACCTTTTTTATCTTCTATGTGTATATTGAATTTTCCTTCTTCTAATTTTTTCATTAAAGTAATCAAAAAATTTGGTAGTTTTTGTATTATTTCAAGAAGTTCAGGCCAATTTTCTTGATAAGATTGTAATATTTTCTTTGAACCAAACTCTTCATCAAAGATCCTACGTATAACTGGTTTTGAAGATTCAATTAGATCATAATCCGGATGCGTCATTTTACACATTGTTTCACCAGTAACCATAGATTTTGCCAGAAGAATCATATTAGAAGGAAAAATTATATTGAATTTTGCAGCATTAGAAATTATCTTATAAAATGTCTTTGCAAAAGTTTGTTTCTTAGTGGAATCGATATGTAAAGATATAATGATCTCTGTGGCTTCTTTCTTAAATGCTTCAACATCACTTACCTCACCAATTTCTGCAATATCAAGAAGGTGCCTTAATGAGGAATCAACCTCTTTGTCCAACATAGACTTCAAGAACAACAACATTTTTCTTTTTATATCTTTTGTCATCACACCAACAATTCCAAAATCAAGGTAGCACACAATATTATTCTTAAGAACCCAAACATTTCCGGGATGTGGGTCTGCATGGAAAAAACCATGAATAAAAACTGATTCTGAGCAAGCTCTGTAACAATTCTTGGCAAGGATTTTGTGATTAACCTTAATTCTTTTCATTCCTTCATGATCACCCATTTTTACTCCTTCAATAAATTCCATGGTCAAAACTTTTGAAGTTGTAAAATCCCAATATATCTTAGGAACTTTTATTCCTTTTTCTCCATTAAAATTATACCTAAATCTATCTGCATTCTTGCCTTCAATATTGAAATCTAGCTCTTTAAGGGTATAATTAGCAAATTCTTCAGCAGCTGCAGAAGGCCTAAAATTCCTAGATTCTGGAACATATTTTTCTAATAAACCTGCTAAAAATGAAATTATCCTAAGATCCTTTTCTATAATCTCTTTAATGTTTGGTCTCTGAACTTTTAGAGCCACTATTTTACCATTTTTTAAAACGGCTTTATGCACTTGTGCTAAAGAAGCAGCGGCAATTGGTTTTTTCTCAAATGTTTTGAAAATTTTGGAAATAGGCTTTTTCAATTCCTCTTCAATTATTTTCTTCGCCTCACTATATTCAAAAGAAGGTACTTGATCTTGCAATTTTTTTAATTCTTCTGTATATTCTACTGGGATGAAATCTGGTCTTACGCTTAATATTTGACCAATTTTAATGAAAGTAGGACCTAGTTTTTCTACAATAAGTCTAAACTTCTTAGGTAAATCTTCCTCTGGACATGAAGAAACACCCTTAAAGAAACATTTAATACGGCAGCTTAATGAAAGACAATGGTTTAACTTCAATTTTTTAATATAATATGCAAATCCTCCCTCAACGAAAGCAGTCAAGATTTGTCTTAATCTATTTAAATCTCCAATAGTTTTTAATGCTATCATTCAATTACCTCTTTTTACACTTAATAAATATATAGATTTATAATTATTTCTATTTGCTCCGCCTCGCCAATTGATGGGGTTACTGTATAAATTCGAGGCGGAATTTTAATGGCAGTAAAAATTCCGCCGAGTGAAATTTGGTTGCGAAGCAACGGAATGAATTATTCCAATATAAAAAAGAGATAATTACGTTTTAAGAAATGTTTATATATCATTCTAATATTTTCATAACTATGCCTAAAAATATAGCCATCATCGGAATGCAGTGGGGGGACGAAGGCAAGGGAAAGGTAGTTGATTTTCTTGCTGAAAATGTCGATGTTATTGCAAGATTCAACGGCGGCAACAACGCAGGGCATACCATAGTTGCAGGGGGGAAGAAGACAATTCTCCACCATATACCATCTGGGATTCTTCATAAAAATAAATTAAACATTATTGGAAACGGCGTTGTCATAGACCCAAAAGTGATTCTTGAGGAGATTGACACGCTGAAAAAGGCAGGCGTTGAAGTTTCTCCAAAAAACCTTCTTATCAGCGAAAATGCGCATGTTATCCTGCCGACTCATATTGAAGAAGACAAAAAGACAGGCGGAAAAATAGGGACAACAAGCAGGGGCATTGGCCCGGCTTATGCGGACAAGGCTGCCAGAAGAGGATTAAGATTCTGCCAATTTTCAGACAAAAAAATTTTCTCGGAAAAATTTTTTAGAGAAAATTTTTTTAAAGAGTACTTAGAATATGCACAAAAATTAGCGCCTTTTATGGCGGATACTCCTTTAATTATAAGTAATAATCTTGACAAAAGCAAAAAAATATTGTTCGAAGGGGCGCAAGGCGCTTTATTGGACATAGACCATGGAACTTACCCTTATGTTACTTCCTCTAATACAACCATTGGAGGAGTATGCACGGGCTTGGGCATTGGGCCGAAGAAAATACAATCCTCAATCGGCATTTTAAAGGCTTATACAACAAGAGTGGGAGAAGGGCCATTCCCGACAGAACTGAAGGATGAATTAGGGGAGATAATAAGAATGAAAGGGCATGAATTCGGCTCAACAACAGGCAGGCCGAGAAGAGTAGGATGGCTTGATGTGTTGATAGCAAGGTATTCTGCAAGAATAAACGGATTGGACAGCATTGCTGTAACAAAGCTTGATGTTTTGAGCGGATTAAAAAAAATAAAGATTTGCGTCGCATATAATCATAATGGGAAAAAGATTGATGATTTTACCACAAAACTTGATGTTCTGGAGAATTGCGAGCCTGTTTATGAGGAAATGGACGGCTGGGATGAAGATTTAGCAAAAATGACAAAATACGAGCAGCTTCCTTCCAATGCAAGGAAATACATTAAAAGAATCGAGGAATTGGCTAAGGCTCCCATTTCCATAATTTCCATAGGCCCTGGAAGGGAGCAGACGATTGTGCTGAGAAAGGAGTTCTTGTTTTATTAATCAAATAGTAATAAATCATAATCTTCACTTAATAGTAGTCCCATTCCGAAATATTTATAAATGCCTGCCCCTTTTCCCAGATTTTGGGGGTATGGTTTATAAAATGAAAAGAAAGCTGGCTCTATCAACTCTGTCAATATTGGCTATTCTATTTTTGTCTATTGGAACCATTCCAAGCGCTTATGCAAGTGATATGGAGGATATCTGCAGAATTACTTCATTTGGCGATAATGGTAATGATATAGTTGACTTTAATGATTATCTAGGATTTGCCAGGCTTTGGGGTGAAAGGGACTTAAGATCTGACTTTGATGGCAATGAAATAATTGATTTCGCGGATACCATCAAAGTTGCGAGGTTATACGGCAGATTTAGCGGTGAAAAATGCATCCGCGAGCCTGTGTTTACTTCTATGACGATTACAATCAATGGAAAGGAGGAAACGCAGGACATCAGAACTGTAACATCTACTATACTAAATGTCAAAGAGAGGGACAATATAAAAATCAAGGTTTCTGCAGAAGGCGGTGAGGCATTTATGATTAAGGCAGTCGCCCCTACAGCAAAACAAGAGGGAGCAACTGTATCTGGCAATCTGTTTGAGTGGACACTTCCATATGCCTCAGCAAGAGATTATTTTGTTGATTTCATTGCTGAAAATAATAAGGGTATACCGAAGCAGGACCGTATTGCAGTAACGCTAAATGTGGAAGACAAGCCAAACAACCCGCCTGTAATCACAGCAGACGAGCAGATAACAGTCAAAGAAGGCGAGCGAAAAAGCTTTACAGCAGCAATTTCTGAGCCTGATGGAGAGGCTCTTGGTGATGTTACTGTTGCTGCTCCAAGCTGGGCAGCTTATAATATCCCGCCTGATAAATCTGCCATCACATTCACTTTAAATCCAAAGGAAGGTGATGCGAGTACTCACAACATAGTTATAACTGCAAAAGACGAATTCGGCGCAGTCTCTTCAAAAACAATAAAGGTTACTGTTGAAAAAACCAACAGAGCGCCTGTCTTTAATTCTATTCCTGATCAAAGAACTTTAGAATTTAATGAATTAAGAGTAAACATATTTAATTATGTCTATGATGAAGAAAATGATGCTATTGAGTATAAATTGCTCGATTTCAAAAAAAACGGCAGCAATGTCCAGATACTAAATGCTCTAAGAAGTGACGGGGTTTTTATATGGATGCCAAGTTTAACTCAGGAAGGAGAATACACAGCTACTGTCCAGGTTACAGACGGCAAAGCAGCAGGGCATGAGAAGCAGCAGACATTTAAGATTACTGTAAACAATAATAACGTGCCTCCCAGATTCACATCAATAGCTGGCAGGCAGGTATATGAAGATACGGTGTATAATTTTGAATTGAGCGAAACCCAAGCCTTAACGCCTATTCCTGTTGCTGCTGAAGACTCTGACGGCCAGCAGGTGACTATAACAGCAGAACAACTTCCGCAAGGGGCTGCTTTCAGTAACGATGTCCTTAGCTGGACTCCTAATTATTTCCAGGCAGGCGAGTATACTCCTATCTTTAAGGTATCTGATGGCGAATCCACAACAGAAAAAGGCATCACTATTAAGGTAAATAATGTAAACAGGGCTCCAAGATTAAAAGGCATTACAAGAATAGTTGCAAACAAACTCATAGTAAATAGCAAAGAAGAAGATCTTAATAATATTAACAATCAAGGCATGACAGTTATCGGGATTTTTGCTAATGACGAAAATCCTATGGAACTTGAAGTTATTGAGGGCCAGCCTTTAGGGTTCGAATTGGTTGTTGAGGACCCTGATGGGCAGGAGCCATATATATTGGAGACTATGCAGAAGCTGCCTCAGGGGGCATCAATAAATAGGGCATCATTCAGTGAAAATGGAAAATTCACATGGACTCCAGATTATACACAAGGGGACTTTGGAAAAAAGGAATATGTAATAACATTTATGATTACCCAAGGTGAATTTTCTGCTCAAGGGACAGTTAAAGTAAGAGTCATTGACACAAACCATGCCCCTGTCATTACAGAAGACGAGAGGTATCCAAGACCACTTGTAGGGAGCCAGTTTAATTACAGGACATCGAGGCTTGGATTTGAATGGCAGGCTTCTGATCCAGATAAAGATAGTCTTGTATATGATTTTTATCTTTATAAGGAAGATGAGCAGCCTAAAAAAATCCTCCAAAACTGGCATGAAACTCAGCCATCTTTCTTTGAATTTGTATCTGTTGGGAAATATAAGTGGCATATAGTCGCAAGGGACAGCCAGGGATTTGAAACCAAAAGCAATGTTTGGGATTTTGAGGTAATTTCAAATAGGGTGCCTTATGCAAATACCGCCTCTGCTGAAATCAATGAAGATGCTGCAAAGCAAATAACATTGACAGGAAGCGATATTGATGGAGACTCATTAACATTCAGTATTATATCACAGCCTGTAAATGGAGTATTGTCAGGCTTAAATCCAGCAACTGGTGCAGTTACCTATACTCCAAATGCAAATTTCAATGGGGCAGACAGACTTACATTCAATGTTAATGACGGAAGCTTGGACAGCAGTCCTGTAACAATGAGCATTGCTGTTAATCCTGTAGACGACCCTGCTGTATGGCAGGCCCTATTAAACAAGAATGTCAATGAAGACAGCCCTGATAATACTGTAGCCTATTCAAACCTTAAATCTTTATGCGCTGATGCAGATAGCGCTGTTAATATGCAGGTAACATCAACCCATGCCCATTATGCGCTTGCATTTTCTGGAAATGATTTGGCAATAAGCAATATGGAATCAAATTATAATGGCGCTGAAACAGTAGCCTTATCATGCAATGGCATTAGCTCTTCTTTCCAGCTTGCTGTTAATAATGTCAATGACGTCCCAACTGCAAATTCGCAATCTGTAACAACAAACGAAGACACAGCTAAGGAGATTACTCTTAGCGGAAGCGATATTGATGGAGACGCATTGATATATTCAATTGCCGCAAATCCTGCTCATGGAACCCTAACAGGAACTGGAAATATTGTAACATACACGTCTGCTGTAAATTATAATGGAGCAGACAGCTTTACTTTCAAAGTTAATGATGGCTCTGCGGATAGCAATACTGCGACTGTTTCAATAACAATAAACCCAGTAAATGATGCTCCGGCTATAACCTCAACGACTGTAACAACTGCTTTAGAAGGCTCAGCCTACAGCTATGATGTTGAAGCTTCTGACGCTGATGGGGATTCTTTAGCATTTTCATTGACAAAAAATCCAACAGAAATGAGTATAAACCCAAATACAGGTTTAATATCATGGACCCCTTCATTCACCCAATCAGGAAACCATGATGTTGTTGTTTCGGTAATAGATAGCCACCAAGCTACTGTAACACAGCCTTTTACAATTAATGCAGCTAATGTTAATATTCCGCCTGTTTTGGCTGCAATAGGCTCAAAATCAGTTAATGAAAATCAATTATTGCAGTTCTCACTATCAGCAACTGATTTTGATAATGATGTGGTAACATATTCTGCATCAAATCTCCCTAGCGGAGCAGCAGTCTCTGGGGATATATTTACATGGACACCTTCATCTACACAATCAGCAAGTTATATCATAAGATTTACAGCAACAGACTCAAATGGAGGTGTTGATTTTGAGGATGTAGCAATAACTGTAGCAAATGTAAACGTGGCTCCAACTGCAAATTCTCAATCTGCAACAACAAACGAGGATTCTTCTGTTATAATAACATTGGCAGGAAGCGATGTTGAGGGAGATGCATTAACTTTTGCAATAGAGTCAAACCCAATCAATGGAGCATTGTCAGGCTTAAATCCATCTACTGGCGCAGTTACCTATACTCCAAATGCAAATTTCAATGGGGCAGACAGCTTTACCTTCAAGGCAAATGACGGAAGCGCTGACAGCAATACTGCGACAGTAAGCATAACAGTAAACCCTGTTAATGATGTTCCTGCAGCAAATTCGCAATCTATGACAACAGATGAAGATGCTGCTAAATCAATTACTTTAACAGGCAGCGATGTTGACGGAAGCGCATTGACATTCAGCATCGTTTCAAATCCAGCAAACGGGGCATTGTCAGGCTTAAATCCAGCAACTGGGGCAGTTACATATACTCCAAATGCAAATTTTGCTGGAAGCGACAGCTTTACTTTCAAGGTTAATGACGGAAGCGCTGATAGCAATACTGCAACTGTTGGAATAACTGTTAATCCTGTAAATGATGCGCCTGCTGCAAATGACGATTCTGTAGCAACAAATGAAGACGCTTCAATTTGGATAGATGTGCTATCAAATGATAATGATATTGAGGATAATAAGCCAGTTATAGATGCAATCGCAGTACAACCTACAAAAGGGGCTGCTGCAATAGAAAGCGGGAAAATAAGATATGCTCCAAATGCAAATTTCAATGGAGCAGACAGCTTTACCTACACTGTAAAGGACAGCCAGGGGGCAATTGATAATGCAGTAGTATCTGTAACAATAAATCCTGTAAATGATGCTCCAACTGCAAACGCCCAATCTATGACAACAGATGAAGATGCTGCTAAATCAATTACTTTAACAGGCAGCGATGTTGACGGAAGCGCATTGACATTCAGCATTGTTTTGAATCCTTCAAACGGCGCATTGTCAGGCTTAAATCCAGCAACTGGCGCAGTTACATATACTCCAAATGCAAATTTCAATGGGGCAGACAGCTTTACCTTCAAGGCAAATGACGGAAGCGCTGATAGCAATACTGCGACAGTAAGCGTAACTATTAATGCAGTTAATGATGTTCCAATAGCAAATGCCCAATCAGTTTCAACAAATGAAGACAATGCAAAGGCAATAACTTTGACTGCCAGCGATGTTGACGGAAGCGCATTGACATTCAGCATTGTTTCAAATCCAGCAAACGGCGCATTATCTGGACTTAATCCAGCAACTGGCGCAGTTACATATACTCCAAATGCAAATTTCAATGGGGCAGACAGCTTTACCTTCAAGGCAAATGACGGAAGCGCTGACAGCAATACTGCAACCGTAAGCATAACAGTAAACCCTGTTAATGATGTTCCTGCAGCAAATGCCCAATCAGTTTCAACAAATGAAGACAATGCAAAGGCAATAACTTTGACTGCCAGCGATGTTGAGGGAAGCGCATTAACATTCAGCATCGTTTCAAATCCAGCAAACGGAGCATTATCTGGACTTAATCCAGCAACTGGCGCAGTTACATATACTCCAAATGCAAATTATAATGGGGCAGACAGATTTACTTTCAAGGCAAATGACGGAAGCGCTGACAGCAATACTGCAACCGTAAGCGTAAATGTTAATGCAGTTAATGACGCTCCTGCATTGCCTGCAATAAATTCCCAAGCAGTAAACGAGAACGAATTATTACAGTTTATTATAACTGCGGCTGCAGATGCTGACGGCGATGCTTTGAGCTATTCAGCATCACTTTCTCCAACTGGCAATCTGCCAACTGGCGCTTCTTTTGATGGAAATACAAGAACTTTCACTTGGATTCCAAGCTTCACGCAGGCAGGAAATTATAATATAAGGTTTGCAGTTTCGGACAATAATGGCGGCTCTGATTTCAAGGATGCGCAGATTACGGTTAATAATGTTAATAGGGCTCCAGCAATAACATCAACTCCTGCAACAACAGCAACAGAAAACTCAGCCTATAGCTATGATGTTAAAGCTTCTGATGCTGACGGGGATTCTTTGACATTTTCATTGGCAACAAGCCCAACTGGAATGTCAATAAATCCAAATACAGGTTTAATATCATGGACACCTTCATTTGCTCAATCAGGAAGCCATAGTGTTGTTGTGCAGGTTTCTGATGGGGCAGCAACACCTACCCAGAGTTTTACAATTGATGTGGCAAATGTAAACGGCCCTCCTGCATTGGACGCAATAGGCTCAAAATCAGTTAATGAAAACCAATTATTGCAGTTCACAATTTCTGCAACAGAGCCTGATGGAGAGGCAATAACTTATTCAATATCAAACAAGCCAGCTACGGCAAACTTTGATGCTGCAACAAGAACATTTACTTGGACGCCTGCATTCAATGAGGCAGGGACTTATGCTAATATAAGGTTTACAGCAACAGACCCTAATGGCGCTTCTGACTCTGAAGATATAACAATCACAGTTGTTAATGTAAACAGGGTCCCTATTGTAAATGCAGTATCCACAACAACAAATGAGGATTCTTCTGTTACAATAACATTGGCAGGAAGCGATGCTGATAGTGAGCAGCTGACTTTTAGTAAATTATCAGACCCATCAAATGGTGTGCTGGGCGCAATTGCTTCCACAGGAGCAAATTCTGCCTCTGTAACCTATACTCCAAATGCAAATTTTGCTGGAAGCGACAGCTTTACTTTCAAGGTTAATGACGGAAGTGATGACAGCAATAATGGGGCAGTAAGTATAACAGTAGCTTCTATTAATGACGTTCCTGCAGCAAATTCGCAATCTGTGGCAACAGATGAAGACACTGCAAAGGCAATAACTTTAACAGGCAGCGATGTAGAAGGAAGCGCATTAACATTCAGCATTGTGTCAGCTCCTTCAAACGGGGCATTGTCAGGATTTAATCCAGCAACTGGGGCAGTAACCTACACTCCAAATGCAAATTTCAATGGAGCAGACAGCTTTACTTTCAAGGTTAATGACGGAAGCGCTGACAGCAATACTGCGACTGTTTCAATAGGAGTTGGCTCTGTTAACGATCCTCCTACATTACATAGCGGGGTAACCCCATTAACAGGGAACAGGAACGCAGAATTTACCTATGATGTCACTTATACTGATGTGGATAATGACCCTCCAGCTTTTGTAAAAGTATATATAGATAATCAGCCATATACAATGTCGCCGTCAAATCCTTCAGACACAAATTATACGGATGGGGCATTATTTATCTATAAGATAAAAATCGCAGCAGTGGGAAGCCATAATTTCTACTTCCAGGCAAGCGATGGAATCGCAACAGCTACATCAACCACATATTCAGGGCCTACAGTAACAAATGATGCTCCAACTGCAAATGCGCAGTCAGTTTCAATAAATGAAGATGCAGCAAAGCCAGTAGCTTTGACAGGCAGCGATTCTGATAGTGGTGATACAATTACATTTAGCATTGTGTCAAATCCTTCAAACGGCGCATTGTCAGGCTTAAATCCATCAACTGGGGCAGTTACATATACTCCAAATGCAAACTACAATGGGGCAGACAGCTTTACTTTCAAGGTTAATGACGGATTAGTTGATAGCAGTGCTGCAACTGTTTCAATAACAATAAACCCAGTAAACGATGCTCCAGCAATAACATCAACTCCTATAACAACTGCATCAGAAAACTCAGCTTACAGCTATGACGTAGATGCATCAGATGTTGAGGGAGAGGCTTTGACATTCTCATTGACAACAAAGCCGACAGGAATGAATATTGATTCAGCCAGTGGAGCAATAACATGGACACCAGACTTTGCTCAGTCAGGAAGCCATAGTGTTGTTGTGCAGGTTTCTGATAGTACAGCAGCAGCAACACAAAGCTTTGCCATAAGCGTAGCTAATGTAAATAGGGTTCCTGTAGCAGATTCACAATCTATAACAATAAATGAAGACGTCGTAAGTGCAATAACATTGGCAGGAAGCGATGCAGATAGTAATCCTTTAACATTTGTAATTGTTTCACAGCCCTCAAACGGCGCATTGTCAGGCTTAAATCCATCAACTGGGGCAGTTACATATACTCCAAATGCAAACTACAATGGGGCAGACAGCTTTACTTTCAAGGTTAATGACGGAAGCGCTGACAGCAATACTGCAACAGTAAGCGTAAATGTTAATGCAGTTAATGATGTTCCAACTGCAAATGCCCAGTCAGTTTCAACAAATGAAGACAATGCAAAACTAATTACATTAACGGGCAACGATGTAGAAGGAAGCGCATTGACATTCAGCATTGTTTTGAATCCTTCAAAGGGGGCATTAGCAGGATTTAATCCAGCAACTGGGCAGGTTACCTATATCCCAAATGCAAATTATAATGGAGCAGACAGTTTTACATTTAAGGCAAATGACGGAAGCCAGGACAGCAGTGCTGCAACAGTGTCAATAAGCATTAATGCAGAAGGCGATGCTCCTGTTATAACAACAGCTGCAGTCACAACTGCTTTGGAAGGCGCAGATTATACGTATAATGTAGGTGCAACAGATGCAGACGGGGATGCTTTGACATTTTCATTGACAACAAAGCCGACAGGAATGAATATTGATTCAGCCAGTGGAGGAATAACATGGACACCTGGATTTATAGATTCAGGAAGCCATAGTGTTGTTGTGCAGGCTTCTGATGGGGCAGCAACAGCAGTGCAGAGCTTTGTGATTATTGTCAACGAAGCGGGAAACCAGGCCCCTGTACTAGGCAGCATAGGCTCTAAAATAATCACAGAAAGCCAGACATTGTCATTTGAGTTGTCAGCTACCGACCCAGACGGCACAACATCATTCACTTTTTCAGCAACTGGAATGCCTCAAGGGGCAAATCTTGCAGGAAACACATTTATCTGGACTCCTGCATATACTCAATCAGGAAGCTACACTGTAACATTCTTTGTAAGCGATGGAAGCGCTCAGGATTCTGAGACAATTACAATAACAATAAATGATGCAGGCAACCAGGCGCCAATATTAAATGTTGCAAGCCCTCAGACAGTAACAGAAGGGCAGACATTGTCATTTGAATTGTCAGCTACCGACCCAGACGGCACAACTTCATTTACTTATGGAATTTCAAATCCCCCTCAAGGCTCAACATTTGACCCTTCAACAAGAGTATTTACATGGAAACCAGGATTTACACAGGCGGGAACGTATACTACAACATTCACAGTAAGCGACGGCTCATTGACAGACTCAAAAGCTGTGATAATTAATGTAGTTGAAGCAGGCAACCAGGCTCCTACCATATCAGCCTCAGACCAAACAGTTGAGGAAGGCAAGCTGCTGGCATTTACAGTTTCAGCATCGGATATTGACAGCGCCCCCCCATCATTATCACAGATAACAGTATTAAACCTGCCGCAGGGGGCAACTTTTAGCAATAATGAATTCAGATGGACTCCATTGCCAACCCAAGGCGGGGTTTATGAGGTATCATTTAGAGTAGATGACGGCCAGCTTGCTGTCACAAGGACAATAAAAATAACAGTAAAGGATATTCTGCTTGATGACGGGGAGAAAAAGGACAAAATATCAGGCAAGTTTGTGGAGATTGGAAGCGTCCAGATTCCAGGCGGGGAGGACTTTTTAATCCCTGGAGAGCCTCAGATGATGAGAATGAACATTAAGAATACTGCCAACGTGCCTATGGAAGATATAAGGATGAGCGCAAGCTCTTCTGAGCTTGACTTGGACACAAGAATTGGGCCATTTACAATAAGACCCGGCCAGAGGCTTGTCAAGTACCTTGACTTTGAAGTTCCGGAAGGCGCAGAGCCTGGCGAGTATTATATAAGGATAACAATAGAGAACAGTAAATTCCACAGGACAAAGTATGCTGTGGTGAATGTAATATAGAGAACATCTCGTCTGCATGATATTGAAAAATTCGCTTGAAAAGCGAATTTTTCAAAGTTCTCTAATTTATTATGTCCAAAAACTCCGAAGGATACATCTCCTTCCAGCCATTAAATTCTGAATGGGTTATTGTCAAAAAGTCCTTAGCGCGGGATATTGCAACATAAAACAGCCTAAGCTCAGCATCTCTGGTTATATCATTTAAATTTTCATTGTGGAAGGGGAGTATTCCATCATTACAGCAGGCAAGAAAAACATGCTTCCATTCAAGACCCTTTGCGCTATGGATTGTGTTTAAAGTTACTTTATTTTTGTCTTTTTCCTTTTTTTCAACATCAAGAAGTTCGTCTAAGAACTGCATTATTCCATTGATATCATAATCATAACTATAACTATAAAATAAGTCGGAAAGCACTTTAATATTTTTAAGCTTATCATCTATTTTTTCATTGTCATCTGCGTATTTCCCTGAAATATAATCTTCGTACTTAAAAAAATCCAAAAACTGCCTGATAGGATCCTTTTCCTCTTTAAACAGTTTTTTAAAGAAGCTTAAATCTTCTTTAATGTTGCTGCTAAAATTAATTTTATCTATATACTCAAGAGATTCGACAATTGGGCATTTATGCGCAGCTGAAAGTTCTTCCAGTTTTTTAAGCTTTGATTTTCCAAAACCGCTTAACAGCATGACAACTCTTTCGAAATCAACGATAGAGCCAGGATTTACCTTCAATTTAAGGAAAGAAATAATATCTTTTATTTCTTCTTTCTCAAAAAAATTTTTTGATTTTGACAGATGACAGGATATCTTATTCCTTAGGAACTCTCTTTCAAGAGTTTTTCCAATGTTGTTTGTCCTGAACAAAACAGCAATATCTTCATTTTTTGTTTTCTTTCTGATAAGATCCTTTACTTTTTTGATTATAAGATAGATCTCATCGTCAAATGAATAAACTGACTCAATATTTATTTTAGCCCCATTTTCTCTTGTGCATTTAAGCCCCTTATCTATCTTAAACCTCATAGTCTGTATTGTTTTATTCACAGCAGATATAATATTTTTTGTTGACCTGTAGTTATCTTTTAATGTTATGGTATTGTAATGCTTATTAAACTTAAAGACAAGATCATTTGATGAGCCCCTCCATTCGTATATATTCTGGCAGTCATCCCCTATCAGGCATAAGTTATCGTTTTGCAGAAGATTAAGTATTTCCATCTGGACAAAATTCAGGTCTTGCGCTTCATCCACCATTATTGATTTGAATTGCCCCTTAAACTTGTCTTTAATGCTTTTATTTTTATTAAACAGTTTCAATGTCAATAGCAGGATATCATCAAGGTCTATCATATTATGCTGCCTAAGGTACATATCGTATTTTTTATATATTCCAGGCACAGCTGCTTTAAGATTCGGGCTTATTAAAAGGATTTCATCATCTGCAATTTCCTTTATCTTTTTTTCTTCATTTGCAGATATTCCAGATTCAAGGTAATCTGATGATATTCCCCTGTTCTTGAATTTACTGATGCTTCTTAAGATATATTTCACACTGTCTGCCTTTCCATCCGTGCCCATATCCGCTAAAATCAGTTTTATTATTTTCTTCCTGTCAGGATCGTCTATAATAGTAAAATTTCTGCCTGGGAGCACTTCATCAGAACTATCCCTCAGCATCCTAAGAAATAATGAATGCATTGTGCCGATGTATCTTGGCAGCTTTTTTGTTCTTGAAGCTATTTTTTCAATCATATCCTTGGCAGCTTTGTTTGTAAATGTAGTCATAAGAATTTCATTTGGATTATAATTATGCCTGCTTACTAAATTTACATATCTTTCAACAATTGTTGTTGTTTTCCCTGTGCCAGCGCTCGCTACAATTAATAGATTGCCTTTATCAGTATTTGCGGCTTTCTCCTGCTCTTTGTTTAATTTTATTGTTTTTGCCACATCCTTATTTTCTTCTTTCATCATTTTACATCCTCTCAATAATAACCCTTCCGCTTTCAATTTTTATCACAGCCTCGTCAGAGCTGTTTAATTTTGATATCTGGGTTGCAATCTTTGGCAGCAAAATCCTGTCAGCCCTGAACTCAAGGTTTGAGATTATCTGGTGGCTTATCGGCTTCTCCTCGATGCCCAATGCCTCAAATATCTCGGAAGTTGCCTTTTCCTTTCCTTTTTCGTGATACTCCTGTGTTTTGTCAAAGAGGTATTTTGCTATTTTATCAGCGACATTGGCATTCATGGCTTCTGTTATACCCCTTATGCCAGGGGATAAATTGGGCTCTATGACCAAGGGACCTTTAGGGCTTTCGAGCATGTCAACTGCGCAGATGTCCGCGCCTATGGACTTAGCAGTCAAAATGGCGATATTCTTTGCGTTGTCGTCAAGCATGCATGGCTCCCCTTTGCCTCCTGCATGAATGTTTGCCCTTACTTCCCCCCTCACAGCGCGCCTTCTCATTGACGCAATAACATGCTCCCCTGCGACAAGAGCCCTTATGTCCCTGCCCTCTGTCTCTATATACTCCTGAATCAGGAAGGGCTGCTTTAATGCAAAAAGGGCATCCAGCATTGAAGAGGCTGCAGCAAAGCTCTCTGCAAACATCACTCCTTTTCCCTGCGTCCCTTTGGGAAACTTCAGGACAATGGGATAATTGACCTCGCTGAGTATCTTCTTGGCTGCTATAGGGGAGGATGTGAGATAAGTCGTGGGCATTGGAATTTTAAATTGCTGCAACAGCAGATGCGTCAAAAGCTTGTCGTGCCCTATTATAAAAGTGTCAGCCTTAATGGGCATGTAAGACTTCTCTGACAAAGACATGGTTATTGACTTTAGCAAAGGGGCATACCTGAATGAGCCTCTTGCATACACACAATCATATTCGAGCAGTTGCTTTCCATCATAAAGAACGTTCAGCCTTCCATTTCCTAAGTTTACTTCCAAATCCCTTAAGTCAATATTGTCAACCTTCTCAAAATAGCCCTGCATCTCTTTTAGTATCATTAAAGAGCTTCTGCTGCCTAATGAGATTAGCGCTGCTTTCATTTTAAACATACAAAAAATTTCAAGCTTTGCTTGAAATTTTTGTCCTATTTATTCGGATCTATCAAAAACCCCTTTTTCAGGATGTTTTGGCCTATAAGCATGATATACCTTAAATGCCCCCTGTCAGCCAATGTGAATTCTGAGCTTAATTTTTTGCCCGCCAGTTCTATTTCAGCTTCTATTATAGGCCTTACCTTATTGCCATGCGCAGACTTGACAATCTTGGACTTTATAATAGGCCCCAGGCTCAATTCAGAAGCAAGATTGATGTCCATGGAGCTTTTAGTCGCGCCTGTGTCTATCTTGGCTTTGACGGTCTTTTTTCTGTCCCCATTATGGCTTATACTTACCTTTTCGACCAAGCCAATGACTATTTTATCGGAAAGCTGTTCTAGCCCCATATTAGGCAGATGTATTCCTTAGTATATAAAATTGTTTCTAAATAACCAATAATCATATAAACTTTGACAATTAACAAATCATTAAGGGGGTGTAATATGTGAGAATTTTATTAAAATTAAAACCCTTATCAAGCGTATCTCAGGAGCATTTCCATAAGCAGTATTTTACAGATATGCATGGATTTCTTGCAAAAATAGCCGGAAAAGATGAAGAATACGGCAGATTCTGCTTTGGCAACCTGTTTCCAATAACCGACCAGAAGATTGTCCAGGGGAAGGATTATTCAGTGATTATTTCTTCAGCTGACCCATCAATTATTGAGAAATTATTCTTTTCAATAGAAGTTGATAAAGTAATCAATATTGGAGAGATACAATTTAAGGTTATTGGGATTGAGCTGCTGCCAAGAAAGCTTAATAAAAATGCAGTAATAGAGTCAATAAGCCCAATAAATCTCACTGTTCATGATGAAGGGAAGATAAGATTTTTGAAGTATGATTCCAATGGCTACATAAAACACCTGCAAAAGCACCTTCTGGGCAAATATAAGTTTCTCAGGGGAAAAGAGTATGCTAAAGAGCTGTTTGATAATGTTGATGTTTCACTGCATGAGAAGCACCCTTTCGCAAGCTTTCAGATAAATTTCTTCAATAAGGGGGAGAATAAGAATTTTAAGGTGTGCGGCAGCAAACTGGTCTTTAAGTTCAAAGGCATCAGTGACGGGCAGCTTGAAGCCTTTCAGGCACTTTACGATGCAGGATTTGGGGAAAGGACTGCGTACGGGGCGGGGTTCATGGTGGAGAGGTGGGGGAGGTGATTGACAGCTTTAAAAGAATTGGAGAAGAAATAAGCAAAGAGTTTGATAAACTTCCAGAAATTGAACGGAAGAAGGCTGTGCTGGATTGTTTGACTTTGCCTATAAAAGAAACTTATTATGTAAAAGATAAACAGAAACCTGTCTATGAAATTATCATAGATTTTGATACAAAAAACAGTAAGATAACTTTTAATGTGGGTTCACAGTTACGAAAAGACAATCGCACAAAATATTTTGGTTTTTCTGCGGGGTCGAATACGAGTGGTAAGAAAACATATCTCACTACAAACAATCTTTCTTATCATCTCTCAAATACTATTCCTGATACTGCTTCATATATTGATGAAATTGAGGATTCAACTTATGATTTTTCCACATTTAAAATCTTTCTTGAAGATATAAGAGATAAATTTTATAAGAAATCTGGGAAAAAATATCTGTTGAATAGAGAGTTATATGCGAAACCTACAGATGATGAAATGGATTTTTTGGCTCAGAAGATTGGAATAAATAAAAAAGAATTTACTGATAATTTTAGAGTCTTTAGCTTAAATTTTGATGAAAAACCTATTCTTGAAACGCAGTATTCAGAAGCATATACTCAATTGAGGTATTACTATTCCATAGAGCGTTTCTTCAAAACTAACAAAGGCATTAAAGGTAAAAAAAGATCTCATTTTTCAGGTCAGCTGTCACAAATAACCAAAAATGTTGATATTCCTTTAAAATTTTACATTACAGATCAAGCAAAACCGGTTATGTTTGAAAATATTAACATAAATAATTCTTACAAAAGCTTTTGCGTCAATCAGCAAGAGTATGAACATCTGCTTATTGGCTGTAATTTTATCCTTGAAAATCTTAAAGAAAGCTTCAATGGAATCAGATTTTTACTTGTGCCAAAATCAGAAGGGTTTTTTAGGGATGTTGATGATAACACACAATTCTTAAAATGGTCTATCAAAAAAATTGAAAGTAAAAGATTCCAAAAAGAACATGAAAAAATAGAATCAATAAATAAAAATAATTTTTATTTTGATATGCTGTTCTACGAAAAAGATCAATCTGCTTTTAACATATTTAAAATCATATCTGATATTTCAACTCTTAGGCTTGAGGAGATTAGTGATTCAATAGAACAGATAAACTTATCTTACATTAGATTGAAATGGAACACATACTCCTTTTCACTCAATACAGTTTGGCATAGCCTATACAGCCAAATAATTAAAGGCATCAAGAAAGATAAACAAAAAAATCTTTTCCGCTCTGACTTTCTGGATTATTTAGATGTAATTTACTCAGGCAGAAAACTTAAGGAAATACGGTTCGTACATAATTCATTAAAGAATATAAAAAAGGGCCATTATGAAAATAAGAAAAATGAAGATTCAAATTATCACTTTTTAATTTGGAATTCTTTTGAAAGTTTGTTGTTATTCAGAAAATTAAACATTATCAGAGGTGTTAAAATGGAAGAAAAAAGAAAAGAATTGATTGTCAAACTAAAAAATGAAAAAATACAAAAGTTCTTTGACAACTATTCTGAGATTTTTGGAGAAAATCTTGAAAATGGTCGGGAAAAACAAGGACTTGTGCTCTTGGGATATCTTGTTAACCAAATAGTCTGGGCACAGAAAAGTAAAAGTGAAAACAGGTCAAGCACTTTCCTTGACAAGATAGATTATAGCGGCATCAAGAAAGAAAGGCTTCAGAACTTCATCAACGAGGTTCTTGAATTCTTAAAATTATACAGCACCAAAGAAAAGCCATTGCTTGATTACAATAAAAATATTATTGCTGCAATGCAGGAGCATTTACTTGTTCTTCATAAGAGTTCACTAAAAAAAGAAGAAATTACTTACTACATTTTGCTTGGGAATTTTCTGGGTTCACAGATAGGATTCAGCAGTTCAAAAGAAAAAACCGGAGGTAAAGAAGATGGAAACAATACAACAAGTTCCAGCGGAGAAAACACAGAATCTAACACAGATGGAGGCGAGCAAAATGACCATAAAGAATAACTCTGAAATATTATTTTTGTTCGATGCAAAAAGGACAAACCCGAATGGTGATATGGACAATGAGAATAAACCAAGAATGGATTTGGAGACGGATACAAACTTAGTTTCGGATGTTAGGATGAAGAGGTATATCAGAGACTATTTGGAGTTGTTTAAAGGCGAAGAAGTTTTTATAACCGATAAAGCTGAAAATAGCAAAAAAAGAGCAGAACAATTGAAAAAAATCGGGAAAGAACAGAAAGATTGTATGGATGTCAAGTTTTTTGGTGCAGTGCTCGCCGAAGAAGGAGCGAATACACACTTTGTTGGACCAATCCAATTTAATTGGGGGTATTCACTTAACAAAGTGGAACTTCAAGAAACGAAAACAATTACAAGCAAGTTTTCAAGCGGTGAGGGAGTTGGAAAAGATTTCAGAGTCAAATACTCCTTTATTGCGTTTAGTGGTTCAATTAATGCAAAAAACGCAGAATTGCTAAAGCTTTCAGAAGAAGATGTTAAACTCTTCGATGAAGCAATGATAAAAAGCATTCCTTTGTCAAGAACAAGAAGCAAAATCGGACAAATGCCTCGCTTGTACCTTAGGATAGAACTTAAAGACTCTGATTCCTATCTCAAAGACTTGAGGGAGTATCTTAAAGTTGATCGAGAAAAGGACTACAATTCCATTGAGGAAGTTGAAATTGATTGTAGCGGGCTATCAACGTATCTTGGTGAAAATAAAGAAAAAATTGCCAAGATTATTGTTTTTAAGGATGATAAGATAAATTTGAAAGGTCTTGACCTACAGAGTTTTAATATCGAATCTATTAAGCTAAAATGATAGACAGACTCTTGGTGTTCGACCTTAAAGGGAAGCTTGCGTGTTGGAAAAAATTCTATTCCAACTCATCTAGTTTTACCTACGAGATTCCTACACGTACGAATTTGGTAGGAATTTTGGCTTCGATACTTGAACTCAACAGAGACTCTTATTATGAAATTTTGTGTTTTGAAAATTGCAAGATTTCATTGCAGATGAGAAGCACTGTGAGAAAACAGTTTCATTGCATGAATTACTTTAAGAAACCTAACCAGAGAGACTACACTCAGGTGCGCCTTGAAGTTCTTCAGCCACTAAATGTTCAAGACGAGCTTATAGCCTATCGAGTGTATGTTTGGATTAAGGATAAAGAGTTGTTTGATAAATTAATTAGTCGAATAAAAAAGAATAATCAAGGCTATGGGATTTATCTTGGTCAGAGACAATTCAGAGGATATGCTGATTTTGTTGATGTAGTGACTAATATTGAAGGAAAAAAAGACTGTAAAGAAGTAAGCAGTATTGTGAACCTCACCAATGTAGGAGACGAAGAAAACCTGATATGCACAGATTCTGATTTCTCTATTGAAAGGATGCCTCTTAATTTTGAGTTTGCTGAAAAAAATAAAGATGGGCAAGTAGATATATCAAAACTTAACGCAAATCACCTGAATAGGGAGCTTTTGAGTATAGGAAGAATTGCCTACCAAAAAAAGCAATCTACAAAAATATTATCTAAAGAACCATTTAAAAATGTTCTACAAATAGAATGTCAGGGAGAAAAGCAAGTTATTGCCTTTTATGAAAATGAACTAAAGAATGAAATCCTATCACACCCCGATAAGTTGCTTTCAGAACATTTACTTAATGTTGCCAAGCAATCTATAAATATAATAGAATCAAAAAATCTGAAGCTTGATATTCCTACTAAAAAATTCTCAGAGATTGTATACCTCATAGGCATTTGTCATGACTTTGGCAAGATTACCACATACTTTCAGGATTATATAATTAAGAGAACCACGCCTGATGAAAGATTGAAACGCCATAGCCTTATTTCTTCATTGTTTGGTTATCATATCTTGCTAAAATTTTGCGAAACAAATGTTCTTCCAGAAAAATACGCAATATATGGGGCACTGGCAATCAAGGGACATCATGGCAATCTAGATAATGTGGGTAATCTTTTTAGTTTAGATAGTACTGATAAACACGTACTTAGAGAGCAATTTAAAGATATTTTGGGAAATGGAAACTTTGCAATCTATGAAGAATTGCTAAAACAATACATTCCTAATATTAACTTAAAGGAAATAATATCTACAATTTACCAAGAGGATATGGATGCTTTTTGGAGAAAATTGGAATTTAAGATATTCAAATTTTTTGGAACAAATGGCAAAACTGAAGACTTTCTTATTCAAGAACTCATGTATTCAGTTCTTATTGATTCGGACAAGAAAGACGCTGCAAATTTATTGTCACAAAACTATGATATCTCTGATTTGGAAATTAAGGAAGACGCGGTTGAAAAATTTATTGAGTTTCAACAAAAAGAAAATCCTGAAAAATTTAATCCGAAGGATGAAGAAACAAAGAAATTAGTAAAATTAAAAAATAAGGTGTTTAATCAGTGTGTTGCCAATTCTAAACTAACATCAGAGCAAAAAATTTATTCAATTACTGCGCCAACAGGCATTGGTAAAACTTATACCTCTTTTGCAACTGCATTGAAATTAAAGTCCAAAATTAAGGAAAGAACAGGAATAGACTACAAAATAAATTACATTCTCCCTTTCACGACAATTATTGACCAGAATTACGAGGAATTCTATAAAATATTGGATTATTCTTGTAAAGATTTTGAGAATAGAAAAGATGATTACTTGCTTAAGCACCATTACCTTGCAGCAGATGATATTGGGGAGAATTCACCTTATCTTAAAAAAATGTCTGAAACAAATAACAAACACTATGAATCAAAATCATACTTTGATGATTTATTATTCATTAAAAGTTGGGATGCAAAAGTTGTTGTTTCAACATATGTGCAGTTGATGCACACAATTATAGGCGGCAAAAACTCATTTATGAACAAATTTCACAACATTGTAAACTCCATAGTTATTCTTGATGAAGTGCAGTGCATCAGCTTAAAATACTGGGAGTTAATGAGAGAAATAGTCCTAACGTTATCGGAGAAATTTGATGTCTATTTCATTTTCTTGACAGCAACTCAACCATTGATTTTCAAAGAACAAACTGTCCCAGAATTGTCTGATATTGACGTATTTAAAGACCCACTAATGGATAGAGTTCAGATTATTGACAGGAGCAACAAAGAAGTAACTATTGAAGAATTGTATTCCAATTTCCAAGATGAAGAAGGAAACAATATTCAAGCCAGATATATCTTTATTTTAAACACTAAACGAAGTTCTTTTGAATTGTATAATCTTTTCAAAAAAGATA
>Ga0209211_10003031_pt1 | contig 27972 bp, 24 predicted proteins | sample RifGroA2_FD_183992 | JGI IMG/M metagenome (GOLD analysis project Ga0209211, IMG submission 183992) | Groundwater microbial communities from Rifle, Colorado, USA - Groundwater A2 (SPAdes) (version 2) | ecosystem: Environmental > Aquatic > Deep subsurface > Groundwater | place: Rifle, Colorado...
CATCAAAGAACGAGCTGACGGGAAGTTAAAAACATTTTCCAACGAAACCGAAGCCAGGCAAGCCTACGAAGCTAAGGTGATTGGGCTTCAAGACAAGATCAAGGTGCGTTTTAAAAAAGAAGGCCTAGTTGAAACGAATGTTGGTCGTTTAATTTTTAATAAAATCGTGCCCGCCGGTCTTGGTTTTGTGAATAAACAAATGGACAAGGGTGGTCTAAAAAATCTAGTCAGAGATGTGTTAGAAACCTATGGCACGGAAAAGGCTGTGGAATTTTTGGATAATATAAAAAATCTTTCTATTAAATATGTGACGCTTTCCGGTATTTCTTGGGGCATGGATGATTTGCCGTCTTTGCCGGAAAAACATGATATTTTTAAAGCGGCGGCCAAAGAAGTGGAAGAGGTTGAAAACCAATATAACCTGGGTTTTTTAACAAATGATGAAAGGCATATTAAGGTTGTGGAAATTTGGGTCAATGTTAAAGATAAAATAGTTGACTTATGCAAGGAAAAATTAAACAAAGCCGGCCCAGTCTTTGCTATGATGAATTCTGGTGCCCGAGGCTCTTGGGGACAGACCACGCAGATGATGGGCATGAGAGGGCTCATGGCCAACCCAAGCGGCGAGACAATTGAGTTGCCGGTCAAGGCCTCACTCAAAGAAGGCATGCAGGTTTTGGAATATTTTATTACCACCCACGGTGCCAGAAAAGGTTTGTCGGACACGGCCTTAAGAACAGCGAACGCTGGTTATTTGACCCGTCGTTTGATTGATGTGGCTCAAGATGTTATTATCTTTGAAGAAGATTGCGGGGATGACGAGGGAATTATAATTTACAAAAAGGAGTCGCAAGAAATGAATGAGACCATCGTCAAAAGAATAAAAGGCCGGGTGCTTCTGTCTGGTGTAAAAGATAAAAAGGGGAAAGTCGTCGCCAAAGCCGGCGATGTCGTTGATGAAAAAATAGCCCAAAAAATAGAAGAGATTGACCCGGCTGAAGTCAAAATTCGTTCTGTTCTTACCTGTAAATCAGCGCGGGGCGTTTGCGCCAAATGCTATGGCTGGGATTTGGGTTATAATAAAATAGTCAAAAATGGTGTGGCTGCTGGCATTATCGCGGCGCAAAGTATTGGCGAGCCCGGCACGCAGCTGACTATGAGAACCTTCCACACCGGTGGCGTGGCTGGCGGCGGTGATATCACCCAGGGACTGCCAAGAGTGGAAGAAATTTTTGAAGCGAGAACCGTTAAGAAACCGGCGTTTATTGCCCCGGTCTCCGGTACCGCGGAAATCATAAATAATGAGGTTACTAGGGAAAAAACCATAAAAATAGCCGGCACCGAGGTCCAAGAAGAAATATTTTATATTCAAGGGAAAGATATAGAAAAAATAGTCGTCAAGAATAATGCCAAGGTGAAGAAAGGCGATCTTTTAGTTGAGAGCCAGAAAAAATTAAGGGCGCCGCTTGAGGGCAGGATAGCCATCCATGAGGAGAGTGATGGCCGGCATATTTTAAAAGTTATTAAAGAAGAAGAAGTGATCAAAGAGATGGCAATAGCTCGGGGCGTTAAGCTTTTGGTGGCCGACGGCGATCGGGTGGAAAAGGGCGATCCTCTGACTAGCGGGCCGCTTGATTTGGCTGAACTTTATAAATTAAAAGGCCAACGGGCGGTGGAAAAATATGTCATCAAGGAAATTCAATATGTTTATTCTTCGCAAGGCCAGCCCTTAAACGACAAGCACATTGAAGTGATCGTCAGAAAAATGTTCTCCAAGGTTTTGATAGAAGACCCGGGCGACACCTTGTTCTCACCGGGCGAGATTTTGGAAAAAATTGTTTTAGCCGAAGAAAATGAAAAAATGGTCAAGGAGAAGAAGCAAAAGGCCTTGGCCAGCACCATTCTTTTGGGCATTACCAAGTCGTCTCTGGCCACGCAGTCGTTTTTGTCAGCGGCCTCTTTCCAGGAGACTACAAGAGTTCTCATTGATGCGGCCGTTACCGGCAAAATTGACCATCTGCGAGGCTTGAAAGAAAATGTCATTATCGGTAAATTAATACCTTGCGGCACCGGCTATGACAAAGAAGCGTATTTGGGCAAACCCAAAGCAATAGTGACGCCTAAATCAGAAGAATAATGGCCCTGCCTGCCAGTCGTTTTGTCCCGGTTGACAAGAGTCGGAAAGATATATTATGATAAAGTTATCAGTAAAGGTCGTATTTACGAAGTAATTCGCACCTTATAAATTTACCAGCAAAGTTTATGGTTAATGACAAAGAATTTTTGGAGTATGTTGTCCAAGCGCTAGTAGATCATCCGGAAAAAGTTGTTGCGGAAAGAAAAGTCGATGAAATGGGGGTTCTCTTGACTCTCAATCTCGACCCGGCTGATATGGGTTATGTCATCGGTCGCAAGGGTCAGAATGCCAAAGCCATTCGTACTCTTTTGCGATTAGTCGGCGCCAGAAATAATGCTCATGTTAATCTGAAAATCAATGAGCCAGAAGGCGGCCGCAGACCTAGTTTTTCCCGCGCCGAGGATGAGGTCACCGACACCTCCGCGGTTGATGATTTGAAGATTTAATTTTGTTCAACAAAAGAGCCATGCTACAATAGTAACGCGGCTCTTTTAATTTTAAAAAGTGAATCAAGAAAATTAAGTCAAGGAATAAATCGCTTAATTTGCTTGACTCGCTTGGCGCGCTTGCTTTATGGAGTTTGATCTCATCACCATTTTCCCCCATGTTCTGGATTCTTATCTAAATGAATCTATTTTGAAGCGCGCTCAAAAAAAGAAATTGATTAAAATAAAGTTCCATGATCCGCGCGCATTCGCCGTTGGCCGCCACAAAACCGTGGATGACCGGCCGTTTGGCGGGGGACCGGGCATGCTCATGAAAATTGAGCCGCTTTACAAAACTTTGAAAAAAATTAAAAGACAAAAAAAAGCGCGCGTGATTCTTTTTGATCCCGCCGGCATCCAGTTCAGTCAGGCCAAAGCTAAAGAATTTTCCCGCTTAAACCAGCTCGTCATGATCGCCGGTCGCTATGAGGGCGTGGATAATCGGATTGAAAAATTCATTGACGAAAAAATTTCCATCGGTTCGTATGTGCTGTCGGGTGGTGAACTGCCAGCGGCCGTGGTGATTGAAGCGGTCAGCCGTTTATTACCCGGCGTATTGGGCAATCGGGAATCGCTTAAAGAAGAAACATACTCTGAGGAATTAAAAATTATAAATTTAAAATTAAAAATTAACCAAAAAGAATACCCGCACTATACCCGGCCGGAAGTTTTTTCCTATATTGAAAAAGGCAAAAAGAAAAAACTTACGGTGCCTAAAGTTTTATTATCAGGCAATCACGAGGAAATTAAAAAATGGCGGGGAAAGCATCAGAAATAAAAATCATTGCAGATTTTAGATTGCAGATTATAGCTTAAAAATATTCAAAAAATCACCAATCTAAAATCATCAATCTGAAATTGTTGTAATTGACTGGCTCAGATTAAAATGTTATCCTATTAGCAATCATTAACCGTTAACTAAGAAGCAACAACTATGTCTAGCAGAGAGTTGTCTCTTATAAAGACCAAGGTAGCGGGTCTGCACACTAGGTTTAATTTATCTGATCCCGACTCCCGCCGGGAGTATTTTGAAGCTAAAGCTGGTTCAGAAATAAAAGAATTGAAAGAATATTTTAAAAATAATTCTTTTATTGCCTATTTGCTTGGTAAAAAAAATTCCGGTAAAGGCACTTATACCAAGTTAATGATTGAAATTTTTGGCAAAGATAAAATCGGCCATATTTCAGTCGGTGACATTGTGCGCGCCGCTTATGCTGATATAAAGGATGAAGTAAAAAAACAAGAGCTGGTTGATTATATTCACAAAAATTACCGCGGCTATATTTCAGTTGATCAAGCGCTTGACGCCTTGGTCAATAAATCACAAGACAAACTTTTACCCACTGAATTTATCCTAACATTAGTTAAAAAAGAAATTGACAAGTTAGAGCGCAAATCTTTATTTATTGATGGTTTCCCTCGTGATCTAGATCAAATTTCTTATTCTCTTTATTTCCGGGCATTGATCAATTACCGAGAAGACCCGGATGTTTTCGTCACTATTGATATTCCAGATTCAGTTATTGACGAACGGATAAAATACAGAGTGGTTTGTCCAAAATGTCAGACTCCACGTAATATCAAACTGCTAGCCACCAAGAAGGTTGGTTATGATAAAGAGAAGGATAAATATTACCTAATTTGTGACGACCCGGATTGTGGCGGCGCCCGCATGATAGGCAAAGAGGGGGACAATCTTGGCATTGAAACTGTCCGTAAAAGACTTGAATTGGATGATGAGCTGATCAAAAAAGTTTCCTCATTGCACGGTATTCCGCAAGCGCAACTCCGCAACGCGCTTCCGGTTGATCGGGCCGCAGAGCTGGTTGACGATTACGAAATTACACCAGAATTTTATTATGAACGAGCTGCCAACAATACAGTTGTGGTTAAAGAAAAATCGTGGACAATAAAGGATAATGCCGGTGTTGAAAGTTATAGTCTGATGGCCCCAGCGGTAGTTGTTTCAATGATCAAACAGCTGGCAAATATTTTGTGTCCGAGATAAATTGTTCAATTTTTTGGTGCAGGATAAAATTTTATACGATGTGGATTTGAACGGGATTATGGAATAATTTTGTAGGGGTTTATTAGTATAAACCCAATTATAAAAAAATCTATTATTATGGGCGTATAGCGATACGCCCCTACATTCAATAAAAAATGACGGCTAACCCCCGTCTTTTTTTTCGTTTTAAAAATTTTTTGGATTATTTTCGTCTCTGACCCACGAATGCGGATTTTCCAAAATATATTGCCGGATATTATTTAACTCGTCTTCCTCGCGCACGATATGTTCATAATAATTCCTCTGCCAAACCGGCACGCCTGGAGAATTCAGGAGGAGATTGATTTTTGTCGTGGTGGCTGATTTAAAACCGCGGATGATTGCGCCAAGATTATTTTTTGGTGACTGTAGGGGCGTATTGATATACGCCCGGTCTTCGTTTGGCGTATTGATATACGCCCGGTCTTCGTTTGGCGTATTGATATACGCCCGGTCTTCGTTTGGCGTATTGATATACGCCCGGTCTTCGTTTGGCGTATTGATATACGCCCGGTCTTCGTTTGCGTTTGTGGAAATGGGCGTATGGCCATACGCCCCTACAGGCCTATTTATTTTTATAATGGCATGAAAATGATTAGGCATCACGGTAAAAATATCCAGTTCGACATTTTTTCTGATGTTGGCGGTATTATTCCATTCATCAAAAACAATTCTTCCCGCGTCGTTCAATTTTATCTTGCCATTAATAATCTCGCCAAATAAGGGCTCGCGGTTGTATGTGCAAATTGTTACAAAATAATATCCATATTCGGAATAATCAAATCCGGGTAACCTGATTGACCGGCGATTGGTGGCAAAATTTTTATTCATAAAATAATTATAACATTTTTATCGTTGGGGTCTATTGCCATAGACCCAATTGCAAAACAAACCCATTATGATGGGCGTATATCAATACGCCCCTACGATTTCATTTTTCCCAAATACAAAAGCCCGTAAAGAGAATCCGCTTTTGTATTTTGCGAACCCTTTCTACGGGCTGATTTTTTGACCATCGGCGTGAGTGCTGATAGTCTTTTATTTTTTTCTGAATAGCGTTATTACTCACGATGATTTATCTATTCAGGTTACGTCTTTTTCACGATTTTTATAGTCTTCCCGATTGAAATCGGGATTAGACTCGGAGTTGCTCGGTTACCGTAACTTATCCCGATTGGCTCCAATAACGACCCTTGTTTGATTTGCGAAACGAATTTTTAACTCGTTTCCTGTAATCAATCTTTAGTAAACATTTCCTTTTACTAAAGCTGGGTCCAATTTTCAAAGAACGATTTAAAACATGGCAACGGAGCGGGGGTATCTCTTTGGGAGCACTTTACCTCACCTCGTCAGGGGGGCCGCACATCAGTAGTGCTCGCCCGCTCCGTGCCGTCTGAAAATTTTTGCCGCCGTGGGTGATTGCGACAACACTCATGAGTGTGGTTGGATTTCTCCGTGGCGTCCACACCATTTTTCGGCGGCAAAGAGAGCTACTATAGCTTGGGGTCAAAATTTTGAACTACAACCTCTGGCAGATGCACCGAGTCGTAGTTCCGTGGATCCGGCATGTTCGGCGAGGTGGACTCCCAAACCACCTCAATCACTGTGCCTTCGGGTACGGGCACAAACGATCTCGCCGTCAACCGAGTAGTTTCACCCTCACCAGTGTCGGGCGATTCCATTTGGCCAATAACCTCACTGGTGTCCATCCGGCGGATGGTACACAAGAAAGATTCGCAGGTTTGCACAGGATCCTTCTTGTTTTGACCTCGGATCTCACGCCCCCAGACAAAAATTTCACCGGCAAATAAAGTATTAAACCGCCGGCTGATTTTTTTGTTCCAGGGTTTGGTTCCCACCCAGACTTCTCCATCTAGGTCGGCGCTCAATAGGCGGGTTCGATAAAAGTTTTTGTAAACTATTACCGAATCCCTGACTACAACTGTATCACGAACGGTTATGAAAACCGTATCGTGTTTGGTTACGGTCAGCGTATCCCACCGCACAACCACTAAAGTGTCATTCAGGACAGTGGTGTCCCGAATGACCACATAGGTGGTGTCGTTGAGCCGGAGTGTGTCCCATCGAACAACGGTAAGACGGATGGTGTCGGGTGGTGAACTCACCACCGTAGTGTCATGGACAGTTACAGTTACAGTTTCACGCAGGGTAACTGTGTCGCGAACAGTAACCGTAACTTGTACCGTGTCTGGGGGCTGGGGGAGAGCTTGCCATTCTGGCTGAATCACCTGCTCTCGGTCAGCTAGAATCAGCTGGCTGGGAGCAGTGTGTTTTCCGTCCGCGGCGGAGAATGACGCCCAGTAGAGCCCGTCGCGCTCTATTTTTTTCTCCACCACGGCATTACCCAACTCAAACACCTCGCCCGTATCAGCCCCGACAGGACGCAAGACGCAAGTGGCTGGTAGAGACGAGCCGAACACCAGTCGGATAATTTCGGCCGGCAAATATATGTCAATACTCACATTCTGTTCCCCCACAAAAACAGTTTGTGAATAGGGCGCGGAGAATTTATAAGCGAAAATATAGTATAAACAATTTTTTGCCACAGGAATTTGCAGTGTTTGAGATATCACCTGTGGCCGTTGTATTGTTACCCATTCTCCTTGCCATTCCATGATTACACACGAATCCGGTGTGGCCCCAGTAAAAGTAACAAAAAGCAACAGATCATTTTCCGGCAGGGGTTTATTTTTTTGCACCAGGCGAAAATCAACCGAGGTGGGGAAACCTGGTGCTACAACAAAAGCCTTGGTTTGGGACCAAAAACCTTTTCTTTCAGCCATGGCCACATATTGCCCAACAGGCAAAGCCACGGCGGCAGGGGGGTAGAACGGGGAAGTAGCGGGGCGGGATAGATCAACAGAGTTCCCATTGAGGGGGAACACGTCAATCTGCGTTGAATCCTGGTCACTGGAGAAAGCGACCGGTAGGACTTGTGCCGCTTGGCCGATGTCGGCTGGATTTTTGGTGCAGCTTGAAAAAATTACGGCCAAAATGACCGTAATAATAAACAATAAAATCCCCGCGATTTTATCCACCATTGCTATCTCCTTAGAAAATCAAATTGTACAGTTTTTTTGCCACCACACTAATATATTGCCCGGCGGTAAGGGGGTTGATCCCGCCGTACATAGAGTATGTCCACTGGTCAAACTCGGGGCCGGCGAAGACTTTATCATAGTCTCCGTATATAATGCCAGCTCCACCAGTGAACAGGTGGAATAACTCAAGCCGGGCAGATAATTCATACCCAGTGAGAGTCTCCAGTTCGCCAGCGATTAGCCCAAGGTCGGTGCGGTGGACGAGTAATTCCTCACTTGTTTCAAGCCGGCCGAACTCAACCGCAATAGCTACATCGTTTTTATGCAGTCTGCCGTCCCCACGCTCGCGACAAGAAAAGTGGTTTTTCGGGAATTGGTGTTTATAACCAATCCCAAATCGCGAGAGCTTTTCGCGTACCGGCCCTCCAATTGGATGGTTAAAGCGACCGGACTCGCCAATTCCACCGTAAAGATAAAACGAATTATTGGTGAAAAAAAGGTGAGCCGTCGCCATTGGCACAGTGTTGGAAATCCGGCGAGAAAAAACATATCCGACACCACCTGCTACTTCAAGCGACAAGTTAGGGCTGTTAAATACCAAAGTTGTGTCGCCATTTTTTTGTTTTGGCAAGGCCAGCAGCGAGTCCAATTGCCCCCGCATTTTTTTTTGCTGACCGGCCAGGTCAGCAATTTTTTCGCAGCATGTGTCGACTGGTGGGGGTGGCACAAACACACCCACTCTTTTGGCAAAGTAAAAATCCACCCGCACAACCCGCTGTTTCCCCAAGCGGGTTTGGCCAATTTTTATCCGCGCGTCTGCCGGAAGATACGGCGAGATGCGTTCCCCGATAAAAATGGCTCGGTTCACACCCACTGAGTCATCCGCCGCTTTCCAACGGACAGACGATCGATCTCGCCAGCCAAGACTGTCATAATACCCCGTCACGACAGCTAACTTCACCTCTCTGAAGAGGTAGCCCGCGAATGAAAACGCGGACAGGGTGGAGCGGCCCGCGTCAAATGGGCCGAACCAGAGAGTGGTATCCGGGTCCGCCCCCACGAGCTCGGTTTCCACAAAAAGTGAGTCCTGCCCAAAACTCGGCGCGGACAGGAGTGCCATCAGAGCCACGAGGGTGGTCAACAAAAGAGATTGTTTCATTGTGTAACCTCCACAGCTAAAATTTGAAAAATGAATTAAAAAAATAATCTCAATACTCGCTCCGCCGCGAAGCGGAAAATTTTTGCCCTTCTAGCTCCTTTCTAAATTTCTTTGGTTAAAAATTTTCTTGGTTAGTTCTCTCTGGGTCGGATATTATTCACACAGCTACACAAGTTATAGTATCTCCATTTCCAGGCCAAAACCGCGTAAATATTATCTTCCATTCCCAAAGAGAACTAACCAAGTTCTTCTTTTTATTTTCTCCTAATTTGTTGTTCAATTGTCAAACAACTGGCAAATCTCTTAGCCCCACTTCTGGTTTTTTATATGCCAAAAGCAGAGCCACGAAATATTTTTGAGCTTGTATTATAGCATAAATTTTCCAATGATAGTATCATATTTATTATTTTTTGTCAATCTTTGGCTAAAATCTGCCAAAATAAAATGCTCCGCTTAAGCGGAGCATTTTTAACAATTTGTTCAACTCATCTTACTGTTTTCCCAAAATCGCTTCCAGCACTCTTTCTTTCTCGTCTCTTATTGCTGTTATTTTTATTTTCTGCCCGGGCTTGTAGGTTTGGATTATTTCCCCAAGTGTCTTTAATCCCACGCTTTCATCCTCCACCGCGAGTATTATGTCCCCTGACTTAAAGCCCGCTTTTTCCGCCGGGCTGCCCTTGGCTACTGCTGTTTTATTTTTATATCCCGATAACAACGCCCCTCGCCCCAAAAGCTCGCCGGTTTTCAGACTTATTTTCGGGTGAGCCGAGAGACTGATGTAGCCCACTCCAAGATAGGCTCTTTCAATTTCATTTTTTTTCAAAATATTTTCCAGAATCGGTTTGGCATAATCAATCGGCACCGCCTCGCTTTGGTTGTGAACAAGCGCTACTGTTTCGCCGGCCAGGTTGATGACGGGCGCGCCAAAAAGGCTCGCGTCATAGCCCTCGCGGCAAAAAACCGCCGTGGACAGTTCCTCCGTTGATTCCACGATCGTTTCGCTCGCTCCGGTGCCGATTTTAGCTATATGCAAACTGGCCAGCTTTGATTTTGGGTAGCTCGCGATAAAGCCAAACACTTCTTGGCCCGAAGACAGTTTGTTTGTCTCGCCCAGTTTGGCCACGGGCAAATCCTTGGCCTCTATTTTTATAAAAACCAAGTCACTGCCCGGATCTTGTAAAACCGATTTTGGTTCGTGCGCGCTAAGGTTGGCAGTCAAGACAATGTATTTTTCACCGCCGATTTTTTCCAATAACCCCTTGGTGGTGATGAGCCAGCCGTCGCTCGTTAAAATTACGCCGCTGCCGAAAGCTTCGCTTTCTTCATAAAAATAACCGCCGGCGTCGGTTGGTTTTTTATAGAAATTAACCACCGCCTGGCTGGCTGTTTCTCCCAAGTCATTGATTCTTTCTTCAGCCGTCACCGTGATGTTTTCTTGCTTGTCTATGATTATTTTTTGCCCATTTTTATCATCAGCCGCCGTTTTTTTAAAAAATCCTTCATAAATAAAAACAGCAGTCAGACTCAAGATTGTCGCCAAAAGGCAGCTGAGCACAACTAAACCATAATGGTTCTTTGGCTGTTCCAGCTTGTCCGTTTCGCCTGCGTAAATTTTCGGCAACTCGTCCGCTTTAGCAGGACTATTTTGCGCACTGGATTTACTCCCCGTTTGTTTTAACGATTTTTTGGTAAATTTTTCAAGCATAAAATAGATTACAAAATTTTAAAATGTCTGCGTTAGTCGGCGTCCGGTCCCTGCCTCGCCGGCAGGCAGGCGCGTCAGTCAGCGTTAGTCTCTTAGCTCCATCTTGCGGTTAAAAGTATTGTGAGCCAGAGAACAGTTACCGCCACTCCGTAACGCCAGTAAGTTTTTTTATTTAAGGTAGCGTTCAAAAAATGTTGCGCCAAGCCGGTAAGAAAATAATAGACGCCAGTCACTAGAGCCGCTTTGGCGTCTGCCAAATTCGGCAGCCAAGAAACCGCCCAAAAAAGTTCGGCAGTCGTCAGGGTGATAACCGGGACAAACCAGAGGCTGGCCGTGGATTTTATTTTATTGATAATAAAAAATTGGTAGGTTAAAAGATAAATAACGGCCGTGGTCGTGCCAAGAATCATCCAGAAAGGCATTTTAATTAGGGCGTGAAGACTAAACATTCCGCTGAACCAAAAAAAGACGGTGGTCGTGTTTAAAATTTTTGAGATCGTGGATAAAGAATGATTTTTGTATTGGTATTTATGAAAAGTCAAGATGATTAATTGTTGCGTAAAAGCCGCGCTGCCAACCGCTAGAAAAAGCACTATTCCTTCTCTTATAATTATGTTGTTGGAAAATCCCAGAAACAAAAAACCGGCCAACAGAAATAGAAAAGGTGAAATCAAAAAATTCCAAAAATTGGCATTCCACTTGGCCCTGGCCGCCAGCCAGACAAAGATAAAATTAAACAGCATCGTGCCGCCGATAGCCCACCCAAAAAATGCGGGGTTGATAATCCCGACCTGCAGACCGAATAGTATAACCAGTCCGTAAATGTAAGCGGAAAAAATTGGCACGCGAATAATCTCAATTAATCAGAATTTATTCAAAATAAATGTTACGATATGTATTTTGAACTTTATTCATTGAGCCAGAAATATTGTTTCAAAATACTGGCCCAGCGCTGGCTGGCCTCCGTTTTACTCTCCATGTCATTTTGCGCCACTGCCGTTTTTTCCAGATCCATGGTCGTTACCACCCGGACATGCAAATCTTTGTATTCATCCGGCACGATTAACCCCAGGATATTTACCTTTTCTTCTTCTATGAGCCGCAGCCATTCCTCTTTATTGTTTTCTGTGCTGGCCCTTTTGGTCAGATATTCACCCACCGTGTTTTTGAGTCCGTTCTGGTAAGCCACGATCAGTCGGCTATTTTGTTCAGCTATCGCAGCCTTTTCGCTCGTCACCGTCTCGCCCATTATCTGTCCGGCATTTTTTTTCGTCAAAAGCAGATCCTCGTCAATCACTCGCCAGGCAATGGCGGCGATGGCCAAAATAAAAACCACTATTGTTTGGCGCCAATGGTATCTGACGAATAATTGCGCTTTGGACATATGTTTAAAGTTAGTTTTTACAAATTAATTAATTCCGATCCCATTTTCTCCCAATCTTCGCTGCTATCGTTCCATTTAAAAACATTCAGATAGTTTGTTTTCTCCGTTTCATCATAAATATTTTTTACTTTGGTTGATGAGCCGATACGGTTTGAATAAATTGTTTTTATATCTTTCAGCCGCGGTTTTTCCACCCACTCCATTCTTATCCGTCCGGCCGCGCCAGTTCTAAATTCCACTACCCATTTTTCACCGGGAATATTTTCACCAACTGGTTCTTTATATTCCGTCTCCACTTCAAACTGCCGTTTGATTTTTTCCAATGTATTTAGCCATTTTTCTCTGGTCATAGTTTTAGGTTAAATAAGTCCGCCAATTATCTAATCTGGTTATTCTTGGGTAAAAAAGGCGGATCACCCGCAGGGTGATAAATCAAGCAAATTAAGCGAGTTAAGCCTGCCTGCCCTGCCTACCGGCAGGCAGGCGGCAGGCAGGTAAATCAAACCAATCACTCATCTTCAACAGTTTAATCTTACCACAATCTGGGCTCTTGACAAGAAGGAGTAATTTAATATTCAATTTTTTTTGTTTATTTTTTGTCTGGATCCCGCATCAAGTGCGGGATGACGGCCGCGCCGCATCTCCCCTTATATTTATTTCTTGTCTCTTATTACTCATTACTCATCACTCATTACTTATCACTAATTTCTGTTTTCTGCTTACTGGTTTCACTTGCCTTACTTGTCGCTTGTCTTGCTTGATTCATTTAATTTACTGATCTTGCTTATCTCGCTGACCTCACTTATTCTTGTATTTTGTTATTTGTTTTTTGTGTTCTGACGGAAAACGCGCACCCGCAATAATTCTGCCGGTAAAAATTTCTTTCTTTGGCAATCTGGCAGGCCGCTTGAAAGCCGCCCAGCTTTTTCCAGTCCCGGTCCAAAAACTCCAAGCCATATTTCTTGGCCAGTGTTTGACCTTGCTGACTGATTTTTTCCGCTTTTTTATGCGGGCTGATGGACAAACTGGAGCCGAAATATTCATATTTCAGTTCAGCCGCCAGCCGCGCGGTTCTTTCCAATCGGAGTTTATAGCAAATATCACAGCGCTTGCCTCTCTCCAGTTCTTTTTCAAGCCCTCTGACCGCCTCAAGCCATTTTGTATTTTCATAATCACCCTCAATGATTTTTACCGCTGGCAAGGCCGCCAGGTATTTTTTAAGTTCCATGAGTCTGGCCTGATATTCTTCCACCGGCCAGATATTCGGATTGTAATAAAAAATAGTCACTTCAAAACCCAGTTTTTGCAATTCTGCCACCGGATAACAGGCGCAAGGTGAACAACAAGTGTGAAATAAGATGCGCATAAATATATCAATTATTAGTGTTTTGTTCAATATCACGGCAATCGCTGGAAAGGAGTAGCTAAATTCCTAATTTTTAATCTCTAATTTCTCCGCCAATTCACAAAGTGGGAAACCCCGACTTCATGAAGGCGGATTACCCTAAGGGTGATAATAAAATTCCAAACTTCAAACACTCAATTTTTAACAAAAATTTTGGCATTTTATCATTAGACATTTATTAGAAATTATAATTTAGACATTAGGAATTATGCAACCATCCCTATCCCCACTCACTTTATTATATAGCCCTCCGCGCCCTTATCAGTCTCCAGCCCGAGTCTCTCAACGATTCCTTCTCCTTCTCCGTCATTAAGAATTCTCGGCTGGCAAAAATCTTCAATCAGAATCGGAGTTGCCACTATTTGTTTTATCCCGGTTTTGGTCAAAGTTATTTTTAAGGCCAGTCCTTCCCTTGTCTCTTTGGACCACATCTGATCAAAAATAAAATTGCCTAGACTGTAAAAAATATATTTTCCTTGGTATTTTTCCGCCATTTGTACCACATGCGGATGGTGTCCGATAACGATTTCCGCCCCAGCCTTAATCGCCGTTCTGGCGAAAGCCATTTGATCTTCCGTTGGTTCATCTGCGTATTCTGTGCCAGCGTGCATGGAAACAAAAACCACATCAGCCTGTTTTTTCGCTTCCGCGACCGCGCTTAAGATTTCTTCTTTATTCCAAAAAGCCGTGCCCGCAGATTTCGCCCCAGCCGCGTAATTGTCAGGCGCGTACAGCTGTTCGGTTCTCGCGAGCCAGGCTATTTTTATGTCGTTGATTTTCGTGTATTTCGGCGTTCGCGCCTGCGCCAGGTTTTCTCCTGCCCCAACATAGAGTATATCGGCCTTGTTCAGGTACTCAAAAGTATCTTTCAACCCCTTTTCGCCAAAATTCGGCGTGTGGTTATTGGCCAGGGAAACTATTTGAAAATTATTATCTTTTAAAACCTCGGTCGCTTTCGGGTCTGACCGAAAAACAATTTCTCCAGTTTTAATTATTCTTCCCGCCATGATGGCGGTTTCTAGATTACCGAATGCCAGATCAGCCGATTTTAAATAGTCAGCCGTTTTTAAAAACGGATAATTAAAATTTTTGTGTTCCAGCATTTTTTGTTCCACCACCCGCGAAAGCATGATATCGCCCACCGCGACGATGATTATTTCCGGCGGTTCCGGTTCTAATTTGTTTGCTGTTACCCGTCCAACTTCAAATGCTTTTTCTGTTCGCGCGCCAACCTTATCAAAACTTATGACATTGCTGTCCCATATCAAAGCCGCTAGAAAAAACAAGCCCAGGACAAGTATCAGGGCTGTGATCGCGGTGATTACAATGAGTTTTTTGCTAGTCACCTTTTTCTAAATATTTTAACAAAACTTTTTTTGAGAAATCAGGCATGTCTAATTTTACCAATTCCATCTTATTCTTTTTTATATAAATAATTTTTTCTCCTTCCGACAGTTTTAAATTGTTTGGGTCAATGTTATTTAAGACATAAACATAGCCTTGCAATTTTTTCTTCCAGAAAATACTGTTGGATATCCATTTCCCCAAAAACCGCAAATCCGCGCGCTTGATTGGCAATCCCAGTTCTTCTTTTATTTCTCGTCTCGCGCAATCAATCGGTCTTTCTCTTTTATCCGCTGCGCCGGCGAAAACCGTTACTTTGCCAGGGTTGGCGATATTTGGTTTGCTGTCTCGTTTTTGTAAAGCGAGTTGATTACGGTCCGTGACGATAATCACGGCTGAAAATTTTGGCAGCTTATTTGTTTTCTTCATGATAGTAAATCATTTTAATCAATTCCACCATGGCGGTTAGCAGAATGCAACCGAGCAATATGGCAAGCCATTCTGCCATGCCCAGCGCCACGGTTTGAAATATTCTTTGGGCAAAGCCGTTATAGACGGCGAAAAACTGCATCCCAAAACCTATCACGACAGCCATAAGCAGGGTTTTATTATTAAGGGGGTTCGTCTGCCAGATGGGCTTGTGGAAGTTTCTGGCGCTAAAGATATAAACCAGGGTACTGATGGCCAAAAAAGTAAAACCGACGGTCCTTCCCAGATTTATGTCGCCGGTTTGTTTCCAAAAAAACTGAAAAAAGAAGAGCGTGCCAGCGGCTGACAATAAACTAATGGCGCCAATCAAAATTTTACTTTCTTTTGACAGAATCGGTTCATCCAACTTCCTCGGTCTCTGTTTCATGATATTTTCTTCAGCCGGCTCTCTAGCCATGGCCATGCCCGGGAAAGTATCGTCAATCAAATTTATCCAGATGATTTGTGAAGCCAAAAGCGGCAGCGGCCAGCCCAAAAGAATGCCCGCGCTAACCGTAATTACTTCCGCCAGTCCGTCGGACAGAAAATAAAAAACCACTTTTTTAATATTATCGTAGATAACCCGCCCTTCTTTGACCGCTTTGATGATGGTGGAAAAATTATTATCCAAAAGTATGATATCCGCGGTTTCTTTGGCCACATCCGTGCCTGAATTTACTGCGATGCCGATGTTGGCTTTTTTAAGAGCTGGCGCGTCATTGATGCCGTCGCCGGTCATGGCCACCACTTCGCCCTTGTCCTGCCAGGCTTTGACTATCTTTAATTTATCTTCAGGCGCCACCCGGGCGTAGATGGAAATTTCCGGCACCATTTCTTTCAAATCGCTCTCTTTCAGTTTTGAAAGCCGCTCGCCGTTCATAATATTTTTTGGTTCTGCCGGCAGTCCCAATTCTTTGGCGACCATTCTCGCCGTCAACTCGTGGTCGCCGGTGATAATGACCGTTTTAATCCCAGCCAGCCGCACCTCTTCAATGGTTTGCTTGGCCTCCGTCCTCAACGGATCTTTGATGCCAGTCAGTCCCACGAAAGCGAAACCATTAGCGTCGGTTTCTTTCAGCGACTTTGTTTCACTACCTACTCTCTTGTATCCGCCAGCCAAAACCCGGAGCCCTTTCTTGCTCATCTCCTCGTAAGTCTGGGTAATTTTTTCCCGCTCCAAATTAGTGAGCTCTCGCTCCGGCTTTTCTCCGTTATAAATGTATTTTGAAAGTTTTAAAACAACCTCCGGCGCTCCTTTTGCATAGATTACATTTTCCTTATCCCTCTTGTGCAAGGTCATCATAAATTTCCAAGCACTGTCAAAAGGCGCTTCGTCCAGGCGCGGTTCTTCCTTCACTAATTTGTTTTTATCCAAACCGACATTGGCTCCGGCCATCAGCAGCGCTTTTTCAGTGGGTGAGCCGCGCACGATCTGGTGTTCCATTCCCGCCCCGGGGTTTTCAATGTAACCGTTATTGCAGAGCACCCCGATCTTTAAAAGTTCAATTAGCTCGCTGCCGCCTTCCGTTTCTTTTTTAAATCCGCCTTCAAAAAAATTAAAATTATAATCCAGAGTGGCCACCTCCACCATTCTCATTTCTCCGTCAGTGATGGTGCCTGTTTTGTCAGTGCAAATTACCGTGGTGGAGCCCAATGTTTCCGCGGCCAAAAGCTGTTTAACCAGGGCGTTTTCTTTTAATATTTTTTGCATGCCAAAAGCCAAAATGACCGTCATCACCACCAAAAGCCCCTCGGGAATAATTGCCACTGATATTGCCACCGCGGTCAAAAATATTTGTTCCGCGTCATATTTTAAAAGCACACCAAGGGCAAAGATTATTAAGCAAATGCCGATTGCGAAAAAACTTAACTTTTTGGCGAACACAGCCAGTTTTCTCTGGAGTGGCGTCATCAGATCGGCCGTGTCCGCCACCAGTTTCGCGATTTTTCCAAGCGCCGTGTCTTTACCATGGGCGACCACGATGCCCAAGCCATTGCCCTGCGTCACCTGCGTGCCCATAAAAGCCATATTGGACTGGTCCGCCAACACCAGATCCCCGGCCAGGGGTCTATTTGTTTTTTCTATTTCATTCGCCTCGCCGGTCAAAGGCGCTTCGTTTATTTTTAAATTATTTACTTTCAAAATTCTCAAATCAGCCGGTATCTTATCGCCGGCGGTGACAAAGACCAAATCCCCCGGCACCAGTTCAAAGGATATTATTTGTTTTTCATGGCCGCCGCGCAGCACCTTGCAATAGTTTGTTGCGGCTTTTTTAAGGGCCAAAAGAGAATTGTGGGCCTTGTTTTCTTGGTAAAAACCCAAGATCACATTTATTAATACAGCCAAAAAAATTACCCCCGCGTTGATGTAATCTCCCAGAAAAACGCAAATTACCGTTGCGCCAACCAAAACATAAACCAGGGAGCTCTTGAATTGTTTAAAAAACAAGCTTAATTTAGATTCCGGTCTAGCCTCCGGCAGTTTATTTAAGCCGTATTTTTTTTGGCGTCTCTTTATCTCCTCATCAATAAGCCCGTCTTTGTTTGATTCCAATTTTTTAAAAATTTCTTCCTGCGTTAAAATATACCACTTCTGGTGGTCTTTTTTTTGTTTCGCTTGGTAGATTGTTTGCGAGAGTAAAGACACTTTTTAGAAAATCAAAAATAAAAAATCAAAATGCTGGTTCTGCTGGCACGCGCAATGCGTTGTTGCGTCTTATCAGCCGATTATTTTCTCTATTTCTTCCATTGCCGCCGGCAAAATTTCTTTTTTTAGAATCAGCTCTTCTCTTTTGGAAAATTTGGCCAGCACAAAATCCGAGGCTTCCATTTTCTCCGCCTGCTCATTTCGCGTGCCGATTCTTACTCGTTTAAATTTATCAGTACCGAGCTTGGCAATGATTGATTTTATGCCGTTGTGTCCGGCCGAAGAACCGTCGGCGCGCACCCGTATCTTACCGAATGGCAGATCCAGCTCATCATAGACTGCGATAATTTTTTCACTTCCCGTTTTATAGAAATTTTTTAAAGCACCCACTGTCCCGCCGGAATTATTCATGAAAGTTTCCGGTTTGGCCAAAATTATCTTCTTATTCTCCAGCCAGCCTTCGGTTGTTAATGCCTTAAATTTTTTTTGGCTTTTGAATTTATTTAAACCCCATTCGCTCGCCAAAAAATCAAGCGCCAAAAAACCAACATTGTGGCGGGTGTTCGCATACTCTTCGCCCGGGTTGCCCAGTCCGACGATTAGAAACAAATTATTTTTTTCTCCGCTCAAGGCGGTTTTTGGCAGTTTCATATTTTTTCTTGTTTTAATGCTTTTATGCTTTGATGTTCTGGTGTTTTGGTGCTCCCTGTGTAGTGTTCTCCCCCACCACCCCCTACCCCCTCCTCAAAGAGGAGGGGAAAAATACCATACTGTTTTTCTTGTTCCTTGTTAATTGTATTTTGTGTTTCCTTGTTTTCGTGCTTTATGTGCTTTAGTGCTTTCCGTGTTCTCGTTTCCATTGTGCCTGACAACCAGCCTGATCGGCGTTCCCAAAAATCCGAATTTTTGCCGCAAGCTGTTAATAATGTATCGTTTGTAATTTTCTTCCAATTCCTCGCCCGAGTCGATCTCGCAGGAAAATACCGGCGGCTTGGTGTCAATCTGCTGCAGTTTGGTGATAAATGGTCTCTTAATCGCCACCCGTCCCCGGACATTGATTCTTTTCCTCGCCGGTGGCTGTTTTTTTATGAGTTGTTTTAAAAATTTACTCAAAGAATTAGCCAGTATCTTGGTTTTGCCGGCGGCCTCTACCTCTAAAACTAATTGTAATATTTTCTCCGCGTTTGATCCAGTCTTGGCCGAGGATAGCACGATCGGCGCAAAAGCCAAATGAGGAAAAGCCCCTCTAATGAATTTTATATATTCTTCGCCAGTGTTTTCTTGCCCCGATTCTTTAATTAAGTCATATTTGTTTGCCACAATAATTACTCCGGCTCCGGCCTCGGCCACTTGTCTGCCTAATTGCAAATCTTGTTGAGTCAGTTGGTTACTGATATCGATCATCATCAAGGCCACATCAGCTTTTTTTAGGACGCCGATAGTCATCCTTACTCCCATGTCTTCAAGGCTGTTGTCTTCTATTCTCGCCTTGCGCCTGATGCCGGCCGTGTCAAACAGTAAAATATGTTTGTCTTGGTAATCAATTACACTTTCATTCGGTTCCCTTGTGGTGTGGGGAATAGGGGAAACAATGGCCTTTTCTTCTTTAGCCAAGGTGTTCAGCAGTGAAGACTTCCCCACATTGGGTTTGCCGATAATCGCCACGCGCAGCAGCGCTTTTTTTTCTTTTTTTTCTTTAATTTTTTTTAGTTCCTTCAGTCGGATGTTGATTTCATCCAATAGATCGCCAATACCGGCGCCAGTTATGGCCGCCACCGAAAACGGTTTGCCCAACCCCAATTTATAAAATTCAGCCGCCGCTTGGCGAATATTCAGGTTGTCGCACTTATTAACCACTAAAATAATTATTTTGTCGCTCTGGCGCAGGTAATCGGCGATTTTTTTATCTTGCGGAGTTAAGCCGTCAATTCCATCAACTATCAACAGAGCCAGGTCACTTTTATCAAGGGCAAGCCGAGCTCTTATTTCCACCTGCTTACCAATATCATCTTTAGCCTGTCTTTTCATTTCTTTACTTTCTTTTCTTGTCAATTGCTTAATCTCACTTTTTTCCTCTGCCAAAAAACCGCCCGTGTCCACTAATTTAAATTCTTTACCCTGCCATTTGGCAGCGGCGTATTTTAAATCCCTAGTGGTTCCGGGAATATTAGAAACCATGGCTTTTCTCGTCTCCGAGAGCCGGTTGAATAAAGTTGATTTTCCTACATTTGTTCGGCCGATGATAACTACCGTGCCGGGCATAAAATTTTTTTTCAATTGTTATTTATTTGGTTGGTGCTTGTCGCCTGGCTCATTGCTTCTTGTTTAGCCCGCCACTCGTTAATCGCCCGAATGTCGTCTTGCCGGTCATAACCGGCTACGATTATAAAGCTGGCCTCTATTTTTTCGGTTTCGCCATTTTCCTTTTGACGATATGTTAGTGGTACCAAAAATTCCGGCAATTCTTTGCTGGTATGAGCCTGAAATTTATTTTTCAAAAATTTTAAAGCCTCCTCCTCGCTCCCGTCCGACAAATCATAAATTACCGTTTTTTCAAAATTCTGATTGGCCGAGTTGGCAATCCGTTCCACCTTGAAACCCATTGTTTCCGCGCTTGCTGTCAGATAAGTGGCTAGACCATCCACTGCTGTTCCGTTGGCGACAATGACCCTGATATTCTTTTCCGCGATTTCTTTCATGGTAAAAATATTTTGTGCGAAATATTGCAAATCCTGATAGTCGCCGGACTTGGGCACCAAAACATAAGCCCCTTCGTCGGTCGTCGCGGATTTTAAAAGTCCTCCCGGCGCATCATCCAGCACATAATTTTTTATATTCTTAAAATCAATACCTTCGGCCAGATTGATCAGCTGCGGTATTTCCCACGCCGCCACATTGGTTTGGATATTGTCTTGCGCCGCTTCAAAAATCCGGTAAGCCTTGTTCGGGTTTAAAAATATTTTCCAGCTCCACAGTTTATCCTTGACCGCGGCGATTATTTTCTGTTGTCTTTTGCTGCGGGCGAAATCAGAGCCTTCGCCGTTATTGCCGTGGCGCGATCTGGCGAATTGCAGTGCTCGTTCTCCAGCCATATGCTCTTTGCCTTTTGTGAAAGAAATAGTTTGCACCTTGTAGTCATCGGTCGGATATTGTTCGTCCACAAAATCACTGTCTATTACCACATCCACTCCGCCAAGATCGTCAATGACTTTTCTAAATCCGGCAAAATCTATCCGCAGCCAATAATGAACCGACACGCCAAAAGCATCAGCTACGGTTTTGGCGGCCAAAGCCGCGCCGCCATCCGGATAATCATTGACATCGCCGTAGGCGCTGGCATTATTTATTCTTTGAAAGCCGTTATCCGGAATTTTTACCAGAAGATCGCGCGGTATGGAAACCAAAGCCGCCTCTCTGGTTGAAAGTTTCAGGCTGCCGAGTATAACCGTGTCGGTTAAAAGCGCTCCATCGTGACCGGCTCCGCCAATGCCCATCAAAAGAAAATTGATGCGATCGTCTTTTGCGCCTGCCAAATTGTCCTCATCGCCCAGAATAATTCTGAATTGGCTGATTACCGGTAGCCGACCAATGGCTTGGCCGAAAGCACCCCTGGAAAACACGGCCTGCGATGACAAAATCCAGGTTAAAATAAAAAGACCTACCAAACAAAAAGTCAAAAATTTGATAGTTTTATAAACAACCCCATGTTTTTTTTGAGGCTTTTCATCACTCGGCCAAGTGGTTGGCGCCAAATTTATCCTATATTCCATTATTTTTTTATCTAAAATTTAAAGCTCTCTTGAAGAGCGCTCTTGCTTTTTTCATCATATCTTAAATTCAGACTTGCGTCAATCAAAAAACTATGTTATTATTGGGATAAATTTAGTATTTTTAGCCAGAAAATACCCTAGAGCGGTTTTAAAATAAATTACCCGCGGGTTTTGTTCCGCGGGCTGGTTAGTTGCCGTGATTTAGGGCATAGAAAACACTGGGTTTGTAGCTCAGTTGGTTAGAGCGTACGGTTCACATCCGTAAGGTCACAGGTTCAAGCCCTGTCAAACCCACCAGTGATCTTTATCTTATCAAAAGCTAATTACAGCTTAAGTCGCCGCTCACATCGGCGAGGGCTCAAAAGACGCTGTGTGTCTTTTGAGCGGTTCGAGCCCAGGTGCGACCACCAGATAGACTGTAAAATTACAAAAAGATGAAGTTGATAGGTGAAAAAGTGGATAAATAAAATTATATCGGGGGGGATAACCCGCCTTTCCTTATTGTGGAGAATATGTTAAAGGATGGAAAAATAAAAATAAAAACAATCCCAAGTTTTGAATATGGTGTTATTTGGGAAGACCCAATCAGTGGACACAGAGTTGGCTGTCTTGATGTTTCAAAAAAAGAAGATGTTAAAAAATTGATGCAGAATGAAAAAGCAATTCTTGCAGTTCAAGACCCGCCATATAATGTTGATATAAATGATGAGTTTGGTAATTTGCCTTTGGATCAATATATGAATTGGAGTAACAAATGGGTTGATAACACGATAAATATTCTTGATAAAAATTCGTCTCTTTACATTTGGCTTGGTGCAGATATTAAAAAAGGATTACAGCCACTGCCTGATTTTATAATTATGATGAGAAATAAGCCCGTTAGTATTAGGAATTTTATAACCATGAGAAATCAGCGAGGCTATGGAACACAAAAAAATTGGATGGCAATCAGGCAAGAATTACTTTATTACATCAAGGGTGAACCAATTTTTAATGTTCAAGCCGAATATACGGATATTCCAAAAAAGACAAAAGGGTATTATAAGGAAGTTAATGGGAAGATTACAGAAAATTTTGAACGCAGCAAATCTTTAACCATAAGGGCAGGGAATGTTTGGCATGATATACAACAAGTTTTTTATTTAATGCACGAAAATATAGAAGGTTGCTTTGCTCAAAAGCCCCTTAAATCTGCCAAAAGAATTATTGAAGCGAGCAGTAATAAAGGTGATGTTATTGTAGATTTTTTCGGTCATTCCGGCTCTTCCTTACTACAGGCGGAGTTAAGTAAAAGAAAATGCTATACGATGGACATAGACCCAAATTATTGTAAAATAATGGCCGCTCGGTTGCTTCATTTCAGGCGTAGCGGAGAAAAGGGCTGGGGAAGAAACAAAATTTTAAAAGACGGCAAAATTTTAGTAAATGACGAACAATTGTTGGGCGCGCCAACTTTATTAGATTTAATTTAAACAATATGGACAAAAAGAATTTAAACAAAAAACTTGATGAATGGATTAAAGAGCTGCCGCAAGAAAGCAGAGAATCTTTATTGGCTCATTTAAGTGGTTTGAAATCTACTTATCCGTTCAATGAATATGAATATCGTTTGATGTATTTATTGGATAAGAAAATTATTACTTTCCAAGAATACGAAAAATTAAGGAACGATTATGTTGGTAGTAATATTTATTTAGAGTTTTATGGACTTGCCACCAGGGCTTTTGGGGTTAGAGCCGAAGATTGTTTAATTGATATTGATGGACGATTTAAAAAAGCATCAAAAAAGAACATTGAATTAAAAAAGCTAGATCCAGATTTTAAAGGAGAATATGATTTGTATTTATCGGATAATAAAAAATTTATTAAAGTTGAAGTAAAATCTAGTCGCGCTACTAATTCAAAAGAACGAAAACCATTTGAATCAAAGGCTTCATATTATAAGTCATTGGGTAAAGAGCCCTTGTGGATGAACTTTCAGCAAATAAAATTGGATATTGCTGATGTTTTTGTTTTTGTTGGCATGTGGGTGGATAAAATTCTCTACTGGGTTTTAACGAACGAAGAAATCAAAAAACACCCATTGCGAAGTCATCAGCATAGGGGTGGAATTGAATATCAAATCGGAATTACTGACAAAAATTTTAACGACTTTAAAAAATTCTTAGTTGAACCAAGCCAGCTTATAAATGCCATAAAACGAAAGAGCAAATAACAAATCTCAAAGTAAAAGGTTAAGTCTTAAAAATTTTAATTATTACAAAATAATTTTTATGTCATTTCTCCAGCAACCTGAAGAAAAAAAACCGGATTTTGAGCCAGTTACCGCCAAAGAAGAACTGATCGGTCAGATAAAAGAATTTGTCTGGGAAACCGTCAAGGTGGTGGTTTTTTCTTTAGCCATCATTATTCCCATCCGCTATTTTCTCATTCAGCCTTTTTATGTCAAAGGCGCTTCCATGGAACCCAATTTTTTTGATCATGAATATCTGGTGATTGATGAAATTTCCTATCGCCTGGGCGAGGTCAAAAGAGGCGATGTCGTGGTTTTTAAGTACCCAAACGATCCGCGTCAATATTTTATCAAACGGGTCATTGGCTTGCCAGGTGAGACCATCCAAATCAAAGACGGCAAAATATTCATTATCAATAAAGACCGTCCCGAAGGCTTACTTTTAAATGAAAGCGGCTACCTGCCAAACACTCACACACAAGGCCAGGTTGATGCAGAACTCGCGCCCGGGGAATATTATGTTTTGGGCGACAATCGCGCTTCCTCCCTTGACTCGCGCGTTTTTGGGCCGATTAGCGACCCGGCTATCATCGGCCGTGCCTGGGTTCGCGGCTGGCCGTTCAGCCGTTTGCAGGTTTTCAATACGCCCAGTTACCAATAAAATTCTTCATACCAATTTACTTTAAAAAGTTATGCCTCGCATCGTTAATAAACCGATTCAGCTCTTAAAAGGCTTTAAAGATGTTTTGCCGGAGCAACAAGCCTACTGGGATTATTTTTTATTTCAAACTGAAAAAATCATTCTCAACTATGGCTTTAAAAAAATAGATGTGCCGGTTTTGGAGCAGTCAATGCTTTACTATAAAGGCACGGGCAAACACACCGATATCGTAATCAAAGAGCTTTACAGCTTTGAAGACCAGAGCGGCGAAAATGTGACTTTGCGCCCGGAATTTACTCCCGGCATCTGCCGCGCCTACATTGAGCATGGCATGTTCAATAAGCCCCAGCCGGTCAAGCTCTATAGTTACGGTCCGGTTTTCCGCCATGACAACCCGCAGTCTGGCCGCTATCGTCAGTTTACGCAAATGGATTTGGAGATCATCGGCTCTGACAGCCCGGTCGTAGACGCTCAACTGGTGGTGATCTCTTATCGCCTCTTGGAAGCGCTCGGTCTGATTCCAGTCGTGCATATAAACAGTATTGGTTGCTCTGATTGCCGTGCCGTCTATATTGCGAAATTAAAACAATATTTGTCCAACAGCGGCAAAAAGAAGAATCTTTGCGAAGCCTGCAAAGACCGCTATGTAAAAAACCCCTTACGCATTCTTGACTGCAAGGAACCGATCTGCCGCCAGGCCTTGTCTGACGCGCCCCAAATTGTGGATTCGCTTTGTGAAGAATGCAAAAAGCATTTTATGCAAGTTTTGGATTATCTGGATGATATGGGCATAGAATATAACCTTGATGTTCGGCTGGTCCGCGGGCTTGATTATTATAACCGCACCGCCTTTGAGGTTTATGTCGGCGACGGCGGAGAAGAAAATCTCATCGCTCTCGCTGGTGGCGGGCGCTTTGACGGCCTTATGGAAATTTTGGGCGGTCGGCCCACGCCCGCCTGCGGTCTGGCCATTGGCGTTGAGCGCGTGGTCAACAAACTTCGGGAAGTAAAAGCGGGTCTGCAGATTCAAGAGTTGGTTGATATTTTTGTCGCCAGCCTTGGCGCCGAAGCTCGCAAAGAAAGTTTCCATTTATACGAAAAACTGATCGCCGAGAATTTTCGGGTCAGTGAAAATTTTTCCAAGGATGGCCTGAAAAGCCAGCTGGAAAAAGCCAACAGTGTCCGAGCCAAAATCTGTCTTATTTTGGGGCAGAAAGAATTAATGGATAAAACTATTATCATCCGCGACATGAATTCCGGCATTCAGGAAGTTATTAACTATGATAAGATCATCGCCGAAGTGAAAAAACGACTTGATCCGGCTGTTTCGCCAATCAAGAGCTACCGTCTGGAGGGTATGAAAATTACGGAAGGAAGTGCTACCGTGTCCACCCAGCCAACCCTGCCGGAACCGGCCGAAGATCGCAAAATCAGGCACAGCGATGATAATATCAACAATCATGAAGGTTTTTCCGATGATGATTATGATCTGGAGGAAGATGATGTTGATGATGATCTTGATGAAGCTGATGAGCTGGAGACCGAAGAGCGGCTGGATGACGAAGAAGAAGACTACCATTACAATCTTAAAGACGATGATATCTAAATTATTGTGAATTATGCAATGATATTTTGTAATTCATAGTAATAAAATAAAGGCGAGCAATAATTCTCGCCATTATATTCGTTCACCATTTGTTTGGCCCCCATGGCCTGAAATACATCCAGCCCCCTCTTCTCCCTATTTGCTCAATGGTTTTTTCGGCAACAACTGCCGCCTCATTCATCGCCTTTATTCCCTCTGGACTATTAACCAACCTTACCGCCGCCTCCACCTGTTTCTTTATTTGTATTGCGTAGAGGCAGTTCGTTAACCACTGGGCCATCATCTCTCGTGTAAACCGCTCCCTTTCTTCCCCCTCTTTTTGCAGTCTCAAACTCTCTCGCCAGTCAATCATGGACATTTTTTACCACCTCCTTTGGTGTTCTTTTGTTTGGTTTATTTTGTTTTAAATTTTTCTACTAAATTTTCAATCGTAAACTCCTGATGTTCACCGGCTTCCGTCAACATTTGTTTTATAAACTCCGCCAGCTCTCTAAATTTTTCATTATCAGTAAAATCCTTCAACGCCCTTGATTCGAAATGGTGCCAAGCGCCATGCTCGTCTCTCACTCTATTCAAAAGCTTATTCATTGCCGGTGTGGCCAAATCAATATAGACCGCTTCTTTGATATTATGATCCTGATCTTCCGGCACATGGTCAATCCTAAAAGACATATTTTCACCAATGCTTACTGCCACGCGAGCTTGATGGTATGGTGTTGGCTCAAAATTAAAAACGATTTTAATTTTTTCCTCATTGCCCTCTCCTTTGGTCAAAACTGAAGAAATCGTTCTGCCGTCTTCAGTAGAGTTCACCGACTTAAAATTTTCCAAGCCGTTTCCAGCTATGTCCAAAACCACGGACAACAATTCGTTTAATTCTTTTGTCGCAATCGGCAGATATTTATATTTCTCCGGTCCGATTGTGTTTAACCGTTCAGCCAGATTTCGTTTTAGCTCGTCAAACGCTTGGATTAGTTCCGGAAAATAGTTTTGGAATTTCTCCGCGGTTTCGGGCCTGACCGTTTTTTTGAGCTGATTTTCAAACTCGCCAACCAGTTGGTCAAACTTTTGGCTGATGGAAGTTCTGGTGTCCGGAATGGTTTGTTCAAGTGTTTCCATAAAAATTTTAATCCTTAAAATGCTAATAACTTTTAATTATTATTTTCACGATATCTTTTATTTTTTTGATCGTTGCTGGATTTTTCTCTAGTTCCCCTTGGTTTAGCGCCCTAAAACAGCAGGTTCCCGCCAAATCCAGCTCCATATATTTTACAAAACCGGCCATGGTAAATTTCAGATATTTTTCCGTGCTTTTTGCGCTCTCGCCGCCAACCATAATCATAAATATTTTCTTTCCCTTTAAAGCATTCTTGTAATCAAGAGGCAATAGTCGGTCAATAAAATCCTTAAATAATCCGCTGATATTGTCATAATAACGCGGAGTGCCGATCACCAGAAAATCGCATTGTTCCACCGCCTTTAATGCGCCTCGCATTTCGTCTCGTATCACGCACGCGAAGGTTTTTTCACACTTCAAACAACCCTGGCAATGTCCGATCTTTTTTTCTCGCAGTAACAATAACTCTTTTTTATCTGGCAATTCAGCGTAAATTTTTCTCAAAACATATTCCGTGTTGCCTTTTCTTGGGCTGCCGGAAACCAATAAAATTTTTTTTGACATATAATTTTATCTGCCAATGAATAATATCACAAAAATGCCGGCCGTGTTTAGAAGATAAGACATAACCGAAAAGAATTTTGGTTTAATGACTTTATCCATGGCGAAAAGCGATACGCCGAGCTCATCCGGCAGGGGAGAGGCAATGATAATTGCTCCCAAAATCGGCAGGACATAATGT
>Ga0209211_10003032_pt1 | contig 27968 bp, 23 predicted proteins | sample RifGroA2_FD_183992 | JGI IMG/M metagenome (GOLD analysis project Ga0209211, IMG submission 183992) | Groundwater microbial communities from Rifle, Colorado, USA - Groundwater A2 (SPAdes) (version 2) | ecosystem: Environmental > Aquatic > Deep subsurface > Groundwater | place: Rifle, Colorado...
CTTCACTAAATACGCTCCCAAAGAAGAAAACCATATCATATTCCTGCTCTCTTAGTACACTCTCGTCATGATTAATTAGCGCTATGTCTCCCAGATATAATTTAACTTTATTAACTTCGCCAGCCATATGCGGAATGTAAACTTTGTTTCCTATTTGCTCGCATTGTTTTAGATAATTATCTATTCTCTCTCTTTCGCTGCTGTATAGTCTGCTAAAAGCGCCGCAAACCGTCGCATCTAACGCAGATGGCATTGCGCCTAAAACAGCTAATGCCTGTGATTTCTGAAGATGATGCCCGACGCCGACTTCCAGCGAAGTAAAATTGCTACTTCTCTCGCTTTCATTTAGAGCACTTTTTGGATCTCCTGTGCTCATATTTCCTGTGTTATTTCCTGTGTTTATTCCTAATATTGGCAGAAATTTTCTCCAGAATCGTTCCATATTATGAACTCTTCTAAAATAATCTGGTCTAGAAGTATAGGTCACATTAAAAGGGCTTCCTGAATTTTCATCAGTGATTTCTAATTTGATGGTATCTATAAATTTCTTCATAAAAAACCAAAAAGAGTACATATATTTAAATCTTTTGGTTTTGTTACTACAGATAGGTACTAAATAAACTTTTCAGCACAAACAATTAAATTTATAAATAACCCCTATTTTCATGAGTGTAATAACTCAAATCCCGAAGACTATCGTTAAATAAGAGTTAGATTATCACGATAGTGGGGCAATGGGGTGCTGTAAATGGAAAAGGAAAACATAAAAAAAGTATTAGAAGAATTGAAAAAGAATTCTAAAAAACGCAAATTTAAACAAAGTTATGACCTAATTATTAATCTGCAGGGTTTGGATTTAAAGAAACCTGATCAGCACGTAGATTTCTATGCTAATCTGCATTATGGCAAAGGCAAGAAGCTGAAAATCTGCGCATTTGTCGGTCCTGAAATGAGTGAAGAGGCAAAAAAGGTTTGCGATTTAACAATTAATGTTGATGAATTCAATAATTTAACCAAACAAGCAATAAAGAAGATAGCAGGCGAACATGATTATTTTATTGCTCAGGCAAACATAATGGGAAAAGTTGCAGCAGCATTTGGTAAGGTTCTCGGTCCGAGAGGAAAGATGCCAAACCCAAAGGCAGGCTGTGTATTCCTTCCAAAAGCTCAGCTTCAGCCATTGTATGATAAACTGCAAAAAACAATAAGAGTTTCAGCAAAGACAGCATTAATGATACAATGTGCAATTGGAAAAGATGATATGAAGGATGAAGAAATAATTGATAATGTAATGACTATCTACAATCAGCTTCTCAATTCATTGCCAAATCACGATAATAATATTAAATCTGTTTCCTTAAAGCTTACAATGGGTAAGCCATTGAAGGTGGCATAAAATGACAGTGACAAATTCTACTAAAACAGCGACTAAAAAAACGTATGAAACAGCAAAAGTTCCACCAAAAAAAGATGCAGCAGTAAAGAAATTTGTTAAATTATTCAAAACATATCCAATAGTTGCAGCTTTGAATATGGAAAATCTACCAGCAAGACAATTGCAGATAATGAGAGCATCATTGAGAGACAGCTGTGAAATGTTCATGGCAAAAAGAAGAGTTATGAAAATTGCTTTTGAACAAATAAAAAATGATGTAAAAGGTATTGAACTGCTTGTACCGCATTTAAAGGGAATGCCAGCTTTACTTTTCACATCTCAAAATCCATTTAAATTATACAAAACACTGGAAAAAAGCAAATCATCTGCTCCTGCAAAAGCAGGCCAAACAGCGCCAAAAGATATTGTGGTAAAAGCAGGTACAACAAACTTTGCTCCTGGTCCGATAATAGGAGAGCTTGGTCAGATTGGCGTCAAGGCAGGTATTGAAAATGGAAAGGTTTCGATTAAACAAGATTCTGTTGTTGTTAAAGAAGGCGGAGTAATTAACGACAAGGTAGCTGCATTATTAACAAGATTAGGAATAGAACCAATGGAAATTGGACTGACATTAACTGCATTATATGAAAAAGGAATGATTTATACCAAAGACGTACTTGCAGTAGATGAGAAAGAATATGTTCAAAAAATTACAGATGCAAGCACATCAAGCTTTAACTTAGCTATTGAGATTGCTTATCCATGTAAGGATACAATTGAATTGTTAGTGCAGAAAACATTCAATGATTCAAAAGCAGTTGCTTTGGAAGCAAACATCATGGCAGATGCCATCGTCGGTGATTTGCTGGCTAAAGCAGAAAGAGAGGCTATGAGTGTTAAAGCTGAAGCTAAACAGTAAGTAAATAGGGAAAAATAATAATTAGGTTAAAAGAGTAGTAAACAATTAGAAAAGAAGTATTTGTTTAGCTGGTTAATGTTTTTTGACCGCTCACAATCCGTACTTGGGACGCAGTCCACCGTCTCATGATTTTAGTTTAGAACTTTTTAAAGGAGTTTATTAGAAAAATAAATAGTGTAAACCTAAACTAAAAATCATCATGAGACGGGTGGCTTCGCCCAGGAACTAAACAATTAGAAAAGAATAAAAACAAAAAACGATAAAATGATTATACAGGAGGGAATTTAAAATGGAATACATATACGCCGCAATGTTGTTACACAAATTAGGACACAAAGTAGAAGAGCATGCTGTTAAAAAAATCTTAGAGGCAGCAGGCGCTAAAGTTGACGATGCCCGCGTTAAGGCATTAGTTGCAGCTCTTGAAGGAGTTAATATTGACGAAGCAGTCAAAAAAGCAGCAGTTGCACCAGTCGCAGCAGCAGCTCCAACTCATGAAGGAAAGAGCGAAGGCAAGAAGGAAGAAAAGAAAGAAGAGAAAAAGAATGATGAGCAGGCAGCAGCTGGCTTAGGCGCATTGTTTGGATAAGCTTTTTATTTTTATTAGCTTTTGTTTTTTAACTTTTATATTACATTTTAAAATTACTTGAGCAAACAATTGGAACAATTTGTAAAAAGCAAGCAGTTAAAATGATTCAACATTTTCATACAGCATTTCTAATTGCTTTTTAACAAAACAACGATGTGAAAAAGGATGTTATCAATAGAAGAAAAAAATGTATTATTAAAAAAGCTGAATGAGAAAAAAGAGATAGTTCGGCAACTTCGTTCTAAGCTAAATGAAATCCACGAGCAAAAAGAACAGTGGTTTAAGGAGAAAGACAAAATTTCTGACGAGATTAAAAAGAATATCGGCCAAGTAAAGGATTCTAAAACAAAAAGAGACACACTTTCTACAACTGTAAAGAAGAACAAGGAAACGAGAGATGAGATTAATAATCAAATAAAACAGAAGATAGACGAACTCAAAGCCCTTGAAAAGGAAAAAACAGATATTGTTGCCAAGTATCATATTCAGGAAGATCCTATGCAGATAAAGAAGATGGTCGAGCGTTTAGAGTTTACACTTGAAACAAATGTCATGAGCTTTGACAAAGAAAAAAAACTGATGGACCAGATTAAAGCTTTGAAAAAGAAATACAAAGAGGCTGATAAGGTAAGCACAGTCTGGAAAAAGATTCATTCACTTTCTAAAGAAATAGAAAAATTAAAGCAGGAATCAAATTTATTTCACAGACAAGTGCAGGTTCAGGCAACACAGAGTCAGGAGAAGCATGAAACATTAATTGAGTCATCTAAAATTATAAAAGACCTGAAGAAAACTGAACTTGAAGCTTATGACAAATTTATGGTATTGAAAACTCAGTTCACTGAAGTTAATGCCAAGCTTAAGGAAGAATTGAAAGAGCTTAATTCTATCTATGAAAAGCTGGATATGAATAAAGAAGAGCTTAGGGGCATGAAAAAAGAAAGGCAGAAGAAAACTTTGGACGAGAAGAGAAAAGAAGTTGGTGAAAAACTAAAACTTGGAAAAAAGCTTACAACAGAAGATATTCTTGCGTTCCAGAGTATTGACGACGATGGCAGCGACGATGATATTGAAGCAGATACAGAAGAGGCAGATGCAGAAGAGGAAAAAAAAGAAGATACAGAAAAAAGGAAAGAGGTTAAAGAAAAAAAGCAAGAAATTACAGAAGAAAAAGAAGCTGAAGAAGTAGAGGAAGAAGCAAAAGAAGAAAATACTGATAAAAAAGAAGATAACACAGAAAAAGAGGTAACAAATTAAATTATGATAAAAGCAGTTATTTTTGATTTGGACGGAGTTTATTTTTCTGATTCTGCGACTAATAAGTTTATTGATGCAATTTCTTTAAAATTTAAAGTTGATGCTGAAGATATTAAAAAAATATTTCCTAAAAGCGACATCATGTATGAATACAGAAAGGGTAATATTTCAGGAGAGAAATTTTGGCAGGATACTATTGAAACATGGACATCAAACCAAAAACAGATTAAAAATAATCACGCAAAAGACAATCAAAAAAAGAGGGTCTTAAAAGAAATATTTGACATATTAAAAAAAGTTTATACTATAAATGAATCTGTTAAAAATGCGGTTATGAAATTAAGAAAAAAAGGGATATTGACTATTGCATGTTCTAATAATTTTAAGGAAAGAGTTGATGCTCTCGAGGAGAAATTTAGGTTTCTGAAAGAGTTTGATTTTTGTTTCATGTCGTATGAGCATCATATGCTCAAGCCGGAATTATTTGAAAAGGTTTTTGAGCATATTAATCTGAATAATCGGGGTAATGAACGCAGCGAATGTGATTCTAAGAACAGAATAGCCAAAAATGAAATATTAATTATAGATGATGTTAAACGGATTACCGACGCTGCCAAACAAATGGGTTTTAAGATAATATTATGTGAAGATGCTGATAAGATTGATGAGTATATAAGAGATGCGGGAATAAGTTTAGATTAGTTTGTTATTAGATTATTACAATTACAAATAGAACTATTTTTCTATGATTAAACTAGTTTACTGCAACTAAATTATTCTGCTATACACCATTACTTTATTAAAAAATGGATCGCTTAAAGCAAATTGATTCTGATGACCGCTTAAAGAGGCGCGCACAGTCATGGAACCAGTGAATTTAGGCAAATGCATTCCATAAGCAAGCTTAAATCGTTCTGGCTGTATGCATTGGGTGCATTGATAATTTTTAACTAATGATTCTGAATGTTCATTGGATTCATGAGCATTAGGTTCTGAATCTCTTTGATATTCTGGAAAAAAGGTGCATAACAATGGTCTTTCAGAGCCTTTTAATTCGACAATAGCAACTAAAAAATCATCACCAAAAGAAAATTTGGTTATTGGTGTAATTGAGCTGTAAGGATGTTCAGGATTAATATATTCACCAAGCATTTCCTTTGGGCCATCTGAAGTATAAAGGCTTAAGCCTGTGCTTCTTGGAAGATACAGTCCTGCTTTAAATACGCCTAATCTTAATGTTATGTCGTCAAGACTTCTGCTGATTTGATGAATGGGATATTCACCATTATAAACTAATCTTTCTCCTTCTTCAGTTATTTGAAAAATGAACTGTGTTAATCCCTGAGAAACACTTGCCAAAACATTGCCTTCTTTTAACACAACATTATGAAATAATAATTCACGCGACGATACTCTCGCACTCTTAGCTAAGACTCTTCTTAATGAGATTAATGAAGTTAAATCACTTCCTTCTCTAAGCTTAGCGTTTAAATCATGCCTTTGTATATCATATCCTGTTGTTAAAAATAATATATCCTTCTCAACAGCTATGCTTGGTTGGGCTTCGATTTCAAGTGAGACCTCATTCTTACATAATACTCCAAGAGTTTCATAATCAAATTCAGGCTTCCATTCTTTTGTGATGGCTAATCCTTCAATTTGATAAAGTTTGCCAGAAGAATCAAGAACATATAATCTTCCTTTTGAATCATGTGTTAATGCAACAGGAGATGCTTCAATATCAATAATTCCTTCTAAATTAAATGGATTTTCTTTTCCTTGGTTTAGTTTATCTGCATAACTTTTTTGTTGTTTATGATCTTCCCTTAATCTAACCGCTATATTATCAAATGAATTTACCCAACCTGCATACCCCCTCTCAAGATCTGAGCATAATAATTCAAGTATCCATGCAGATGCATTACCAATGCTTTCAATTTCAAAATCAAACATATTTTTACGAATCCATTCTGGTGTAATGCCTTTCTCTGTTATTAGTTTTAGAATTCCTGTGCTGAAATTATCTTTAAAGCCAGTTATTTCAATTGGGGCAAAAGAAGTGTTATGGCTTAATAGAGTATAAACCGCGACTTCACACAATGTTTTTCCAGTTAGGCTTCTAAACACATTTTCATCAAAAAGAAAAATATGTATTCCTTCTTTAGTTTCATAATCATCAACTAATTTGAAATATTTAGATAACACTTCAAATGTATCTCTTTGTGTAAAACTAAACCCAGTTCCATACGGCCATTCTGTCATTTAAAGGGGGAATGAACTTCATTTTATAAAGCATTTTATTTTTCTAAAAAATTAGTAATTGTTTAGTTCCTGGCATGTCCAACACGTTCACTAAGATAAATTAGTGAGTCGTAGGTCGTAAGTCGTTCGTCGTCAGCTGTTTTTTGCGTTTTTCCGTTTACGACTTACAACAAACAGTTTAATTAGTGAAACGGGTGGACTGCGCCACACAAACAGGTTCTGAGCAAATAATAACTCATGAGCAAAAAAAACTAAGAAACAATAAACCAGCTAAACAAATATAATTGATTTAATTTAAAGTGAATATAACAAAAAGTAAGAAAATCAAAGATTAATAAGAAAAAGCAGAAATATCAAATTCACTTTTTTTCCATATAACCGCATTTTCCGCAGGTGCTTCTGTTCTTATGGTTAGCCATGAATGTGCCTTGACCGCATTTTGGGCAGGACTTGGTTGATCTCTCAAGTTTACCGCCAGTTACTTTATACATCTTTGAAACATAAGGAATGTTTGTTGCCTTTGGTTTCTTACTTTTTTCAGCCATGATTGTTACCTCGCGAAATTTAATTTTTTTCTTAAACTATTCTTTGTTTTTTTATTTAATCAAGTTTATTTATTTTTCTTATTCAATTTACTTATATTTTGTTATTATACTTTTATTTCTTTTCTTCTGCTTTTGGAGCTGCTTTTACTTTCTTCTCCATTTTGATTCCTTTATTTTTACAAACTAACCTTTCTCCTTCTAGCTTTTCCATTAAGGTTTGGTCTTTGTAAACATGAGCAATTATTTTTGATTCTCTTTTTCCGTATTTTGTGTAAACATGCCTGATAATTACTAAATTCTCGTCAGCCTTAAGCTTTGATGCAACTTCTTTTCTCAACTTAATTATTGAAGGTGTTTCTTTGTCATAACGAGCAATTATATTAACTCTTGTCCTTGCCAGTAAAGGCGTTTCTTTTTGTTTTTGTATTTCTAGTTCCATTTTTTCACCATATTATTGTTAATGTATACTAAAAGCACAAAATAATCGAACATTATTTTGTGCTTTTGTATATACAAAAGCAATTAATTTGTTCGAAAATTAATTGCTTTTAGTATATTCTTGTTAAAATTTGTTGATTTATTTATTTATTTTTTTAAAGGTTAATATTATCTTACTTTGATTGCATATTCGCCTTTGGCAGTAACACCTATTTGTTTTGCGACAAGTGACTTGTTAACATCTCCAATAAATAATCTTCCCTGCCAGTTTGTTGAAAATGCATCGCCTTTGCATAAAGGGCATTCTGTTCCGTCTACAAATATTTTACATCTTTTGCATACTTTTCTTGCCATTTTATTGTGACCTCGTAATTTTATCTTTTATTTGACACTATAATTAATTTTATTTTTTATAATTACAAATTAGCGGATAGGGTATTATTTCTCTTTTGCCCCTTTCTTTTTAGGTGTTTCTTTTGTTTCTTTTCCTTCTTTTCCGTCTTTCCCTTCTTTCCCAGAATGTTTCTTGTCTTCTACATCAATCCAATCTAATTTTCCCAATCCAAACTGCCTCATTGTAAGCCCTAGTTTTGGGTTTGTTGGCTCTTTATAGCTTATAGCAATTATTCTTGCCCTACATAAATCTCCAATTTTCAATGACTTTTTTGAATCCTTTCCTGCTAACACTTTGTCTTTTGAAAAACTGACAAAATCATCCATTGTTTGTGAGATGTGAATCATTCCATCCAAAGGGCCTATTGACATAAAAGCTCCGAAATCTGCAATATCTTTGATCCTGCCAAGAACAACTTCCTGTAAATCAGGTTTGAATGTTAACAGGTTGAATGTTGTTTTGTAATAAATTGCGCCGTCTCCGGGTATGATTATTCCCTGTTCCATATTATCAATATCAGATACATCAATCACAATTCCAACTTCTTTTGAGATGTAACCATCATACTTTTCCCTTATTTGTTTTTGTACTGCCTTCTCTTTATTATCTGCAAATGATGCTGGAGGCACTCTTATATGATCCTCAATCTTTAATTTGTAATACATCCTGCCTTCCTCCTATATTTTTTAATCAAATACGATTTAAGTTTTAATAATTTTTAATTAATAATCTTTTAGTTTTAATAAGTGTACGTTCTTTTTAATCTTTGTTTAGGTAATTTTTAGTTAGTAATCTTTAATTAGGTGTACGTTCAACTAATTCCAAGTGGCTTTTTTGTCTTAAAATCATCACTCTTTTTAAATGTTTTTTTAATTCCACATCTGTGGTGGCTATGATATACCCCTCATGAGCATCATTTGCCATATCTTTTATAATATCATCAACGTACATATTAGCATACTTTTCAGCTAATTCTTTATTAGTTTTCGTTGGGATTATATTAAGTTTTCCCTCTTTTTCAAGCTTGCTTACCAAAGCCAATGCAATATTAACCGCTGTTTTGGTCTTTGTACGCTCATTTTTAGCTTTTTCAGGCAAGCTTTTGAGCTCATCAATGCTTTTATCGATGATATACAGTTTATAATTAAAATTACATATTCTTTCAATCTCTTCAAAGATATCAACACCAAAATTGCCTGGAATCATCAAAAAGTTGGTATCTAACAATATTTTCTTATATGTAGGCATTTAAAAATAAAGGATTTTGGTGTATTTATAAAGTTTTTTATCAGGTTGATTAATTTTAGTTACTACTTACAAGTTTATAAAAAGATAAGATTTATATATTAGCTATATCAACATGTGTATACATGGCAGAACAAGGCTTAACAAGGCAGGAAAAACTAGGAGATATTACTTTTGGTATTCCAGGGGATATTCATCCACTTAATAGTCCTTATGGATTCTACACTTTTTTGGGTGTCAAACCTACTTCTACAAGAGAAGAAATAAAAGCAGCGTATAAAAGTTTAGCATTAAAGTTTCATCCTGACAGAAACAGAGATGAACCTGAAGCTAAAAGAAAAGAAGCAGAAGAAAAATTCAAGCGATTAGAGGATGTTATTGATATTCTTCTTGATGATGGCGGTGAGCTAGGAGAAGAGCACAGCCAAAGAAGACAATATGACAGAGTTTCTTCTTTAGAATCTTATTTTGATGGGTTTATTCAGCAGGGAGACAACAGAACAAAAAAGCTTGCTGAAATTATGTTAATTAGAATGCAGGTTGAAAGAAAACAGGCAAAAGCAGAGCATAAGTTTAAGGCAGAGCATCCAAAAGAGCATGAACAGATGTCTAAATTAAAAAGAGCTTATTTAGAAACAGATGACAAAGAAGAAGAACAGAGGATAAAAAAAGAACTAAGAGATCTTTCTGCAAAAGCAGCTGGGTTAACACCTGAAGCTATAAAAGAGATTGATGAGGCAATGAAAAAAGCAGCTGAGCAGCATCATGCTGAGCAAAGGCAGTTCGCCCAATCTTTTCAACGGAATCCAAGAAAGTATTTTACAAATGTATTAGATATATTTTATCTTGGAAGAGGAGAAACTCCTTTAAGTGATTTGAATAAGTGGGATGTAACTTTTAATACAGAAGGTAGGTTTCAATTAGGTCTTGGAATGCATGAGGAAAAAGGAGATGTTCTTGAATTAATGTTAGTTGGGGAAAATCATATTCACGGCTTTTCCCAAGTGCATTTTAAGTCAGAGAAAGCAGAGGTAAAAATAACTGATCCGCATTTACAAGGGATTGTTCATATTGTTGAGGGTGAAGTAAGTATTGATTATGAAGATTGCTCTTATGGAAAAGTTATACGAGCAAGAGCGTCAAATGTTCAGATGCAATATGGATTTGCAAAACATGGTGAATTATATGTTCCAGAAAGATTCGCCAAAGGAGAATGGTGGAAGAAAACTCCAAGCTTAGATGTTGCGGTTCAGGATGGAAATGTTACCTTACATTTCGAAAGGCAGGAAATAGGAAGAAGACAAGATCAGATGTATCACCTTTTAGAAGAGTTGTTTGCTGGAAAAGACAATAAACTTATTTATAACAACTATCACAGATCAATAATCAGAGAATATAATGACAAGAAGAAATATTAAGCAAAAATGAGATTTGCAATCTTTTCGTTCTAAAAGAGAACTAATATCTTAGACATTAGTTCTTAAACTGAACTAATATATACAACATTAGGTCTATTTTGGGAACTAATGTTGAGATTTGAATATAAACTGCTCATTATTATAAGAGATTAACTATCTTTTAGTATATTTGTTTAGATATCCACTTTTTCAATCTTTTTTCTCGCTCTCAATCCGTTTGTGGGACGCAGTCCATGGTCTCATGAAAAATTACTAGTTATTCGTTCTTCGCTATTCGTCATTCGTAACTAAGAACGAAAAACGAAGAACGAATAACCGTTTTATCATAGTGAACGTGTTGGACATGCCAATAAACTAAACAAATCTATTTCTATTAATTTCATTCCCATCAAGAAACCAATTCTCAAACTTACTCACAATAGTTGATATTACCAGCGAAAAGAGCATAAAGGCAATAATCAGGTTTAAGATTATACTTAATTGGGGAATATCTGCAACTTTTGTTGCCAGTGTAAATGCAACTACTGCAACTGCAATGCCTTTTGGGATGTTTAAGCTCATAAATAGTTTTTCTTTGAAATTTAATTTTTCCTTTAATCCTAAGAATGTTGATAATTCAACTGAAATATATCTTATTAACAGATAGATGACAAACAAAATGCCTGCTTTCCACCAAAAAGTATAATCCTGCAAAGGCATTTCTATACCTATGCCTATAAGTATAAATACAAGAATAATCAGCGAATTTCCTAAGATTGTGGAAAAGTTGTAAAGCTGCTCTTTTTGTTTTATGTAAAGATTGCCAAATAATAAACCCATGACAGTTACAGCAAGAACACCATTGCCACCTAAATTCTCAGCAATAATATAGGTTAACAGTGCAGCTGTGAGCAGCGCTAATGGGCTTAATGTTTCTGAGTATGCCTTTCTCATTGCCTTTGCAACGATTAAACCAACGAGAACACCTGTGCCAATGCCGACAATAAACTGCATAAGGAATGGCTTCAGCTGCTCAAGCAATTTTGAGAATATAACTGTTTCAACATTTAATGTCTGCATTAATCCAAGAATAATAAAAGGGAGCAGCACAGTCAAAGGCGTATTGACAATTGACTCAATTCTTAACAATTCAACTGCCTTATTTGTTTTATTTTTTGCATGATTCAACATAGAAAATACAACATCTGGGCTTGTTGCAACCATAATGCTTGAGAAAATCATGACGAGAAAAACATTTTTTATATCAAAAATAAATGTTGCTGCGATTGAGAGCAGAATCAGGTTTAATAAAAGAAAGATGAATGCCAGTTTTAATGCTTTTATGGTATAGACATCAATTGTTTTCCATCTGAATCTTGAAGATGCATCAAACACAACCATTACTAATGCCAATACACCAAGAGATGTGAGAAACACTGTTGGGAACACAAACAGTTTCTCGCCGTAAAATGTCACATTGGACAGCGCAATCCCAGTAATTAACAGCAAAAGAATATTGGATATTTTTATCTTCTTTGAAACCAGCGCAATAAACAAGCCAATAAAAAGTATGACTGCTATGCTGGTGAGATATAATAAATATTGTTCCATGATGACCTCTTTTTTCTTTTTTTCTTTTTTGATAATTTTTTTCTTTTCTTGGGCAAATTTTTGTTATGTTTATTTTGATTCTTTTATGCTTATTTTTATTCTTGATTCTTGGAGTTTATAAATATTATTATCCCTTTTTTATTTTATCTTCTAAAATTAAATATGATACCCCTCAAAGCTGGATATCCCTTTTGCAATAATCTTTTCAATTAATGGCTCATTTTTTTGGAGATAATATTCCTGTGTTTGTTTACACGTTTTATTTGCTTTCTTACAAAACCAAACATTAAATTCAACACCCAAATAACAAAACATACCCAACAAGCCAAGACCCATATAATAAGGCATATCGCCATTATTAATCAACCAATAATCAGTTCTTACTATAGCATCTGCTAATTTTACTGAAAATATTGGTACCAACACTTGTGGTATTCTTACAGCTATTAACTCTTTGTTCTCCCCCTTAAAATTTCTTTCTTCCACCCACTGCACCATTGATGGATATTCTTTGCTTTTGAGAAGTTGATGAGGATATTCCAAAGACCTTGTTCTTGCACTAATGTTCTCGTAAACAACTCCGCTTGTTCTAATATTTTCAACAACTTCTTTTTCTCCAATAGGTTCATCTCTTCTAACAAAGGATTCATATTTTTCAACAACAAGTTCATATCTCCCAACAAGATAATCAAGATATTGTTTAGTAATTGCTCCTAATGAACTATTGACAAGATTAAGCAGATTAGTTTCTTTTTGGAGCATTGTTTGCCTGTCATCTACAAATTGGGATAAAGCCTTCGTATATTCTATTGTTAATCCTTTTATTAGTGTTTCCTCTTCAGCATCCTCACCATCATTTAAGTCTCTCTTTTTCCTTATCTTTCCTGCTTTTTCCAATAATCCAAGGTAATGCTCATAAGTAGCTATATCAAGAAGATAATCAAATGCCAACAAATGCATAAGAATACGCTTATTTTTGATGGTAGATGGATGTTTGTATATACCAGCCTTTATTTTTACATCATTAACAACTTCTTTCCATTCAAGCATAGTATTTTCTCCTGTCACGAATGCTTTATCACACTGTTTACAATAGTGAACATAATTGCTTAATAGAACATTCCCTTCATTTAATATTTTTATAAATACTTCTCTCCTTGCAAACTTTTGTTTTGGTGTTTCTCCAACAAACAGAGGGTTGTCAGATTCAAAAAGAGAATCTATACCTAAGAAATGAAGAGCATGATTGATTTTTGCAGTTGTATATCTTTCTGCAGCATATTGCAAATCCCTCTCGCTGATATAACTAAAAAGAGTAGGCTCATTTGTGGCATTAATTCCTGTGATATTAAGTCCATTAAATGCCCTGCTTAATCCTTCCATGCCCTCTCTTTCAATAATTGTATCTAAATCATACTTTGGATTGGATACTGCAGAATAAGGTAATTCAGACACCTCATGTGGTTGTTTTACCTGTTGTTCTTCTCTTTGCTCTTGATGTTGTGTCTTCTCTTGTGCTGCCTTTCCATCATTTGATTTTTTTAATCCTATACTCGCAAAACGTTCTATGGCTCTAAGCGGAACATTACATATTAACTCCACTAACCTATATGTACGAGGGAATCTAACATAAAATTCAGCATCAAGGTGATTTACTGTATTTACAAGATTATCATCAACTTTGTATAACCAATCTTTTACAATGTCCAAGTTTTTTCTTTTCATTTACTCACCTAAATTAAATATGCAAATCTGTTTTATTCAAATAAGCTCTATTAAGATACGTTTTTTTGAGCTCATTAAACCTGCTCAATGATATTTCATTTGCAAGCATAACTGTATAAATCAGATTATCAATAAATTGCCCGTCTGTTCTTAGTTGGGCAGCAGGCTGTTGTAGCTTTTGACTGTTTAAGTTTACATAAATTGTTGGTCTTGTAAATCGCCTTGATGCAAATTGCCTTAATGATCCTTGGCTTCTTTCTATTGCCAATGTTTTTCTCTTGTTGTTGAACTCATATTCTCCGCTAACAGAAATGGCAGAATAATTATTTGCCTTGCATATTCCCCCAACAATATCCAGTATTGTCTCAATTTGTTCATGGTATCTTCCAATAACTTCGTTAGGCTGTTTTGTTCCAAGTGCTTTTTCGCTTAAGGAAATGTCTGCTAAAATTCCACTGATTTCACCATCTCCACTTAAATCAAGACTTAGTCCACTGAATCTTGGACGTCTTCTTCTCTGCTTTTTTTGCGCTTGAGTTCCTATTTCATTTTTTGCCACTCCATTTTTTACATCTTTGCTTCCAGCTATTTCACCTTCTGCCACTTCGTCATTTACCTGCTCACTTCCTGTTTTTTTAATATAGCCTTCTGCTTCTTCATTATCAATCTCATCATCATCTTCTGCCTTTTTAGGCGGCTCTATTAGTTTACCTTTTTTAATCAGTGCGTCTAATATAGTAGTATAAAAGCCATAATCCAAGACGTAAAAACCATCTGGATAGTCTTTTGGGCTTTCCTTTTGTCCTTTTTCTTCTGGGTTTTCTTTCTGTGAGTCTTTGGAATATTCTTTTGCTTCTGGGTTTTGGGATTGTTCATCTGATATGTGTTTAGAAGTATTTCTTTGTGCTGCATATCCTTGCATTAATTCAGCTATTCCAACATCAACAACCTTCTGATAATAATGCAGTTTCTCTTCGACAATATACTCGATTCCTTTATTTAAGCTGATTTTTCCTTCTTTAACATTACCATCTTCTTTTATATAAACATCAACAATGGGCTCTTCCCATAATTTTTTCTTTTCTCTTCTGCGTCTGTACCAATGAACGCCGTACATGATTAATCCAATGCCGCCAACCCCAAGGAGTGAGTAAGCTATTGTTCTGCCGATATCTACGTCTGTTTCTTTATTATCTGTGTCTGTTTCTTTAGTTATGTTTTCTTTAGTTGTGTCGTTAGTGCCGTTATCTACATTTGTTTCTCTCCCCTTAGATTCGTCTCCTCTTTCACGTTCTATTCTTCCGTTAGATTCTTCTCCTCTTCTGTCTGTTTCATTGCCTTGTCTTTCTGCCAATTCTTTTCTTCTTCTTTTTTCTGCTCCAGCGTCGTTATATATGACATTGATATTATTCTTTCTTCTTTGTTGATATTCTTGAGCGCTTGAACCATCACTAACAACTTTCCCATTTTTAATAGTAATCTTTGCTTCGCTGCTTATTTTTGAAGGTGTTGCGTCGTATTCTGTCCATCCTCTGTTTGGTATATATGCCTCGCATACACTGTGAAAGTTTCTTTTATCCAAAACACCATCTCTTCCTTGAATCCCAATATCAAGCCTTGTTGGAATATCATACCTTGCCCTTAATACTGCACAAAGCGGAGCATTTGCAGTATCGCAGTCAACACCTTGTAAATCAAGAGCACCATTTACAAAGTTATCAACACCATAAAACCTTCTTGCATTTTCTGGAGAAGTATTGTAAACAAAATAATTTTCTAAAACGTGAGTTACTCTTTGCGCAAGTTCATCATAGGTTTTTACACGTCCTTTATTAACATCTTGATCTATCTTTTTAAGTCCTTTTTCAACAGCTTTGGGATATTTAATCTTAAACGGAACCTCAAAGAAATGTCTAACTTCACTCCAGCTTGTACTCTCTCTTCTTTTTTTCCATTTTTCCCCCATTATCTTTTCTAGTCTGCTGTCTAACATATAAAAAGGTGTTACACCAAATTCAACTTTCCCAGTTCTATCACTAAACGCTTGGATATATGTTGTATCATAATCACCTGGTTCAGTTAAGCAAGAATTTAAACCAACAGATGCATCTTTCGGTTTGTAAACTAATGCATTTTCTTTTGAATAGACTGTTTGACTGCCCGTAAAATATCCGATAGGTGCAGGAAGAATTGTTTTCACTGCAACATTTAAGTTAAGTGCAATACGGATATTTCCTTTATTTGGTGCACGATAGGCTAATAGGTTTACGCAGGTTTTAACCCCGCCATTATGCCAGCTTCCGTCGCTGTTTAATGTATTATATGAAAAGAACTTGAAGAAAATATCTCTGTCTGAAGGAGAATATCTTCCAATTATAAATCTCTCATCTGGTTTAGCTTCCTGCTCTGTGCGTTCCTCACATTTAGTTCCCTTGCAATGTACCCTTGTAACAAATAATTTTTTATTAACTTCTGGCACAAATTCTCTTGGCAGATTTATTTCGTTTGTGTTGTATTCTGTGTTATCGTTTTCTAAGTCTGCGCTTACATTGCTTGTTAATCTGCCTGTTTCTTTTCCGCGTTCATCTAACCTATAACCAATAAGAGATATTCCTTCGTGCTCATGGATAAATTTTATAGCAGGCAAGATTACATGATTATCTAAATATTTCCCTGCTAGTGGAACAGCTTCACCAAAGAAAGCAGTGGTTGCAGTTATTGCACTAAATATTATCAAAGAATTTCTCGCAATCTTATACGCTTTGTGAATCATCTCATCCCATTTGTCATATTTCTCTCCAAAACTATCCAAAAATCTGAATTCATGAGAGCCAATTTTATGAAAATTGTCTATTAAAAAATCATAAAACTTTTTATAAGGTGTCTGTTTTTTGTCATTGACGACGTCATCTATCTCTTTTGGCAGCTGGTTTCTTGACCTTGAAAATAAATATCCTGTTGGAATCTTTAATACTCTTCTGACAAAACCAATTTCTGCTGGCTTGGTTAGCATTGTCATTGGGCCTTGTTGGACTGCTTCGCCCTCGACGCTATTTGCACAGGCAGTTATTTTTTCTTCTATACTCATTAATCTTTCTTCTGTGCTTGTTGCTCCTAAATTTTTGCCAGAACCTGATGTTCCTGTTTTTCCAACATTACTTGTTTTCCCAACCCCACCTAAATCAGTTAAATCATACGCCTGCTTAAATTCCAGCTTTCCAACCTTGGCTGCATCAATGCCCTTGTTAACTCTGATGCCATTTACTTTGAAATCAAACATTTCTGTTAAATTTACCGCATATTTTTTTACTGCACTCAGTGGTGTTTCTCTCAGAACAAGGTTTTCCAAAGTGATTCGTGTTCCTTCTTTTATATCGCTTTGCTCACCAATTGTAATATAATATCTATATTCGCCGTTGGCGCTTTTGCTAACTAAATTTGGTTCATCTTTGCTAATAGCGGTGGAGTCATTCCTGCTAACTATAATGGAATCATTCCTAACTTTTTTGACTATAGTTTTTCTTCCAAATGAATCTATAATCACTCTGTCACAAAAAAATATGCTCGGCTTAAATCCTCTGCCATGTCCCCCAACATAAACTTTTTTTTCTTTTTTCTGTGTATCGCCTATCGCTAATAACTTGTATAAGACATCGTATAGATTCATTCCTATTGCATAATCTCTGACGGCAACATCACAAACCTGAGGAGCTTTTTGAGCAACTTCAAGTTCTATCTTTAATGGATATTTAACAGCTTCATCTCTTTTGCTTAATAATGCAGCAAAATCAGCATAAGCATCTACTGTGTTTTGGACTGCAACTTCTCTTAATACTTCCTGTGCAGACTGCACTTGGTTTTCAATTGTATGTGCGACCTTTCTTCTTGCATTAGTTATGTCTCTTTTTTCTGCCTCTGAAATAATCTGCTTTAATTTATCTATGTCTAAATTACCATTTGCATTGCCTGTAATTTTTGTAATCTCCTCAACAAATGCTTGGGATAAAACTGTGTCTGATACAATCACCTCTAAAAGCGGATATTCAAATTCAATGGTTTTTGGAATAGATGAATTTGGATTATCTGATTTTGGAATATATGGATTTGAACTTTCTGAACCTTGTCCTTCTCTGTTTGAAACGTCCTCCTCTTCTGGATCGTCTCCATGAAAAAACATATCTTTACTCATTTTCAGTTATCCTCAGCATTTCAGTTAGATAAAATTCTCTTTCTCTTTGTGGCAATGTAAATCCTTTGTGAGATACATTGATGATTAACATACAATTCGCTCTGTCAAAATAGAATGGTCCGTCATGATTTAATTCATCCAAACATAATAATTTTACTGGCTTGTCATCTAAACATACTTTATTCTCTCTTATCCAAAATCCATTTCTATGATTTCCATAGATTGAAGCCATTATTTCTTCGCACCTTTTTATTGTTTCATCTTCCTTTGTTTCTTTTTCCTTTTCTTTTTCCATTTCATTCAATCTTATATACTCATCTAAACTCATCACATAAGCAGGAGAGTAAGTTCTTCTTGCAATGAATAAGTCTCTCGGAATTATTTTGTTAAGGTTTCCTATGCTTCCTGTGCCTTCATTAAGCAATCCAACAATATTTGAGCTGATGGTAATCTCTTTTGACGGATAGAGCAGTCTGTAAAATTGAATAATGCTTTCTTTGTCTGCCAACTGTTCAAAATAATAAAATGGATTTTGGTTAATTCTGGTGTTTAAAAACCAGTATGCGCATTCTTCAATGCTTAGTTGGTTGTTTGACTGCTTCTCGTCTTTAACACTTAGTTGGTTGCTTGATCCTTTCTCGTGATATTCTTTCTTGTGATATTTCCTTCTTAGTGCAGGAAGCATTACCTTGTCAAATACAGACGAAAGATACCTGCACAAGTCTTGTGTATACACAAAATCATCTCTTCCTTCAACTGGCTGGAATTGCAATGGTATCTCTACAACTGCAAAAAATGGCGACGGAACTGCGCATATTTTATTTTCTCCAGATAAAAATACCATTTTACCTTTTTGCTGCACTTGCTGTTCTTTTGCGCTTAAAACCGGCTTAAAATATACCCTCGCTTTCTCTCCCTTGTAGTCCAGCACAAAGACATTGTCTTTTTCTTTGTGCCATATACTTTCTGTGATGCTTTCTGCATTGACTTGTTTTCCCTCTACAATTATACCAAAGTTTGGCTCAACATATTCCACTTTATCCTCAATATGCGCTTTCATTGCCTTTACTCTTTCTTCTGCAATTTTAGGATTAGACACTATACTAATTCTTGTCCCACTTTGTTTAAGCTCGGATTTAGAAAATCCAACATACAAAGAGCTGTTATGCATGAAATATCTTTGCCTAAATGCTTCTTCTCCTTCTATTGACTCGTCCCTGGTTTCTACATAAATAACATTATTATGCTTTAAGACCTCAACTAATTTTGCTTTTGCTCCAACACCAAACCTTCCTATTTTTATTCTGCCATTTTTTAAGGTGATATATGGCAAAGAATATCTTTTAAAAAAGAATTCCGCAGGCATACCTATACCATTATCCTCAATAGTTAATCCATTTTGATAAAAATCAAATCTTACATAATCTGCTTTTGCATCCCTACTGTTAGAAACTTCTTCTATTAAATATTGTTTGTCATCAGGAAATTGAAATTCAATAAGGTCATTAAGATCTCTCTCTGTATGGGCTGTTACTGCAGATGGCCTTGGGAGAATTAAAGCGCCTTCTTTCACCATTTCATGTGCGAGCAGAGTTAACTGCCAATAATTTTCAGTATTAACCTGACCAATATTAAATTGGGAACTGGCTAATAAGCTCATCAAATGTGATTGTGTTATTCTTCTTAATACTTCACCTCTGTATTTTATTGTTTTTGTTTGAATCGCTGTTTTGATTATTGAAAGAATCGGTGTATTATTCCCAGCATCATTTTTATCATCTTGTTTAGCATATTTTTTATTTAACCCAGATGTATCTATCACTTTTTCAAGAGATTCAATCCTTGATGTGAAGTCTTTCTCAATTCTTTCCTGCAGAAGTGTCCAGCAACCATTATTTAAAAAACCAGAATCTGGCTGTAGAGGAATATCTCTTGCTGCCAAAATAAATTCTTTTAATTTTTCATCTTCTCCTTTTTTGTTCATTAATTGTTCATCTTTTAGTCTTTCATTTTTTAATCTTTCATATTTTAATCTTTCATATTTTAATGTTTCATCTTTTAATCTTTCATCTTTTGGTTTTTCAGTTTCTTCCTCGCTTTCCGAGAAGCGTACATGATATCTTCTGACATAATTCAGAGGTTTATTAACAAATTCCCCAGCCATTTCTCTGCTTAGTGCTTTGTATGCTTCTTTTAATCTTTCAAAACTTTCAGATATCTTTTTAAGTGTTGTTTCTTTGAATTCCTTCAAACTCAAACCTTTCAAACTCAAACTGTTGGTTTCATTAGTTGAACCATTACTTAAACTATCAGTTAAATAATCTGCTTCTAACTCATATAACACAACCAATCCATCAAAACATTTAACTGCTGAATCATCTGGTTTATAATCATAAAACGGATTCTCTGCATCTATTGCTTGGAATAAATTATCAAAAAATCGCTCATATACTTGTCCATCTAAACTTAATGCAATTAAATCGCTTAAAGATATAGCTACTTCTAACTTTTGCGCTTCTAGAATCTCCAATATCTTCCTTTTGTTTTGCTTCCTTCTGAATGGGTTTGTTAACAGGTTTTTTAATTGGGGCATTATAAAGAGGAATAATCGCTTAATTTATAACTTTTACCATGTTTATTACTCCATAATAGTCAAATTATCGTTTGTTGCTTTAAAATTATTCATTACTCTAAAATAGTCAAAACCGTAAACTATATAAATAACCTCAAAGTTACGATTTCTTATTAGGTGTTCTGAAAAGGTGTTTTGAGAGAAAAAATTAGCGAAGTTAATGCAAGCTTTGAGTATTTTGCAGATGTATACTAAATGGAATTAGTTTTCGAACAAACTAATTCCATTTAGTATATACAAAAGTCCTTGTTTTTTGTTCGGAAGCTAAGGACTTTTAGTATAACTTTGAGTATATCGCTAGTAATCATTTGAATTTTGAAATTTTTATTAAGGTGAGAAGTATGAGCGATGAAGTTGACGAAAAAGCACCATCAGGAAAGGGAAAGAAAACCTTAAAGGAAATAATGAATCGTACAAGGTTTGACAAATACGAATTAGAAGAATATCTAATGACTGAAGGTGGATTGGAGTAGATAACAATTAACTTATTTTTATGTTTTCTTAAATAGCTCTAAGTGTAATGTGTGATATAATATTAAAAAATATATAAAACTATTAAAATGGAAATAAGCACAATTAATAACATCATCAAAGAACTTTGCCCTGAGTTTCATGGAGCATTGCAACCAACAGGTATAAAAAGAATTAAAAAAAAAGGAGAATATTCTGTTGAGAACTCAAAAGAAGGCTCTATTTCTGATTTAATTATTAATGTAGATAAAATGGATTTAAGAGAAACTTATGCAATGAAGCGTTTGAAAGCTGAATTTAATAAAGCAATACATTCACGACAAAAACTAGTTGAAGTAGTAGCTAACTTGCATGATCTAATTTTTGCCAATGCAACAGATTATCTGCTTGCGTATCTTACATTAACAGATGATTTTATGTTAGTGGATGATATTTATATGGTTCAAGAATATGATGAAAAGGGGTTTAATCCTCACCCGATAGATATTGTTCAGGGTCATTATAATATTGAAATCAAAAGAAGAGGCAAGACTTATTTAGAAGTGAAATGCAGTGAAGATGGTGATGAAATAGGCACTGTAAAAAGAAGATTGCCTAGTTCATTAGATATTATGATTAATGGGCTTGGAGCCTTGAACGAGAAAAGAAATAAATCAGGAGAAAGATTTTTACATCGAGTTGTTGCCCTAGCATTAAAAAACAAACTAAATGATGCTGCACAAAGAGAAGGTTATAATGGCTGTTTATTAGTTCCTGAAAAACTAGATCGTTTTAGCCTTCCAAAGACACTTCTTGTTTGTGAGCATAGATTTAAATATGATGCTTTGAAGACAGCAGGATACAAAGTATAAGTAAAAAGAAGATACAGCATATAATAATCATTACATTCTCGAATTTAGGTCACTTACTATACTTTTGTCATTGAACCTAATCCCCACATTCCCTTTTTCTTTGCTGCTTCTTCTATCCTTTTTGTTGTTACAGAATTAGTAAATGACTCACCACACTTATCACAAATATCTGCTGGAAATTCACCTAGCTCAACACCAAACATTGTTTCTTTTACTTTGCCTTTTTTTAATGCTCCTTTTTCGCACATTGGACATTTCATCTTATCACACATATGTATACCAAAAGCAATTAATTTGTTCGAAAATTAATTGCTTTTAGTATATAAGCAATAATTTAAATTTTTCCAATTTTTATGGATAACTTTTTATAATCTTCTTAAAACAGACCATATTTAACATGAAATTCATAATAGAACATCTTGACAAAAGGCTGTATAAATGGTGTTTTTTAGAGTATAAGCACATTTCCACAGTTGTTGGCAGAGACAAAGTTATGTTTACAAATGTTTCTGGCAAGACCTCGAAGGAAAAACTAGCAGGATTTGGCACTGTTTTTAGCGATAGTATTGCTAATTCAAAAAATATTGTTAATTCAAAAAATGTACTGAGCAAACGTATTTGCGTTCTTGACCCGTTTACAGAGAAGACTCTCTCAAAAGATGATAAGACCAAATTTGATTATTTTGTTTTCGGCGGTATTTTAGGCGATTATCCACCTCAAAAAAGAACTGCGGGTTTTTGCGATAAACTAAGAGCAAAAGGCATTAAGTTTGAGACGAGAAACCTCGGAAAAGAACAAATGTCAACAGACACAGCAGTTTATGTTGCAAAAAAGATACTTGAAGGAAAAAAGTTATCGGATTTGAAATTTAAAGATACTATTATCATTAAAATAAATGAATCTGAAGAAGTTGAGCTGCCATTTAGGTATGTTGTTGAAATTGACAAACAAGGCAAAGAAAACTTAATATTGCCAGACGGGTTTGTTGAATTCTTGAAGAAAAGAAAGAGTTTTTGAAAAAAAGTAAAATATTCTGAAAGACATTATCTCTTTTTTTGTTTTTATTCGTTCCTGGCATGTCCAACAAAGTTCATGATGTGAGTTAGTTTATGTTTTTTTATTTTCAAATTTAAATATGTATATAACGCTTTAAAAAACGTAAAACACTTTTCATGAGACGTGGGACTGCGTCCCTAATACGAGTTGGGAGCGGAATAAAAAATCAAGAAATAGAAGAATTCAGACTAAAACAAACAAAAAAGTTCATACTAATCCAATCCCCAGTATAAACCCCCTCAAACCATTAAGTATAAACTGCACGCCTATGCATAAAATAATTAGCCCCATTATTTTTTCCAATGTTTTTATGCCAGAAGGCTTTAGAAATTTCTTTGTGATATAATCTGCGTTTCTTAGAATTATATATGTAATCAGTGTTATTAATAAAATCACACCAATTAAAATTAAAAGCCCAAATGTGTTTGGCTTTTGGGTTGTGAGAACAATTGTTGTTGTAATTGCGCCTGGCCCTGAAAGAAAAGGTATTGCTAACGGCACAATTGCAATATCATCGCCTTTTTTTAATTCTTTTTTTGTCGAGGGATGAAGTTCTTTTTGGTTTCTCATCGGATTAAGCATTCGAAAACTTAACACAATAAGATAAAGCCCGCCGCCTATTCTCAAAGCATCAATTGTAAGGCTGAAAAATTTAAGAATTATCAATCCTGTGAATGTGACAAGCAATAATACAATCATCATGGTCAGGCATGATTTTTTTATTATTGCTATCTTTTCTTTTTTATTGTATTTTTCAGTTAATAATTCATAAATAACTGCAGTTGAGAAAGGATTAACTATTGAAAACAAAGAACTGAATGCTAGCATAAAAAATGTCAGTAAGTTAAACATGGCGCCTCTTTTTTTACTTCTGTCCTTTTTCTACTCGATTGGTTGAGTATATAATTGTTTGTAAAGATACTGTTATTTGTCTTTAAATGTTTTTTGTTATTCTGGACAGCATTCAAGAATAAAATGTTCCATTCACGACTACTGCTGCTTTTCTTAGAACTTCATTTTCTGTTTCTAAGATTAATGCATTTATGTATGGCACTAATACTTTGCTGATATGTTCAGAAGCATATTTTGGCCATAATGTAGGAATATGCTCATTATTATAAATCCTTATATGTTCAAATCTATAAACTGGTGTGTCTAGTTTCTGTGGTTTGCTGCCTTCAACACCCTCTGAACTTAAATCTACAATCAGGCAGTCTTGTTTCATTTTTTTTATATAATCAAGTGTTATTATTTGCGGCGGCGCATTATATTTGCTGCCTTTTATTAATCCTGCACAATTTACTACCATTTCCCATTCATCAATCCTGTTAAAAAAATCTGAAATGTTTTTCCTAGTGAATATTTCATATTTTACAGAATGCGCATCTAAAATTTCCCTAGCTCCTTTCCCAACATTTCCATTGCCAATAATCGCAACTTTACTTAAGTTTTTTGGTGGCATTCCTAAATATGTTAATGCCTGCAGCATTCCAATTATCCCTGTAATTCTTCTATTCTCTTGAAAGAGATAATTTTCATACTCATCATACATATGTTCAAAAGCAATAGCCGTCATTTTCTTTTTTTGAACTTCTTCTCTGAGCCATTGTGTCTGTGAAACATATAACCAACCAAATAATGTCTGATTAAACTTAAATAATTCTTTATCACTTATATGCCTTTTTGGTATACAAAGAATGTCAGTATCTGCTGCTTGTTCTCTCGTCACTATACTTGCACCTTTAATAGTGTATTCACTGTCAGCAATGCCCAAATGCTCTGCATATCCTTGTTCTAAATAAATCTGTTCTGGATGTATTATTCCCTCTAATGAGGTTGGAACTAAAGCTACTCTCGATTCCTCTGGCATAGAGCTTTTTGTAAATCCAATGCATTTCATAAAAATTCACCCTAAGAAGATAGGACAACTCTTGAAAATTAGAAATGATATAAATAATTTATGAATTTTAAGCGTATAATCCTCAAAAAAATATTAAACTCTTTTTTAAACAGTTTACAAATCAACTAATTTTTTCTGCCTTAACTTTGTGAATTCAATAAGTTCATCTTCAGAATTTAGGTTTTCATCTTTTTCTGTTTTATCTTTTTTAATGATAGATGATTCTTTCATTTTCTTTTCTAAGATTATCTTCTCTCTCATATTGTCTGCCACTTCAAGCTTGTACTGTATTTCCTGTGCTTTTTCAATTACCTCTTTTGGCATTCCTGCTAATTTTGCCACATGTATTCCAAAGCTCTTGTCTGTTCCGCCCTCTACAAGTTTTCTTAAGAAAATTAATTCTTCTTTGGGTCCTCCATTTTTTGTGTCTTTGCGCTCAATTTCTTTTACTGCAATATTATAATTTTTAATACCTTCAAACTTCTCAAGCTTTGTCAAGACATGATAATGTGTTGCAAACATTGTCTTTGCTTTTATTTGTTTGTTTAGATATTCTGCAACACTCCATGCAATGCTTACGCCGTCAAAAGTGCTTGTGCCTCTGCCTATTTCATCCATTATTATCAATGATTTATCTGTTGCATTGTTTAAGATGGATGCAGTTTCATTCATTTCAACCATAAATGTGGATTGGCCATGTGTTAAATCATCATGCGCTCCAACTCTCGTGAAAATCCTGTCAACAATCCCAATCTCTGCTTTTTTCGCTGGAACAAACGAGCCAATCTGCGCCATTAATACAATCAGGGCAACCTGACGCATAAGAGTACTTTTTCCCGCCATGTTTGGTCCTGTAATTATCATTGTTTTATTTTCTTTGCCAATGAATATGTTATTGGGGATATACACTTTTTCAATCCGTTCAATTACAGGATGCCTTGATTCCTCAAGCTTTATTGAGAATTTATTGTCAACAAATGGTTTGACATAATTGTATTCAGAAGCGATTATCGCAAAAGAAAAAAGAACATCCAACTGCGCGATGAAATTGCTTGCGTCCTGTATTTCTGATGTTTTTTCAATAATCTTCTGGCAAATTTGCCTGAACAGCTCTGATTCAAGTGCATTTATTTTTTCTTCTGCACCTAAAATCTTCTCTTCATACTGCTTAAGCTCTTCTGTAATAAATCTCTCAGAATTTGAAGTTGTTTGTTTTCTTATGTAAACCAAACTTCCGTCTGGATTTTTTGGCAGTAAGTGCAGGTTTGGTTTTGTGACTTCTATAAAATATCCAAACACATTATTGAAGCTGATTCTTAATGATTTTATACCTGTCTTTGCTTTTTCCTTCTCTTCAATATCTTTGATATATGTTCTTCCGTTTATACAGATGTCATGCAATTCATCAAGCTCTGCATTATATCCTTTTCTTATCATATTTCCTTCATTTGTGTTTTGAGGAGGATCATCTTTGATAGATATTTCAACAAGCTCTGTAATTTCCTTTAAGTCATTAAGTGATTCTGCTTGTTTAACAAGAAACTTATTTCCTTTATTTCCATTATCTCCATTGGGATTATTAACAGCATTATTCAATGCGTTTTTTAATTCAGGAAGAACTTTTAGCGAGTTTTTTAACGACAATACATCTCTTGCATTTGCATTGCCGTAGTTTACTCTCGAGATTAATCTTTCAATATCATTGATTTTGGATAGCAATTCTTTTAATTCCTGCCTTAATAAAATATTTTTAAATAAAAAATCAACTGCCTCAAGCCGCGGGTTTATTTCATTGATATCAAGCAATGGGCTAGTCAGCCATATTCTTAATAATCTTGAGCCCATTGGCGTGAATGTTCTGTCCAATACTTCCAACAAGGTATCTTTTGTTGAATCATCTTTTATATTTTTTATAATCTCAAGATTTCTCGCAGTTGATTTGTCAAGAATCATAAAAGCTGATGTCGAAAAATATTTTAGTTTATTGATATGTGTGAGAGATGTTTTTTGTGTCTCCATTAAATAACTAAGCAAAGCTCCTGCGCTGGGAACAGAATATTTCTTTCCTTCTAAGCCGAACCCATCTAAATTTACAGTATTAAAATGAGTTTTGAGTGAGTTATAAGCGATGTCATAAAAATAAAATCTGTCTTCGTACTCATTCAGATAGAAATTCTGTGTTTTTAATTCTTTTATTATTTTGTTTTCAGATTCTGTCGAAGGAAAAATAATCTCCGCAGGATTTATTCGATTTATTTCTGTCATTAGATTATCTTCAGTTGTCTCTGTTGTCAAAAATTCGCCTGTTGATAAATCAACAATTGATAAGCCAATCCCTAATGGTTTACTTTTATTTTTTGTGAGGTTTTTTTCAAACTCGTGGGTTTTATTTGTAGGTCTATTTGTATAAGTCGTATACATCAATTCTTCAGAAAAATATAAACTAATAAGATAATTGTTTGTCTTGTCTGATAAAATGCCTTTGTCAATTATTGTGCCGGGTGTAACAACCTTGATAACATCTCTTTTTACAACGCCTTTTGCAAATTTTGGATTTTCTATTTGCTCGCATATTGCGCATTTAATGCCTGCTCTTATCAGTTTTACAAGATATTGATCAAGCGCATGATATGGTATTCCTGCCAAAGGCACAGCTGTTTTTGTTCCGCGTTTTGTTAATGTAATTCCTAGAATTTTTGAAGCAAGTTTTGCATCATCGTAGAATGTTTCATAGAAATCACCCATCCTGAACAATATCAAGCAGTCTGGATATTTCTGCTTAAAGAATACAAACTGCTTCATTGCTGGACTAATCTCTTCAGATGACATCTATTTTAACCCCTCAGCTATGCGGATATTCTAGAGTTTTAAATAGTTAATTGTGATAGGGTATATAAATATAATTAGTGGGCATATAAAGTGAACTTACAAAATGGACTTTTAATCGTCTCTTCTAAAAATGGGGTTGATGTAGTCCCTAAGACGATTTATTAAGAAATTTTGTAGTCCCTAAGGGACTGCTATAAAATAAATTGCCAATTTCAACCGATTGTATAATTCCATTGCGGATTAATTTTGTGCCTTACAAGATTAATTTTTTCAAAATCTTCA
>Ga0209211_10003037_pt1 | contig 27946 bp, 28 predicted proteins | sample RifGroA2_FD_183992 | JGI IMG/M metagenome (GOLD analysis project Ga0209211, IMG submission 183992) | Groundwater microbial communities from Rifle, Colorado, USA - Groundwater A2 (SPAdes) (version 2) | ecosystem: Environmental > Aquatic > Deep subsurface > Groundwater | place: Rifle, Colorado...
CAAGCCAGTCGCGCGTGGGGCGCGCAAGCCTTTCCAGAAAGTCGGCCGCGCGCCGCCATCGGCGAACCGGCTGCTGTTGCAGTGCCTGATAGCGCGGCCTGCACTGGGCGCGCAAGTACCCGTTGAATGGCATGGCGAGGGAGGCGACGCCGAGGCGGTTGCCGCAGTGCTGTATGTGTTGCGGGAGAACAGTTTTGCAATGAGCAGTCCCGCGCTCACGCAATCGTTCCAAGGAACGGCGCATGAAAAAATTCTGGCATCCGCCGAAGCGGACATGCTGAATTGGGGTGAGAACTTTGATGTGGACGGCGAGTTCACCGGATTATTGGGCAAGCTTGAAGACGGGCAGCGTCGCCAGCAATTCCAAACTTTGCAGATAAAATTGGCGCAGGGAGGTTTGTCAAACCTGACCGACACAGAGCGTGAGCAGTATCTGCAATTACTGCAACGCGGCTGACGTTTGAACCTAGAAAAAGCAGTTGTCCTGATGAACTAACCATTGGCTTCTACGTTGTAATACGAAGGCTTCCCCCCAGTTCCCGCAGTCGCTTCACGCCGTCGCGCTTCATGGCTCCGCAAAAGATCGCTATGCCATCAAGCGCTCGCCGTTCGCAATGGGTAGCTTGAATGTGCCGTGGTTCCGGCTGCATAGCATCAGTTCGTGCTGAATCACAAGCGCAGATCATGCTTTGCCCGCATCGGCCAAACCGCATATAATCGCATAACGTCATAGAGTACCGCCCACAACATGAATGTCATCCGCATCCTTATATTGTTAACTGCTGCCGCGCTGACCGGCTGCGCCTCCACCCACGCAAAAAATCCCGCTGACCCGCTGGAATCGTTCAATCGCGGCATGTATCAATTCAATGACGTACTGGACAAGGCCATTGTCAAGCCGGTTGCGCAAGGCTACGGCACCGTGATGCCGGCTCCGGGCAAGATCATGGTGAACAATTTCTTTTCCAATCTGGATGATCTTATAGTCACCATCAACGATCTGCTGCAATTCAAATTTATCCAAGCCGCCTCCGATGGCTCGCGCTTCATTTTCAACACGACTTTCGGCGTATTCGGCCTGCTTGATGTGGCGAACAGGCTTGAAAAACATAATGAGGATTTTGGTCAGACGCTAGGTTACTGGGGGGTCGGCAACGGCCCCTATATTGTGTTGCCCATTTTCGGCCCGAGCACGTTGCGTGACGGCATCGGCCTGATTGCGGATAACCGCCCAAGCAAGCTGCGCCGGGTCGACCATATGCGCACCCGCAACCAGATGTTTGCATCCAAGGCCATCAGCCACCGTGAACAGATTCTGGATCAGGAAAAAGTGCTGGATGAAGCCGCGATAGACCGCTATGAATTCATCCGCGACGCCTACTTGCTGCGCCGCAAGAGCCTGATATATGACGGCAACCCGCCGCGTGAAAAATACGATGACGAGGAAAATGATACCGACACCAAGAAACAACAGACACCTATCATCAACGTGCCTTCGGCGCAGGACAACGCGCCGAAGGCCAGCCCGATAGGCCGCAATGCTGCGCAGCACCCCTTCTTTGCCCAACAATCCTTTGCACCTGCCGCATTTGAACCGCGTCAAGCGCTGTATCCGCAAGATAACGTGCACAAAGTGTGGGTGGCGCAGCGCACCGGCATACGTTAACAGGGCGCAAAATATCCAATAAAAAAGGCCTGCGAAAGCAGGCCTTTTTCATGTCCGTCTTTTGTAGGGGCGAGATTTATCGCGCCCAATTTTATTCATGCACCAGAGAAAGGGCGCAATGAACTGCGCCCCTACGATTTAACTTCCTGAGCGCAACGCCTCGATCCGTTCCTCCAGCGGCGGATGGGTCATAAACAATTTCGAGAATTTGTGTCCGCCGGAAATACCGAATGCGGCGATTTTTTCCGGCAAGGCGGCCTGCTCGTGGTTGATCTTCAGACGTTCCAGCGCGGCAATCATTTTATTGCGCCCGGCCAGATTGGCACCGCCCGCATCGGCGCGGAATTCGCGCTGGCGCGAAAACCACATCACGATGGTGCTGGCCAGCACGCCCAGCACCAGTTGCGCCACGATCTCGGCGGCGAATGCGCCCATGCCTGGGCCATTGCGGCCATCATTTTTGAGCAGCACGCGATCCACGAAGAAACCGAACAGTTTGGAGAAGAATATTACGAAGGTGTTCACCACGCCCTGGATTAGCGCCAGCGTCACCATGTCACCGTTGGCGACGTGGCTGATCTCGTGCGCCAAAACAGCCTCGGCTTCGTCGCGGCTCATGTTGTGCAACAGCCCGGTGCTTACCGCTACCAGCGCATCGTTGCGGTTCCATCCGGTGGCAAACGCATTCACATCGGGCGCATCGTAGATCGCCACTTCCGGCGTGCCGATACCCGCCATCTGCGCCTGTTTGCGCACGGTATCCACCAGCCAGCGCTCGGTCGGGTCGATCGGGTTCTCGATGACCTGCGCGCCGACCATGCGCTTGGCCGACCACTTGGACATTGCCAGCGAAACCAGTGAGCCGGCAAAACCGATTACCGCCGACAATACCAGCAACGCGCTGAAATTGATGCCGCCGGTCTCATCCATCCAGCGATCCACCCCGAGCAGGCGCAACGTGATATTGATCACGAACAGCACCGCAAGATTGGTCAAGATAAACAAGAAAATACGTTTCATACTGTTGATTCCTCCATCAAAATACAGTGCGCAGTCTAACTGCCACTGGTAAAACGACTAGCCATCCGGCTAACCCAGCAAAAGGTGCTGGGCAAGCATTGGCTATCGCTATATGGGGCACATTCCCGTTTTTCCAAGCGTACGATCAGATAACCAAATCGAAAGGAAGTTTCACCACTCGCAACTCAAAAAAATCGCTCAGGCAGCTATCGACTTTACCGTATGCTCAAACTCGCCAAGCTTCCTAGCCCAATGATGTGCGCTGTCAAAAATAGCTGATTTTTAACGGCTATCTAGCCAGCCTTCCTGAACAGCGCCGACTGGGCATGCGCCTGCAAGCCTTCGCCGAATGCCAGCGTAGCTGCGATTGCGCCGAGCTTCTGCGCGCCTTGCGCGGAAACCTGGATCAGGCTGCTGCGTTTCTGGAAGTCGTACACGCCCAGCGGCGAGGAGAAACGTGCGGTGCCGGAAGTCGGCAGTACGTGGTTCGGCCCGGCGCAGTAGTCGCCGAGCGATTCGGAGGTGTAGCGCCCCATGAAGATCGCACCGGCGTGTTTCAGCTTGGGCAGCAAGCTTTGCGGGTCTTCGACCGACAATTCCAGATGCTCGGGTGCGATGCGGTTGCTGATGAGGCAGGCTTCGTCGAGATCGGTGACATGAATCAATGCGCCGCGATTCTCCAGCGCGGTCTGAATGATGTCGCGGCGCGGCATCTGCTCCAGCAGTTTGTCTGCACTGGCTGCTACTGCCTCAATGAATTTTGCATCGGGCGACAGCAAGATCGCCTGCGCCAGTTCGTCGTGTTCGGCCTGCGAGAACAAATCCATCGCGATCCAGTCCGGATCGGTCTGCCCGTCACAGATCACCAGAATTTCCGATGGCCCGGCGATCATGTCGATGCCGCACGCGCCGAATACGCGACGTTTGGCGGAGGCGACGTAGGCATTGCCGGGGCCGACGATCTTGTCCACTTTCGGGATGGTCGCCGTGCCGTAAGCCAATGCCGCCACCGCCTGCGCGCCGCCGATGGTGAACACGCGATCCACGCCGGACAGGTACGCCGCCGCCAGCACCAGTTGATTCTTCACGCCGTCCGGAGTCGGTACCACCATGATGAGCTCGGCCACGCCCGCGACTTTGGCGGGCAGCGCATTCATCAGCACAGAGGAAGGATAGGCCGCCTTGCCGCCCGGCACATACAGACCGACGCGACCCAGCGGCGTGACCTGCTGGCCGAGCAGTGTGCCGTCCGCTTCGGTGTAGCTCCACGAAGTTTGCACTTGCTTCTTGTGGTAATCGGTCACGCGCTGCGCGGCTTGCTCCAGCGCGCTACGCTGTTCGGCGGGCAGGCCATCGAACGCCGCGCGCAACTCGTTCTGCGGCAGCTCCATCGCTGCGACATTCGCCAGCGGCAAGCGGTCGAATCTGGCAGTGTATTCGAGCACGGCTGCATCGCCGCGCTTGCGCACGTCGGCAAGGATGCCTGCCACGGTCGCTTCGAGCTTGTCGTCTGCGGTTTCCTCGAAGGCCAGCAGCCTGGTCAATTCTTCATCAAAACTGGCGGTGCGACTGGAAAGTTGTCTGATATTCATCTGCATCCTTCCTACTTGTTGATTGCATGTAACCGTAGGGTGGGCATAGCCCGACCTACATATGATTATTTCCTGATCGCAAGTGCAAACGCATCCAGCATCGGCTGGATCGCGGCATGCTTCAGCTTGAGTGCGGCCTGGTTCACCACCAGGCGCGACGAGATGTCGGCGATATGCTCGACCGCCTTCAGGTTGTTGGCCTTGAGCGTGCCGCCGCTGCTCACCAGATCGACGATCGCATCCGACAATCCCACCAGCGGAGCCAATTCCATCGAGCCGTACAGCTTGATCAGGTCCACATGCACGCCTTTTGCGGCGAAGTGATCCCTAGCGGTCTGCACATACTTGGTCGCCACGCGCAGGCGCGCGCCCTGGCGCACTGCGGAGTCATAATCAAAATCGTTGCGCACCGCTACCATCATGCGGCAACGCGCGATATTCAAATCCAGCGGCTGATACAGGCCGATGCCGCCGTGCTCGTTGAGCACATCCTTGCCCGCCACACCAAGGTCTGCTGCGCCGTATTGCACATAGGTCGGCACATCGGAAGCGCGTACGATGATAAGCCGCACATCGGTGCGGTTGGTCGGCAGGATCAGCTTGCGCGAAGATTCCGGGTCTTCCAGCGGCGTAATTCCTGCTGCCGCCAGCAGCGGCAGGGTTTCCTCGAAGATGCGGCCTTTGGATAAGGCGATAGTAATCATTGTTTTACCCTTCGTTACCACCCTCTCCCCCAACCCCTCTCCCGCCAGCGGGAGAGGGTGGCGCTTCTGCTCCGGGAGAGGGTGTTTATTTTATCCTGCGTATTTGAGCGCCCAGTGCCGACAGTTTAGCTTCAATGTGCTCATAGCCGCGATCCAGATGGTAGATGCGGTCGATCACGGTTTCGCCCTGCGCCACCAGCCCGGCGATAACCAGACACGCCGAGGCGCGCAAGTCGGTCGCCATGATCGCCGCGCCTTCCAGTTGCGCACAGCCTCTAATCACGGCGGTGTTGCCTTCCACGTCGATCTGCGCGCCGAGACGGCGCAACTCCTGCACGTGCATGAAGCGATTCTCGAAAATCGTCTCGACCACCATCGCGCTGCCTTCCGCGATGCAATTCAGCGCCATGAACTGCGCCTGCATGTCGGTGGGGAACGCCGGGTATGGTGCGGTGCGCACATTCACTGCCTTGGGGCGCCGGTTCATTTGCAGGCTGATCGTGCTGCCTGATACTTGTATGGTTGCGCCGGCCTCTTGCAGTTTCTCCAACACGTTGTCGAGTATGTCGGCGCGCGTATCGGTCAATGTGATGCTACCGCCCGCTGCTGCCGCCGCAACCAGGAAGGTGCCGCTTTCGATGCGATCCGGCATGATGCGATGTGCTGCGCCATGCAGCCTGTCCACGCCGGTGACGGTGATGGTGTCGCCGCCCGCCCCTTCGATCCTGGCGCCCATGGCGATCAGGCAATGCGCCAGATCCACCACTTCCGGTTCGCGTGCCGCATTTTCCAGCACGGTTACGCCGTCCGCCAGCGTCGCGGCCATCATCAGGTTTTCCGTGCCGGTCACGCTGACCAGATCGAAGCATATCCGTGCGCCCCTGAGCCGTTTCGCCCCCTTGCTCTGTGGTACTCGGGCATGGATGTAGCCGTGCTCGATATGAATTTCCGCACCCATCGCCTGCAAGCCCTTGATATGCAAATTGACCGGACGCGAACCGATGGCGCAGCCGCCCGGCAGCGAAACGCGCGCCTCGCCGAAACGGGCCACCAGCGGTCCCAACACCAGGATTGCGGCGCGCATGGTTTTCACCATATCGTAAGGCGCTTCGAGCTTGTCGATATGCGCCGCCGACAAAATATTCTGCCCGCCGTCCACCTCTATCGCCATGCCCATCTGTAGCAGCAGCTTGCGCATCGTGGCGACATCGTTCAAATCCGGCACATTGCTGAGCTGCAACGGATCGCTGGTTAGCAGACCGGCGCACAATATCGGCAACGCCGCATTCTTGGCACCGGAGATGCGCACTTCGCCATTGAGGCGGCTACCGCCCTGAATCGCCAGTTTTTGCATTGCTTGCTTAGCCCTGCTTCTGCCACTCTTGCGGTGTATAGGTTTTTATCGACAAAGCGTGGATTTCATCGCGCATCCGGTCCCCCAGAGTTTGATAAACCAATTGGTGGCGTTGCACGCGGCTCTTGCCGGTAAACGCGTCGCTGACCACCACCGCCTCGAAGTGATGCCCATCGCCGTCCACGTCTAGATGCTCAGTCGCCATGCCTTGCGCGATGTTGAGATGAATGCTTTCTGGAGTGACCATTACTATTCCTGTCGTTCGTTAATAAAAAACGGCTTGCAAAAATGCGTTTTGCTTGCCATGCATGATACTAAAAACTGGCGGTGGATGCGCGCGGTGCTAACTTGCCCCATACTCGTAGGAAATTTAACGCTTGCCCAAATGCAAGGCGCGGAAAAAATCTAGTTCCGGCTAACCTAAGCCGGATGAGCCGGAACTAAAAATGGGGAGCTGTCTTCCCGTAGGTTGGGCAAAGCGCAACGTGCCCAACATTAACAACGGCATTTTCATTCGTTGGGCACACCGCGCTTTGCCCAATTTACGCAATGATCGTCTAACCAATTGTAAATGCTTAATAAACACAATATTTTTGTCACATTTTGACATCATTTGACCGGTAAGTGACCAGGCATTTTCCCAGACTTCGCCGGGAAAAAGAGGTTCGCCTTTGGCGAACAGCAGCACCGAAAACTTTTATCACAAGCGACAATTTGTTGTCGCTTGATCTCGCTTTAGAGACTAAAGGTTTACACACACTGAAACTTCGTTTTGCAGCACCGTATATGCAAGCAAGAAATTTTTTACGCAACGCGGCATGATCAGCCATTTAGTTGCCGTTCTTTGGCAACTAAATGAATGGCTGGTAAGTTCCTCAGTTGGGATGAGATATGGGTTTTTAGAGGCTATCTTAAGCGGATTGTTGCGGCAGCAGATCGGATACACCGTACAAGCGCGCCAGGCTCAGCAAATCATCGGGCAATCCCGTCACGCGCAATTCGTGCTGGTTACGCTTGGCGGCTCTAGCCCAACCCAGCAATAAGCTGACCGCAGCGGAGTCAACGGCTTCTACTTTGGAAAAATCCACCAGGAAGTCTTCGCTGGCGAGGTGTTGCGCACCGGTTTCAAACAAGGCAGGTACTGTTGCGATAGTTAATCTACCTTGCACTATCAATCGGTTCCCTTCGCGTGTAATCACTTTGCATCCGCCTTGTGCAGCGCAACATTGGAGGAGCTAATATTTTTATCGGACAATGTCTTGATTAGGCCATCGATACCCTTTTCCTGGATTTCCGAGTTGAACGTGCCGCGATAACTGGTCACCAGGCTCACGCCTTCAATGGTCAAGTCAAAGACCTTCCAGCCATCAGCCGTCTTTGCCATTTCATAATTGACCGGGATCGGCTGTGCTCCAGGCTTGATGATATTGGTTTTGATCGTAACTTCGGTTGCGTCGGCAGCCATCTTGAACGGCTTCACGTCAATCGTTTGGTCGCGATACACGGTAAATGCCTTGGTATAAGTGCGCACCAGCATGTTGCGGTACTCTGCCACCAACGCCTGCTTTTGCTCGGGGGTCGCGGCACGCCAGGACTTGCCTACGGACAATTGGGTCATGCGCGTAAAATCAAAATGCGGCAGCACTTTTGCATCCACCAGCGCGAGAATCTTTTTCTGGTTGCCCGCCTGGATATCCTTGTCTTGTTTGACAATTGAAATAACCTCTTCCGCTGTAGTCTTGATCAGCGCATCGGGCGCAATTACTTCAGCCTGCGCGAAGCCAACCACACACAGCAAACCCACTACAACCTTAAACAAATCTTTCATTTTTGACACTCCTCAATCTATTCAACCGAACGGGCATGGCAAGTTGCCATCCCTGATAATGAAACCCGCCATGCCCGTTTCCCTGATGAAACAGCTAGCCATTCGACCAAGCTGCCAAGACCGCAGCCAAGTCACTGGTTATCCCGCAAGCGGGCGAGGGAACGAACGAATCGCTGCACGAATTTTACGTTAATCTACTTGGCAGGTTCTTCAGCTTTACTGTATAAAAACTTGCCAATCAAATCTTCCAATACCATCGCAGACTGCGTTTTTTTCAACTGATCTCCATCTTTCAGCATCTCCGCGTCTCCGCCCGCGTCCAAACCGACGTATTGCTCTCCCAGCAAGCCTGAAGTCTGGATTTTGCTAATCGTATCCCTGGAAAACTGATAGCGCTTGTCTATGCTCATTACCACTTTTGCCTCATAGCGCTGGGTATCCAGCGTAATGGACTCGACACGCCCGACCAACACTCCGGCACTTTTAATTGAGGCAGTGGCTTTCAGGCCTCCAACATTAGTAAAGTAAGCATGAATTTTGTAGGCATCAGACACATTGTAAGTACCAAGGTTCCCGACTTTCATCGCCAGCATCACCAGCGCGGCGACACCCGCTACCACGAACATCCCAACCCATAGATCTATCCCGGTACGCTCCATAGTTCAACTTCCTCCAAACATCATTGCAGTCAAAATAAAGTCCAACATCAAAATCGCCAATGACGAAGTGACCACCGTGCGCGTGGTCGCACCGGACACACCTTCCGCAGTCGGTGGTGCATCATAGCCCTCGAACAGCGCGATCACCGTCACCGCCGTACCAAACACAAAACTCTTGATCACACCGTTCAGTATGTCATGCTCAAAATCCACTGCCGCCTGCATTTGCGCCCAGAACGAACCCTCGTCCACGCCGATTTGTACCACGCCGACGAAATAGCCGCCGAACACCCCGACCGCGCTAAACAATGCCGCCAGCAGCGGCATGGAGATTATCCCGGCCCAGAAGCGCGGCGCGACGATGCGCGCGATCGGATGCACCGCCATCATTTCCATCGCCGAGAGTTGTTCAGTTGCTTTCATCAGGCCGATTTCTGCCGTCATCGCCGAACCGGCACGGCTGGCGAACAACAATGCGGCAACCACCGGCCCCAGTTCACGCACCAGTCCCAATGCCACCATTACACCGAGTGCAGATTCCGATCCATAGCGCTTAAGCGTTTCGTAACCTTGCAGGCCCAGCACCATACCGACGAATAGCCCGGCCACCACGATGATAATGAGGGACATCACGCCAGTGGAAAACAACTCTTTGATGATCAGATGAAAACGCCGGAAACTGCTTCCCGAATACGCCAGGATGAGAAAAAAGAAACGCGTCGCCATACCGATACGCCATACCGCGTTAATGGTGCGATGCCCAATCCCTCTGATAGCTTTAGCTGCCGGCATAATCGAAAATCCCTCAGGCTTGCAAGTTCAAATCTTGGCGATAATTGCCGCCGGGGTAATGGAATGGCACCGGGCCATCCATCTCGCCATGCACGAACTGGTGCACAAAATCCCTGTCGGAGGCGCGGATTTCATCCGGTGTTCCCTCCGCTACAATCACTCCGTTGGCCATAAAATAAACATAGTCGATGATTTTCAGCGACTCCTGTACATCATGCGTGACTATTATCGAAGTTGCACCCAACGCGTCATTCAGGCGGCGGATCAAGTCGCCTACCACGGTCAACGAAATTGGATCCAATCCGGCAAAGGGCTCATCATACATAATCAGCATCGGGTCGAGAGCCACCGTGCGCGCCAAAGCCACACGCCGCGCCATCCCGCCGGACAGTTCGGAAGGCATCAAATTATGTGTGCCGCGCAACCCGACCGCGTTCAGCTTCATCAACACCAGGTCATGAATCAGCTCTTCGGGCAAATCGGTATGTTCGCGCATCTGAAACGCCACATTGTCATAAACCGACATGTCGGTGAACAACGCGCCAAACTGAAACAGCATGCCCATCTTGCGGCGCATATCATATAAGCCATCTTGGCTCAAGTCGTGGAGGATTTCCCCATCCACCTTAACGTAGCCCTTTGTCGGCTTGAGCGCACCGCCGATAAGCCGCAGCAGCGTAGTCTTGCCGCAACCACTCAATCCCATGATAGTAATCAACTTTCCTTTCGGAAAGTTCATGTTAATGCCCTGCAGAACAGGGCGTTTATCATAGGTGAAATTAAGGTCACGAATTTCGACTAAATTTGCTGATGAAGACAAAATTGGAATCCAGAAAATCGGGAGGACGCATTCTAAACTACTGGGTACATAATACTCAACTCAGCCCATGGAATTACAGGATTAATCCCAATCCTGGCTGAAGGTTGCATTAACGGGTACCTCTAAAAATCCAGAGTTAGCCCAAATGCAAGGTGCGGAAAGAAATTCGTAGCACCACTACAAGCAAGGGGTTTTTTACATAACGCGGCAGTTGGGATGAAAAGTGGATTTTAGAGGCTCCTTAAGTCTTCATTTCCTTCGTATCGCTTATATGTCCGAGTTGGCTTGTAACGACAAAATATATTTAACCAAAATCTTGCGATTTGCTGTGGTGAGCAATTGCTCCGAGTAGCCTGGCATCTCTTTGCTGATCCAAGCACCGCCGCCGCCATTGGCGATCTTGTTATTCAAATAGGCTTCTGCATCAGGATTGTTCTTGTACCGTTCGGACACAGACTGCCATGCCGGGCCAAGCCGGTTTTTGCCGGTTATGTGGCATTGAAAGCAGCCGGTTTTGTCCGCTAATTGCCATTCGGGAGGCTTGTTGGATGTGTCCGGCTGGCAGCCGCATAACGCGGCCAATAACGGTACCAGCAAGATATTTCGAGTACGCATGATTCTCCTTGTTTAGGTTTTCTGATTCAAATATAAAAGCTACAACGATTCGGCGCGGCATTCTACTATAAGAGTATGCTTGGTTCCCGCTGCAATTTTGACCGCATTGTCGATTGCATTGGCCGATTCCACGCACAGCATTTCGCGCCAGCCATCCGGCTGTCCCAGGTCGCCCATTTTTTCGGCTTTTGCTGTCCACGGTGTCCACACCACGGTAGTAAGACTGCCGGATTTTGCGACGCGAATGCGCCGCTTCAGCCCGTCGTCTTCAATCACGCATTCCGTAGCGGAATTGATATATACGCGGTCGGTCTCGCCCGCGAATCGAATTATGCCATCTTGTTTTTTCAACGTCGAGATGCCCACTTTGTCCCAGTAATCGCAACCAGCCAAACCGGTCACTTGAACTGCGCCGATGTCGCTGATCTTGAAATAAGTATGCAATGCTTCGCTAATTATAAAATCGGATTCCCCGGTGTTTTCGGTGGTCAGTTCCATGCGCAACGTCTCGCCGACAATCACAGTCAGTTCGAGCCGCGAATCATGTGGCCACTGCGTCCGTGTTTTTTCATTTTCCATCAGGCGTAGCGTCAAGCGCGTCGCGCCGTTTGGTTCAGTACCGGATTCAATCACCCGCCAAGGCGCAGTACGTGCGAAGCCGTGGGCGGAAAAGCCTGGTTCGGAAGCATGCGCGCCGAACCACGGCCAGCATACCGGCACGCCACCGCGTATCGATTTTCCCGCCGTCAGCTTGGCATCGCGTGACAGCCACACCACCGGCGCTGGTTGGCTTCTGGGTTGCCAGGCCATCAGGTGTGCGCCCTGCAAACACAGCGATGCGGTCGCCTGCGGGTTGTTGATTTCCGCAATGGTCAGGCCGCTGGCTGCGCCAAGACCGCTCGCAGGGCGAGTGTCTGGCGGCGTCCCCTTTACGGGGGCATCCTCGCGGAAGCCCAGTTGCCCGTTGATGCCGAATCGTGTGTTTAATTGCTGTACCGTGACCATGTCTGTTCCCTTCAAATCTGTTTTTGTCCACGAAAGTCACGAAAAGGATCGAAATGCATATCGCAGTAACGACGCAATCCTACGGGTGAGTTGCTGCGTATATGTATCCTGTTAACACGTTTCGTGGCTTTCGTGCTTTTGCGAGTTGGGCAAAAAACGCCCATCCCTGCTTAACCCGTTTCGTGGACAAGCCTTTGTTTTTTGTTAAATCCAAATGAGCGCCGTTTCATTTTTCCACCTGCGTTACATCGCGCACCGCGCCCTTGTCGGCTGAAGTGGTCATGGCGGCGTAGGCGCGGAGTGCGGCGGACACATGGCGATCACGGCTGGCAGGCCGCCAGGCCTTGCCACCTTTCGCCTCCATCGCGGCGCGGCGGCGCGTCATTTCCGTATCGGAAACCGCCAGCGCGATGTTGCGCTGCGGGATGTCGATTTCAATGGTGTCGTTTTCTTCCACCAGGCCGATTGCGCCGCCCCCTGCTGCTTCTGGAGAGACGTGGCCGATGCTCAAGCCGGAAGTCCCGCCGGAAAAACGCCCGTCGGTGAGCAGTGCGCACACCTTGCCCAGCCCCTTGGATTTCAGGTATGAAGTCGGGTACAACATCTCCTGCATCCCCGGCCCGCCCTTCGGCCCTTCGTAGCGAATCACCACTACATCGCCTGCCATTACTTGATCGGCAAGAATTGCCGCCACCGCGTCATCCTGGCTTTCAAACACGCGCGCCCGCCCGGTGAATTTCAGGATGCTTTCGTCCACTCCGGCGGTTTTCACGATACAGCCATCCACGGCGATATTGCCGTGCAATACCGCCAGCCCGCCGTCCTGCGAATAGGCATGCACTTTGTCGCGGATGCAGCCGTTGCTGCGATCGGTGTCCAGTTCCGGGTAGTGCATGGATTGCGAGAAGGCGAGGGTGGTGACGATCCCGCCGGGTGCCGCGCGGAAAAGCTTTTTCACTTCCTCGTCGCCGGTCTGCACGATGTCCCATTGTTTAAGCGCATCTCGCAGGGTCGGGCTGTAGACCGTTTTGGCATCGGCGTGCAACAATCCGGCGCGCTCCAGTTCGCCCAGGATCGCCGGGATGCCGCCGGCGCGATGCACGTCCTCCATGTGGTATTCGGACGAGGGCGCAACCTTGCACAGGGTCGGAACATGGCGCGACAGGCGGTCCATATCACGCATGGTGAAATTCACTTCCGCTTCTCGCGCGATTGCCAGCAGATGCAGCACGGTATTGGTCGAGCCGCCCATCGAAATATCCAGCGTCATGGCGTTCTCGAACGCATCGAAGGTGGCGATGGAGCGCGGCAGCACTCCAGCATCGTCCTGCTCGTAATAGCGCCTGCACAATTCGACGATCAGGCGCCCGGCACGCAGGAACAACTGCTTGCGCTCGGTGTGGGTTGCCACCAGCGTGCCGTTGCCGGGCAGCGACAAACCGAGCGCCTCGGTCAGGCAGTTCATCGAGTTAGCGGTGAACATGCCGGAACAGGAACCGCAGGTCGGGCAGGCTGAACGCTCGATGGCATCCACTTCCGCGTCGCTGCAATGGCTGTCGGCAGCGGCGACCATCGCATCCACCAGATCCAGCCCCTTGCTCTTGCCCTGCCAGTCGACTTTGCCCGCTTCCATCGGCCCGCCGGAGACGAATACCACCGGAATATTCAGGCGCATCGCCGCCATCAGCATCCCCGGCGTGATCTTGTCGCAGTTGGAGATGCACACCAGCGCGTCGGCGCAATGCGCGTTGACCATGTACTCCACACTGTCGGCGATCAGTTCGCGGCTGGGCAGCGAGTACAGCATTCCGGCGTGCCCCATCGCGATGCCGTCGTCCACCGCAATGGTGTTGAATTCCTTCGCGATGCCGCCCGCCTTCTCGATCTCGCGTGCCACCAGTTGCCCCATGTCCTTGAGGTGTACATGGCCGGGCACGAATTGGGTGAACGAATTGGCAATCGCGATGATCGGCTTGCCGAAATCGCCGTCGGTCATGCCGGTGGCGCGCCACAGGGAGCGCGCACCGGCCATATTGCGGCCATGCGTGGAAGTGCGGGAACGGTAAGCAGGCATGTTATTTCCTCGTTGTGGTTAAAGCGCACGTATAATCCTTAAAACCTCTTTTCATCCACGAAAAGCACGAAAGCCACGAAATAAATTGATTGGTTACACAGGTTTGAAAATTCACCCATCGGGTGAAGCTGCCAATCGTTGCATACTTAAAATTTGTTCGTGTTTTTTCGTGTCTTTCGTGGACAACTGGTTTTTCTAGGATAATGTAACTGATAATTTTACCCGATTCATACATGATCGTTCACCCGCAGTTCAACCCCATCGCGCTACAAGTCGGCCCGCTTGCCATCCACTGGTACGGGCTGATGTACCTCGCCGGCTTCATGGCCTTCCTGTGGCTGGGACGCAAGCGCATCGCCACGCTGAATCATCCGCAAATCAATAACAAGCTGCTCGACGACTTACTATTTTACGGTGTACTCGGCGTAATCCTCGGCGGGCGGCTGGGCTATGTATGTTTTTACAAAGCCTCTTATTACCTCGCTCATCCGCTGGAGATTTTTGCGGTGTGGCAGGGCGGCATGTCGTTTCACGGCGGCTTTCTCGGCGTGCTGGTGGCGATGGCGTGGCTCGCGGGCAAGCAGCATTTGCGCTGGCTGCAAGTGACCGACTTCATTGCCCCGCTGGTGCCACCCGGCTTGGCGTTCGGGCGGCTCGGCAATTTCATCAACGGCGAATTGTGGGGGCGGCCCACCGATATCGGGTGGGCGATGATTTTCCCCAATGTGGACAATCTGCCGCGCCATCCGTCGCAGCTTTACGAATTTGCGCTGGAAGGCGTGTTGCTGTTTGCCTTGCTCTGGCTGTATGCGCGCAAACCGCGTCCCGTCGGCGCAGTATCCGGGTTGTTCCTGATCGGCTATGGCAGCTTGCGATTTATTGCGGAGTTCAGCCGCGAACCGGACGATTTTCTCGGCCTGCTGTCATTCGGCATGAGCATGGGACAGTGGCTGAGCTTGCCGATGGTGATTGCGGGCATCTTGCTGATGGTTTCAAGCATCCGGCGAGCTTGACACCCTCACGCCGCTGGCACACTATTCTCACCGTCAAATACTACTGAAGCCTCACCTTGGACGATATTTCCTTAGACGCGCTGCTTGGCGTGTTGTTGTTGCTGATAATTTTTGGCGCGTGGTTTTCTGCCGCTGAAACCTCCATGATGGCGATCAACCGCTATCGCCTGAGCAGCCTGATCCGCAAGGGAAATAAAAGCGCGAAGCTGACCTCCAACCTGCTCTCCAAAATAGACAAGCTGCTCGGCTCGATCCTGTTCGGGAATACTTTGTTGAACGTGGCAGCTGCGGCGGTGACCAATGTGATCATCATGCGCTTGTTCGGCGCAAACGAGCTGACCTTGCTGCTGGGAACGCTGGGGATCACCTTCGTACTGCTGGTATTCAGCGAAATTATGCCGAAGATACTGGCCGCCAGCCACCCGGAACGCATCGCCTTGCCTTCCAGCTACCTGCTCGCACCGCTCATCACCCTGTTTCACCCGGTCGTTTCGGTTGCGACCGCTATTGTCAGGGGGCTGCTGCGGATAGCCGGAATTAAGGTGCAAACCGACCAGAGCAAGCAAAAAATGACGCTGGAAGAATTGCGCGGACTGGTGCTGGATGCGGAGCAATTCATGCCGCGCAGACATCAGAAGATGCTGCTGAATCTGGTTGATCTGGAGCGTATCACCGTGAACGATGTGATGGTTCCGCGCAACCAGATCGAAGCGCTTGATATCGATGCGGAAGCAAGCGAACTGCGCCAGCAAATCGTTACCTGCCACCATACGCTGCTGCCTGTTTATGACGGCACGCCCAGCAATATCATCGGCATCCTGCATGTCAAACGCGTGCTGGCGCTACTGGATGAATCGACGCTGGATCTGGCACAGCTGCGCGAAATTCTCCATGAGCCTTATTTCATCCCATCCGACACGCCGTTGCTCAAGCAATTGCAGCAATTTCAGGAGCGCCACGCGCGGTTGGGGCTGGTGGTTGATGAATACGGCGAGTTGCTCGGTCTGGTGACGCTGGAAAATATCCTGGAAGAAATTGTCGGCGAATTCACCACCCAATCGCCCTCGCAATCCGGCAAATTCCTGCGCCAGGAAGATGGCAGTATCTTGCTGGAAGGCAGCAGCAGCCTGCGTGAACTGAACCGTAAACTGGGGTTGTGCTTGCCGCTGAACGGCGCGAAAACGCTCAACGGGCTGATTCTCGATCATTTGGAAGACATGCCCGAAGCAGGTGTTAGCCTGAAAATCGAGGGCTATCCGATAGAGATTATCCAGACACAGGATCGCATCGTGAAAGTGGCGCGCATTTTTCCGCCGCAGACGGAAAAACAATAGTAAAGCGGGAAGCGGGAAATGGGAAGCGCAGATTTCCCCATTTACCACTTCCTGCTATCCACTCTCTTACTACTGCTTTACAAGAGGCATAAAGCTCGGCATCATGCCCATTAACGTCAGACGGTGATTCGGGGAAAACGCTATGGCTGTCGCACCAAAAACTCAAAAAGTAAAAGAAAATATCTATGCTTGGGAAGGCAAAGATAAGACCGGCAAGCGGGTCAAAGGCGAGATGCGCAGCCCCGGTGAAGCTGGTGTGTCCGCTAATTTGCGCCGCCAGGGCATCGTCGATATTAAAGTAAAACGCGCGCGCCGCAGCACACAACCTGTTACCGAGAAAGACATCACGCTATTCACCCGCCAACTAGCCACCATGATGAAATCGGGTGTGCCGCTGTTGCAATGTTTCGATATCGTGGGCAAAGGGCACAGTAACCCTTCTGTCGCGCGGCTGCTGCTCGACATCAAAACCGACGTGGAAACCGGCAGCAGTCTGATGCAAGCATTCAAGAAATACCCGCTGTATTTCGACGAATTATTTTGCAACCTGATTGGTGCCGGCGAATCGGCTGGTATTCTGGATAGCCTGCTGGATCGCCTAGCCACTTACAAGGAAAAAATCCAGGCCATCAAAAGCAAGATCAAATCGGCGTTGTTTTATCCGGTTTCCATTATCGTGGTGGCGTTCATCATCACCGCCGTAATCATGATTTTCGTGATTCCCGCGTTCGAGGAGCTGTTCTCCAGCTTTGGCGCGAATTTGCCAGCGCCCACATTGGTTGTCATGGCTATTTCAAAAGTTTTTGTAACTTACTGGTGGCTGATTTTTGGCGGGATTGGCGGCGGTTTTTACACTTTTTTCTATTTTTGGAAACGCAGCAGGAAAATGCAGGATGCCATGGATCGGTTGATGCTGAAAATGCCTATTTTTGGCGAACTGATCCGCAAGGCCAGCATCGCGCGCTGGGCGCGCACCCTGGCCACTATGTTCGCGGCCGGTGTGCCTTTGGTGGAAGCCTTCGATTCGGTTGCGGGGGCGGCGGGCAACGCCGTTTATTTTGATGCCACCAAGGCTATTCAGCGCGAAGTCACCACCGGTTCAAACATGACCGTCGCCATGCAAAATACCGAGGTATTTCCGAGCATGGTATTGCAGATGGTAGCGATCGGTGAAGAGGCCGGTTCGCTGGATTCCATGTTGAGCAAGGTCGCCGATTTCTACGAGGGAGAGGTAGATGATGCCGTAGAAGCGCTATCCAGCCTGATGGAGCCGATCATCATGGCGGTGCTTGGCGTGCTCATCGGCGGCATGGTGATCGCGATGTACCTGCCGATCTTCAAGATGGGACAGGTGGTTTGATGGATCAGAGGACAGAGGACAGAGGACAGGGGGCCGAGGTGTTGTCGCGGCTGTGTCGCGCCCTTGATATAGCGTGCCGCGTAGCGGTACACAACAATCTGTCCACTGTCCTATGTCCTCTGTCTTCTGTTGCACAATGAGCTTCATGGAGCTACTTCAAGCGGTGCCCGCCGCCTTCATCGGCCTGTGCCTGCTCCTTGGATTGATGGTCGGCAGCTTTCTCAATGTGGTTATCTACCGCTTGCCAAAAATGATGGAGTCAGGCTGGCGGCAGCAATGTGCCGAGTTGCGTGGTGACGAACCTGCACCGCAAACGACATTCAATCTCATCGTGCCGCGCTCGGCATGCCCGCATTGCAATCACGCCATCAGCGCGTGGGAAAACATCCCCATCGTCAGTTATCTGCTATTACGCGGCAAGTGTAAGGGCTGCGGTGCAAATATCTCGCCGCGCTATCCCATCATTGAAGCGATTAGCGGCATCTTGTGCGCATATGCCGCGTGGCACTTCGGTTTCGGGCTGGCAGCAGCCGGCGCATTGCTGTTCATCTGGGCATTGTTGGCGCTCACGGCAATCGATTTCAACACACAATTACTGCCGGACGACATCACCCTTCCGCTGCTTTGGCTCGGTTTGCTATTCAATTTATTTGGCATATTCGCCAGCCTGCATAGCGCGGTGTTGGGTGCAATGTTCGGTTATCTCGCGCTGTGGGGGGTTTACTGGCTGTTCAAACTCGTCACCGGCAAGGAAGGCATGGGCTACGGCGATTTTAAACTGCTCGCGGCGCTGGGCGCCTGGATGGGCTGGCAAATGCTGCCGCTGATCATTCTGCTGTCCTCGCTGGTAGGTGCGGTGGTCGGCATCACCCTGATCGTGGCGGCCAAGCATGGCCGCAGCGTCCCTATTCCCTTTGGCCCTTATCTCGCCGGAGGCGGCCTGATTGCACTGTTTTGGGGAAAGCCGCTGACGCAGAGTTACCTGCAATTACTTGCTTCGTGAGCTCCTTCGTTCAGACTCGTGGCGTGTTTTGTGTCGGGCTCACCGGCGGGATCGGCAGCGGCAAGAGCACCGTTGCAGCTCTGTTCGCGCAGCATGGCGCGGGCATCGTCGATACGGATGCCATCGCACACAGCCTGACCCAAGCCGGTGGCGAAGCTATTGAGGCGATCCGCGCTGCCTTTGGCAGCGATTACCTCACGGACGACGATGCCTTGGATCGCGCCAGAATGCGTGGGCTAATTTTTTCGGATGTCGCCGCCAAGCAACGGCTGGAACTGCTTCTGCACCCACTGATACGCGAACAAGCCAAGGCGCAGTTGCTGCAACTGAAAGCAAGCCCGTACATCATCCTCGTTGTGCCGCTATTACCGGAAAGCCCAGCATTCCGGCAATTGGTGCAACGTGTGCTGGTGGTGGATTGCGAAGAAAATACCCAGATCGCGCGCGTCATCGGACGCAATAAAATGACTGAGGCGGAAGTGCGCGCTATTATCACCCGGCAAACCCCGCGTGCCGAACGGTTGCAACTGGCCGACGACGTCATACACAACGATGCCGGACTGGATAGCTTGACTGTGCAGGTTGCCGCTTTGCATGAACGCTACTTGAGTGCCAAAAATTGACAGTCTTAAAGGTTACCACAAGAGAAATGCATCGAATTGAGACCCGTTTATGCCCTTAATCCATTCGATAGCCAGCAACAGAAGAGGTAGACTGTAAAGTAGGACTTTTGAAGTCTTGGAGATGTGCATCGTGTCTTTTCGGTGCAGCTTGAATGTGAGTCTAAAAATTTTAGAGGTGCCCTTAAAAGCAGTTAGTTGTAAGCAACACTGTAATCCCGTATACCCTTGGCAAATAAAATTTACCCACTAATGCAATCGTGATTGACTACGAGTTTCCTCTCAACGAAAAAGTACGCACTTTATTGCGGTTGGAGGACTTGTTTGCACGCGCAAAACATTTCATCGCGCATGATCACAGGATGGATCACCATGCCGCGCTGATTACCCTGTTTGAGATTCTTGAAACAATCAGCCGCGCCGACCTGAAATCCGAACTGCTGCAAGAGTTGGAACGCCAGAAGCGCGCCCTTTCCGCACTGCACAACAACCCTGAAATATCCGAAGCGGCTCTTGAAGGCATCCTCGCAGATATTGATGAGATATCCACAGGTATGCTTGCCATGACGGGGAAAATTGGCCAGCATCTGCGCGAAAATGAATGGCTGATGGGTATCAAACAGCGCACTTCCATACCGGGTGGCGCGTGCGAGTTCGACCTACCCTCCTATCATTACTGGCAAGAACAGGATGCCTCCTTGCGGCGTGAAAACCTGCAGGCATGGCTGACCCCCTTCCTGCCTTTGCATGCCGGATTGAGAATCGTTCTGCGCCTGTTGCGCGAAAGCGGAAAAATCATTCATTTCACCGCGCATCAAGGTACTTTCCAGCAAATGCAGGGCGGGCGCATTGCGCAAATGTTGCGTGTCAGCCTGAGCATGGAATTGGCTTGCATACCGGAAGTCGGCGCCAACAAGTACGCCATCAATATCCGCTTCATTACCGCCGACTATGCCGCAAAATCCACCCTGTTCGAACAGGATGTTCCATTTGATCTGACCTTTTGCAGCCTGCCTTCATAATGCCAATCAAGCCTATCCTGAGCTTGGTCGAAGGAGCATCGCCGATTGTATCCTGCCCGCATTGCGGTATCGAACATCAATGGGATACCAATAACCGCTTTCGCCCATTTTGCAGCGAACGCTGCAAAATGATCGATCTGGGTAAATGGGCCAGCGAAGATTATCGCGTCGCACAACCTGACGGGCATGGCGAATATGCCAACTCTGATGATGAACATGCCCGTCTTTCTCTCCCCTAGCTCTCCTCCCCTTATGTGAGAGAGGGGCGCGGTCTCTCTACGCGAGTTTCATGTTAACGGCGAAAAGGAAAACGACAACGAACATGTGCAATTGATCGTCGCTTTGCTGTGGATTATTGATGCACCTGTAAATGTAGGAATGGAATTATTCCTTGATCGCTTCGACTGGGATGGTCAGAGTCACTTCGTCGCTGACATACGGAACATGCTTGCTGACGTTGAATTCGGAACGTTTGATCTTCGCGGTGGTGTTGGCTCCGCAGGCATCTTTCTTGAGCATCGGGTGAGGCATGCAATGGAACGATGTCACTGTCAGCGTCACCGGTTTGGTCACGCCCTTGATGGTCAGCTCGCCCTCTACACTGGCTAATTTATCGCCATCGAATTTCAGGTTTTTGGACTTGAAGGTGATGGTGGGATATTTCGCGGTGTCGAATAATTCCTCGGCCTGAATATGCTCATTGAACAGCGGAAAACCGGTGTTCACGGATTTGGTATCGATCACCACATCGACAGAGCCGGTCTTGGCGGCACGGTCTATGACGATAGTACCGCTGGTCTTGTCGAATCGGCTGACCTGGTTGGAATAACCCAGATGGTTGTATTCGAAGCGCGGGTAGGTATGCGAGTTCTGGATGGTATAGGTTTCCGGTGCGGCACAGGCGGCGCCGGACAGCGATGCGGCAATGGCGAGGGTAACGAGTTTTTTCATGATTTTCTCCTTGGTGGTTGGTGGGGGTATAGCTATTTTTTGGCAGATGGCGCTGCATTGGTCACGATGTGGAACACGATCCGCACTTCATTGGCCACCGTGCCGACATCCGCCCAGATGCCTTCGCCGATGGCGTAATCCAGGCGTTTCAGGGTAAAGGCTCCGTCAAATACGCCAACCGCCCCTTCCTGTTTGAAAGTGAAGGGGGCGGAAACATCCAGTGACCGGCCCTTGATGGTGAGCTTGCCAAGCGCTTCATAGCGATTGCCACCGAGAGCCTTGACGCCGCCGGAAACGAATTGGGCGGCAGGGTATGCCTTGGTGTTGAACCAGAGCTTGCCGGCCACTTCATCGTTGCCTTCGCTGGAGCCGGTGTCGATGCTGGCAAGATCGACTTCCAGCCGGGCCTGTGCGGCATTGATTTTGGCCGGGTCGAAAGCGATCTGCACCGCAAACTTGCCAAACTTGCCTTCCAGCGGCACACCCATTTGTTTGTACGCAAAGGCCAGCGTGCTCTTGCCGGTCTGCACCTGATTGAATTCGGCAGCCTGTGCGCCGCATATCGCGCTGGCAAGCAATAGCAACGAAAAGAATTGTGATTTTTTCATTATTTAACCCCCTCACCGAATGGCAACATGCGGCGCAGCGTGGCGTCATGCTCGATAAAGTGATGCTTGAGGGCTGCGGCGATATGCATGCCAACCAGCGCCAGCAGCCCGAAGTTCAGCATTTTATGGATATCCATCAGCAGATCGCCCAGCGCCTTATCTTTGCCCACCAGGTCGGGTAACTGCACCAGCCCCATATAGACCACGGGAAATCCCTTGGCAGAACTCATCAGCCAGCCTGTCAGCGGAATGACCAGCAGCAGCGCATACAGCAGCAAGTGCAAGCCGTGGGCGGCGCGCTGCTGCCAGCGCGGGATGGTTTCCGGCAGCGGCGGCGGAGTATGCGTCGTCCGCCATGCCAGCCGTGCCACGGTCAGCAGAAAAATCGTAACCCCCAGCCATTTGTGATAGCTGATCAGTTGCAGCTTGAGCGGCGATAGTGTCAGCTCGTGCATATAAACCCCGAGCGGAAAGGTGGTGAAAATGAGCAATGCCGCCAGCCAGTGCAGCGTGATCGCCGTGGCGGTATAGCGGGTTGCCGGGTTCACGTTGCTTCCCTTTCATCGCTGTGCGCGGCGGCAAACGCCGCGCGTAACCGGCGCAGGCTATCCGTCATCCCGGCCAGTTCCGCTGGCGATAGCCGGGCAAAAGCGCGCTCCATATACGCTAGGTGCGCCGGAAAAATGCGCGCAAATAATCTTTCCCCTGGTCGGGTCAACTGCACGATCTGGCCGCGCCCGTCGCTGGGTGAGGCGATCCGGCGCACCAGCCCCTTGTCCGCCAGGCGGTCGACCACGCCGGTCAGCGTGCCCTTGGTAATCAGCGTCTTTTCGCCCAGCTCCTTGGGCGACATGCCCGGTGTGTTGCCGAGAGTGGCAACAATATCGAATTGCGGCGGTGTCAGGCCGAGCGAGCGGATATGCGCAGCCGAGTAAATCTCAAAAGACTGGTAAGCACTGGCCAGTTCGCGCAACAGCGGCAGGAAAATTGGAGAAGGCATAATTCAATAAATTAGTTCTAACTGGAATAACAATAGTTCTAATTAGAACAACGGTCAAGCACCAATCGATTTTGCACAGTTGATAATTGCTAACTCAACTGGTGCCTACCAAAGTAGGCGGGTTGGGTGCAGGTTACAAAAACCGTGCCACCATGCCCTTTGCCAGCTCTCCCTGCAACGGAATCTGCACGCGATGTCCACTGCCGGGCGCAACATTGAGCGTTTCGCCTTTGAGGTTCTTCATCTCGGTCAATTCGACGATGCGGTTGCCTGATGGATGGATGATCTCCAGTCTGTCGCCGACCTGGAATTTATTCTTTACGTCGATTTCGGCGATGCCGTTGGCGCAACTGACGATGTCGCCGACATATTGCTGGCGGGTGCTTTCGGAGTGGCCCTGCATATAGTTCTGCTGCTCGTGGGTATGGTGACGTTCGAGGAAGCCGTCGGTATAGCCGCGGCTCGCCAGCGCATCCAGTGCGCCGAGCAGTGCGTAATTGAACGGTCTGCCTGCGACCGCATCGTCGATGGCTTGGCGATACACTTGCGCGGTGCGCGCCACGTAGTAGATGGATTTGGTGCGGCCTTCGACCTTTAGCGAATCTACGCCGATCTTGACCAGTTTTTCGACATGTTCGACGGCGCGTAAATCCTTGGAATTCATGATGTAGGTGCCGTGCTCGTCTTCCAGCACCGGCATCAGTTCCTCCGGGTGGTCGGGGCGCGAGATCAGGTAGGCGCGGTCGGCGAGCGGGTGGCGCGGTTGAGCGCCACAGGATGATAGCGCGCTTTCGCTCAGTGCCTTGTCGAAGTCGAAATCCAGTTTTTCCAGTTGGCTGGTTTCCGCCAACCCTCTCCCTAGCCCTCTCCCGCTTGCGGGAGAGGGGACGATTGCCCTCTCCCCCCCCGGGGGAGAGTTGGAGAGAGGGAGGCTTGCCCTCTGGATATCGCCGGTGCCATCTTCTTGCGCGCCGTCCACCTTGTAGTCCCAGCGGCAGGAGTTGGTGCAGGTGCCCTGGTTGGCGTCGCGATGGTTGAAGTAGCCGGACAGCAGGCAGCGCCCGGAATAAGCCATGCACAGCGCGCCGTGGATGAACACTTCGAGTTCGATGTCCGGGCATTGCTGGCGGATTTCCTCGATCTCGTCCAGCGACAGTTCGCGAGAAAGAATGACGCGCGACAGTCCGAGCGATTGCCAGAATTTCACCGCCGCGTAGTTGACGGTGTTGGCCTGCACCGACAGATGAATCTGCATCTCCGGCCAGCGTTCGCGCACCAGCGCGATCAGGCCGGGGTCGGCCATGATCAGGGCATCCGGCTGCATCGCGATAACCGGCTCCATGTCCGCCATGTAGGTCTTCACCTTGGCGTTGTGCGGCATCAGGTTGCTGGCGACGAACAGCTTTTTGCCGAGCGCGTGCGCCTCCTGAATGCCGATGCGCAGTTCCTCAAGCTGAAATTCGTTGTTGCGCGCGCGCAGGGAATAACGCGGCTGTCCGGCGTACACCGCATCCGCGCCGAAGGCGTAGGCGGTGCGCATTTTTTCCAGCGTTCCGGCGGGGAGCAGCAGTTCGGGGGATTTCATCGGGCGCAACCCCTCTCCCTAACCCTCTCCCACAAGGGGAGAGGGAATGGATTGGAAGGAATGCAGACTTTTCCCTCTTCCATTAATGGGAGAGGGTGGCCGAAGGCCGGGAGAGGGAGCGACGTTACCAGCCTCACCCTACAACCCGAGCCGCCGACAAATCGCCAGCGACGGCGCAGCCTGGTTCAGCGTGTAGAAATGCAGGCCGGGTGCGCCACCGGCAAGCAGGCGTTCGCACAGTGCCGTGACCACATCCTGCCCGAATTCCTGTATCGACTCGCTGTCGTCGCCGAAGCCTTCCAGCGTGCGGCGTATCCAGCGCGGGATTTCCGCGCCGCAGGTATCGGAGAAGCGCGCCAGTTGCGCGAACTTCACGATCGGCATGATGCCCGGCACGATGGGAACGGTGACGCCCAGCTTGCGGCATTTGTCGACGAAGTAAAAATAGCTGTCGGCATTGTAAAAATATTGGGTGATGGCCGAATTCGCCCCGGCGGCAACTTTGCGCTTGAAATTGAGCAGGTCGTCGCGCGCCGATTTGGCTTGCGGGTGAAACTCCGGGTAGGCCGCCACTTCGATGTGAAAGTGCTCGCCGGTTTGCGCACGGATAAACGACACCAGCTCGTTGGCATACTGGAATTCGCCGATGCTGGCCATGCCGGAGGGCAAGTCGCCGCGCAGCGCCACGATGCGTTTGATGCCCATATCCTTGTAGATATTCAGGAGGGCGCGGATATTGTCGCGCTTGGAGCCGACGCACGACAGGTGCGGTGCTGCATTGTGGCCTTCGGCCTTGATCTGCAGTACGGTTTCCAGGGTGCGCTCCTGGGTGGAGCCTCCCGCGCCGAAGGTGACGGAGAAAAATTCCGGATGGAGTTCCGCCAGTTGCTTGCGCACGGCAGCAAGTTTTTCCACGCCTTCCGGAGTTTGTGGCGGATAAAATTCAAAACTGAAAAGTGGTTTGTTCATGCCATCCTCATTTATTGTGTGGCCTCATGACTTGTGCGGCAGCTGCGGACAGCGCCCACGAAAAAATACTGTATAGCACCGCGCCCAATACGCCGGGCCAGAAGCCGTCCACCACGAAGCCGCGCAACACCGATCCAACGAACCAGAACAGCAGGCCGTTGATGACGAAGATGAACAGCCCCAGCGTGAGCAGCGTAACCGGCAGGGTGAGCAGCAGCAGCAACGGGCGGATCAGCGTGTTGACCAGACCGAGGAAAAATGCGGCGATCATCGCATCAACGAAACTATCCAGATGAATGCCCGGCACAAAGTTGCCCACGGCCAGCAGGGCAAGCGCATTCAGTATCCAGATCAACAGCAGCCTCATTAATATTCTCCAGAATGGCTGGCGGCCAACGAAATTACTGCTTATTTTAATTCGCGTAACAAACAAAAATAATTCGTAGGGTGCGTTCCACGCACCCCACGTTATTCCTGTTTCTATTGAGAATTGGAATTAGTAGCGATAATGCTCAGATTTGTACGGGCCGTTCTTCGGCACACCGATATAGGCGGCCTGCTGGTCGGTCAGTTCGCTCAGTTGCGCGTTCAGCGTGGTCAGTTGCAGGCGCGCGACTTTCTCGTCCAGATGCTTGGGCAGGGTATATACGCCGATCGGATAGTCTTTGGTGCGGGTGAACAATTCGATCTGCGCGATGGTCTGGTTGGCGAACGAAGACGACATCACATAGGACGGATGGCCGGTGCCGCAGCCCAGATTTACCAGACGCCCCTTGGCCAGCAGGATGATCCTCTTGCCATCCGGGAAAATCACGTGATCCACCTGCGGCTTGATTTCTTCCCACTGGTATTTCTCGATGGAGGCGACGTCGATCTCGTTGTCGAAGTGGCCGATGTTGCACACGATGGCCTGATCCTTCATCTTCACCATGTGGTCATGAGTGATCACGTGGAAGTTTCCGGTGGTGGTGACGAAGATGTTGGCCTTGTCGGCGGCATATTCCATGGTCACCACGCGGTAGCCTTCCATCGCGGCCTGCAGCGCGCAAATCGGGTCAATCTCGGTTACCCAAACCTGTGCGGACAGCGCGCGCATGGCTTGCGCACAACCCTTGCCCACATCGCCGTAGCCCACGATCAGCGCGACCTTGCCCGCGATCATCACGTCGGTGGCGCGCTTGATGCCGTCCACCAGCGACTCGCGGCAGCCGTACAGGTTGTCGAACTTCGATTTGGTGACAGAATCGTTCACGTTGATCGCGGGGAATTTCAGTTCGCCGCGCTCGTGCATCTGGTACAGGCGGTGCACGCCGGTGGTGGTCTCTTCGGTCACGCCCTTGATCGCAGCGAGGCGTGTGGAATACCAGGTTTTATCTACTGCCAGTTTTGCCTTGATCGAAGCGAACAAACAGGTTTCCTCTTCCGAAGTCGGCTTGCTGATCAGCGAGGCGTCTTTTTCCGCGCGCGCGCCCAGATGCAGCAGCAGCGTGGCATCGCCGCCGTCATCGAGGATCATGTTGGAATAGCCGCCATCCGGCCATTCGAAGATGCGGTGGGTGTAATCCCAGTAGTCTGCGAGTGTCTCGCCTTTGACGGCGAACACCGCGATGCCGTCCTGGGCGATAGCGGCAGCGGCGTGATCCTGGGTGGAAAAGATATTGCATGAGGCCCAGCGCACTTCCGCTCCGAGCGCGGTCAGCGTCTCGATCAGCACGGCGGTCTGGATGGTCATATGCAGTGAGCCGGTGATGCGCGCGCCCTTGAGTGGCTGGTTCTGGGTGAATTCTTCGCGGATCGCCATCAGGCCGGGCATCTCGGTTTCGGCGATGGCGATTTCCTTGCGCCCCCATGCGGCGAGGGACAGGTCGGCAACTTTGTAATCGGTGAAAGCGGCATTCATAAAGCACTCCATTCATAAAAGTTAATGAATAGGTGCCGTTGAAACGAGATCGTTGCCCCGAGCCTGACGGGGGACTGGTTGTCCAGACCCGCTGCAGCACCTCTCGGAGAGCGCGAATTATAAACGTAAAAAAGTTTTTTTGCTAAAGCGGAATCAACCCCCAACCAGGGCAATCGCATCAGGATCGAAGTGCAGTAAAAGCATAAATCGCAACTGACGCTAATAGATTGACGAATTGTTTCCGATAACTCATCTTTTTCATGAGAAAGTGGTTGTGAGTAATCAACCACGGGGTTGCGGGTGTCCATGCGCCCTACAGTGCCATCGCTATTTTGAAAGAGAATAGAATTAAGGATACGCTGAACAAGTCCCAATTTTCAGAGTCTGGTCTTACGTATCTGGATTTATAGGGCAACATTGCCCGCATTCTGTTTTCATCCCCCCCTCAATCG
>Ga0209211_10003038_pt1 | contig 27944 bp, 18 predicted proteins | sample RifGroA2_FD_183992 | JGI IMG/M metagenome (GOLD analysis project Ga0209211, IMG submission 183992) | Groundwater microbial communities from Rifle, Colorado, USA - Groundwater A2 (SPAdes) (version 2) | ecosystem: Environmental > Aquatic > Deep subsurface > Groundwater | place: Rifle, Colorado...
AGTTTTTGGTATTATGAGAGTTATGAATGATGATATAACTGATGGACTAACTAATTATTTCCCTGCTGTTGACGGTTTGGCTTATTGGGAAGAAGGTGAACCTACTTTTTCAGGGATGAATGATTTAAATCCCGATACTCTTTATGCAGCCGGAAAACTTATTGCCTGGGTACAGGATCGTAATGGAGACGGTGTGGTTTTTGACAACTATCAGTCCTCCTATACATTTCCTTATTATGGTGCAGGTGGTTTAACATCACAACCACAAATTTCAATTGATGCTAATGGCGATGTGTATGTTGTTTATACCAGCACTTGTGAAAATATGATTACAGGTGCAGGTGAGTATTTTAACCACATTTGGGGAAGAAAATACTGTATGTTAAGTGGTCAATGGAATGAAATTGTTGAGCTTCTTGCAAGTCCCGACCCGACTGATTATGACGGAATAGAAATGGTTTATCCTTCTTTATCAAAAACAATGGATAATCAATTGCACATTACTTATCAATTAGATTATGAACCGGGTGTTAGCCTAATTGATGGTGAAGTAGCAGCCACTATTAACTCTATAATATATTTAACAGTTAATAAACTAACTGATCTAGGAGCTTGTCTGGTTAATATTCACGAAGTTAATTTGAGCGGTAATGTAAATATTTATCCGAATCCTGTTGCAAATAATATGACTGTAACATTTACAAAATCCTCTGATGTTGTAATGAATATTTATAATTCTTTGGGAGCTTTAGTAATGAGCAATAAATTCAATGTAAATAAAGGCGATGTAAAAGATTTTAACATCAGCCATTTATCTTCGGGTATTTATATGGTTAAAATACAAACTACTGAAGGAACTTATACAAATAAAGTTATTAAAAATTAATTTTTTAGACCTGACAGGTTTTTTAAACCTGTCAGGTCTTTGTTATATCTTGGTTCGTGAGGACACGAACCAATGAAAAGAGTATAATTTTTAAAAACCACTCTGAATTTCAGAAGTAGTATTTATGTTGTTTTTTGAATTGTTATTCGTTTAATTTTACAAATTTCGTAAAAAAAAATAGATATATTTGCATTAATATTTTAAATGTTTAACTAAAAATCAAGATTATGAGAAAACTATTATTATTGGGCATTGCAGTTGCTGTTTCATTTAATTTGATGGCACAGAACAGAGTTCCTATACCTTCAAATTTAAAAAACATTTCGCTTAAAAAACCTTTACATTTTCAAAAAGAGTATCTTCCTAATCAGGGACAAGCCCCTTATTTGTTTACAGGTACAAAATCTTTATCTGAGTTTCAACTTGGATCAACCCAGTACGACCTGCAATCTAATTGTACTGTTGACCACAGAATTTATTTGTATTCGGATGGTACAATTGGTGCAGCCTGGACTTTTGGAACTGCTCCAACTTCTTATCCCGAGCGTGGAACAGGGTATAATTATTTTGATGGTACAAGTTGGGGACCCGAACCAACTGCAAGAATTGAACCAATAAAAACAGGATGGGGTTCATATAGCCATTTGGGTGTTAATAATGAGGGCGAAGTTGTGGTTTCGCATGAAGCAAACGCACTTTACATGAGCAAACGTGCTACAAAAGGAACAGGAGCATGGACTTCTTCATTATTGCCTTATCCGTCAACAACTAGTCCTACTTGGCCACGTGTATGCGTTTCGGGAGATACAATTCATGTATTGGCAGCCGATTGGAATTCTTCTAATTATCAGGGACAATTAACAGCTCTTCTATATTATCGTTCGCAGGATGCTGGCGCTACATGGGATATTCAGGCTCAGATTCCTGCCGGACTTTCAGCCGCTGATGGTTTTACTCAAGGTTTTGGCGGCGATATATACTCATGGGCTGAACCTGTTGGAAATACATTAGCTTTTGTAGTTGGTGATAGCTGGACAGACCTTTCACTTATGAAATCAACAGATGGTGGTGATAACTGGACAAAAACTATTATTTTTCAACATCCTTTTCCCGATTTCACTGAAGCAACAGATTTTGTAGGTGACGGTGTTAATAATCTTGATACTCCTTATGTAAGCGATGGACATCATGCAGTTTCTTTTGATGCTGCCGGTAACGCTCACGTAGTTTTTGGTGTTATGAGAGTTATGAATGATGATATAACTGATGCTCAAACTAATTATTTTCCAGCTATTGATGGATTGGCTTATTGGGAAGAAGGTGAACCTACTTTTTCAGGGGTTAATGATTTAAATCCCGATACTCTTTATGCTGCCGGAAAACTTATTGCCTGGGTACAGGATCGTAATGGAGACGGTGTGATTTTTGATAACTATCAGTCCTCCTATACATTTCCTTATTATGGTGCAGGTAGTTTAACATCGCAACCACAAATTTCAATTGATGCTAATGGCGATATGTATGTTGTTTATACCAGCATTTGTGAAGATATGATTACCGGTGCAGGTGAGTATTTTAACCACATTTGGGGAAGAAAATTCTGTATATCAAGTGGTCAATGGGGTGAATTTGTTGAGCTTCTTGCAAGTCCCGACCCGCATGATTATGACTTAATAGAAATGGTTTATCCTTCTTTATCAAAAACAATGGACAGTCTATTGCACATTACTTATCAATTAGATTATGAACCGGGTGTTAGCCTAACTGATGGTGAAGTAGCAGCCACTATTAACTCCATGATATATTTAACAGTTAATAAACTAAATGATATAGGTTGTCTGGTTAATGTTCACGAAGTTAATTTGAGCGGTAATGTAAATATTTATCCGAATCCTGTTGCAAATACTATGACAGTATCATTTGTTAAATCTAGTGATGTTGTAATGAATATTTATAATTCTTTGGGAGCTTTAGTAATGAGTAATAAATTCTCTGTTAATAAAGGCGATGTAAAAGATTTTAACATTAGTAATTTATCTGCAGGTATTTATATGGTTAAAATACAAACTGCTGAAGGAACTTATACAAATAAAGTTATTAAAAATTAATTTTTTAGACCTGACAGGTTTTTAAAACCTGTCAAGTCTTTGTTATATTTTGGTTCGTGAGGACACGAACCAAGGAAACAAGAATAATTTTAATTATTTTATAAACCCCCATGTGTATAGCAGATGAGGGGTTTATGTTATATTTTTATTCGATTAATTTTACAAATTTAGTCAAATAAAAAAAATAGTTATATTTGCATTAATATTTTAAATGTTTAACTAAAAATCGTGATTATGAAAAAACTATTATTAATTAGTGTTGCAGTAGCAACTACTTTGAGTTTGACAGCTCAAAACAGACCCAAATTGCCAACAAATTGGCGGAATTATAAAGTAACTAAGTCTGTTCAACGTGCTATTTTGGAGCCACAATCTGCCCAAAATGTTATAAATAGCAGTGAAAAAGCTTTGCTCCCTGTTGAGGCGGAGATCGGAAGTTCAAGCTATGACTTACAAACAAATAACTGTGTGGATAGCAGATGCCATTTATTCCCTGACGGTACAGTTGGTGCAACATGGACTTTTGGAAATACTTCTGGTGGTTATCCGGAAAGAGGAACTGGTTATAATTATTTTGATTTAACAGATTGGACAATTGCAGTTCCAACAACTGCTAGAATTGAAAATAAAAGAACAGGTTGGCCTTCTTATGCAGCTCTTGGAACATCTGAAGAAGGTGAAGTTGTTATAGCTCATGATGGCACTGTTTTAACTATGAGCAAACGTGCACTTAAAGGTACAGGAGCATGGACACAATCCGATTTACCTAACAATGCAGGTACTAACCCTGTTTGGCCAAGAATTTGCACATCCGGAAACACAATACATTTGCTTGCTAATGAATACGTGGACATAATACAAAGCGGAATGCATTTTCCTCTATATTATTATCGTTCGCAAGATGCAGGAGCAACATGGGATATTCAACAGGTTGTACCTGCTGGTCTCGAAACCTATACAGATGGTTTTGGCGGCGACCAATATGCCTGGGCAAAACCACAAGGAAACACAATTGCCTTTGTTACTGGTAGTATGTCAACTGATTTGGTTTTAATGAAATCTACTGATGCCGGAACAAATTGGACAAAAACAGTTGTTTTTCAAAACCCTCATCCAAATTTTGAAGTTTCTGTGGATACATTTTATACTACCGATGAGACTTATGCAGTTGAACTTGACCCAAGTGGAAATGCTCATGTAGTATTTGGAATTAAGCGTATATTAGTTAATGAAGACACAGCACATTATTCTTATTTCGTAGCTGTAAATGGAATAGGTATTTGGAATGAAGGCAGCCCTGCTTATTCTGGAATAAATGGATTAAATCCTGATATGTTAGATTTACAAGGAAATTTAGTAGGTTGGGCACAAGACCGTAATGGAGATGGATTTCTTTTTGATGATTATATTGACGGTACTACTCATTTTTCTTACAATAGGTATGGTGGTCCTTGTTCGCAACCACAAATTTCAATTGACTCAAATGGTGATATGTATGTAGTATATACTTCAGCTTGTGAACACATGCAATTAAATAATATTTATTATAGTCATATTTACGGAAAAAAATATTTTGCTTCAAGTGGTCAATGGGGACAAATTGTTGAACTTCTTGCAAGTCTTGACCCGACTGATTATGACCAAGTAGAAATGGTTTATCCTTCTTTATCAAAATCAATGGACAGTCAATTACACCTTGTATATATGCTCGACCTTAGTCCGGGAGCTTATGTTGAACCTGCCGATCCATCTGCCCCGGTTATGCAAGGCAGCCAAAATTCAATGATATATTTAACAATTGATAAATCGGAACTTATTTTAAATAGAAAAGAAATAAATTTAACCAATCCTACTGTAAATGTTTTTCCTAACCCTGTTGCAAACAATATATCTGTAACATTTACAAAATCCTCCGATGTTGTAATGAATATTTATAATTCTTTGGGAGCTTTAGTAATGAGTAATAAATTCTCTGTTAATAAAGGCGATGTAAAAGATTTTAACATTAGTAATTTATCTTCAGGTATTTATATGGTTAAAATACAAACTGCTGAAGGAACTTATACAAATAAAGTTATTAAAAATTAATTTTTTAGACCTGACAGGTTTTTTAAACCTGTCAGGTCTTTGTTATATTTTGGTTCGTGAGGACACGAACCAAGGGAACAAGCATAATTTAATCAATTATTTTATAAACCCCGCATTGTGTATAGCAGATGCGGGGTTTTATTTTATATATAGTGATAGAAAGAAAACAACTTTTTTGAAAATCAATGTTTACTCCGACTCTTTTGACTTTGTATAGGACAAGCTCTAAAGGGTGTAATACCGACCTGCTAATAAGATAATTATCCCGACAAAGAATTTTGTTGGTTTTGTATAGAAAAACCTTACAAATTCTAAGTCGGGACGCTTTGCTTTTGTTTTAAAATTGTTAGCAAGTCGGTATAACAAGTCGTTTATGTACTGCCTAAAATAAAAACTGGGGGAACTTTTTTTGGAAAAACTTAAATTTTTAACGGTTTACCCTTTGGTAAGCTCAGGGCAAGCACTAAAAAAGAAACAAAAAACCCTTTCTCTCTTGTTTGTGTCCCCACAAACAAGGTATGTGAATCATCTATTTGAAAAGAAATTGCAAATCGTTTGTGAAGACACAAACTAAGGCAATGAAAAAACCTTCATTCTTCGGCATTTCGATAAACTCAATGTATCGCTTTGCTCAGGATAACTGATCGTGGCAAAAGTCGTTGTAATATACATATAATTTTATAACATCCGCTCGCTATCGGATTTATTTGGAAAGATATATAACATATTTTTATATTACAAAAATCATTTTTAATTATAATTTAAATAATCATTTTTGTAATTTTGAAACCTGAAATAAAAAATAGAAATAATTTAAAATACTTTATATAAACATTTATAAAAAAAACAAATATATGATTTTCAACATCGAAATGCTCAAAAAAGTGTATGCTAACTTTAGCGATAAAGTAGCTAGCACACGGAATGTGGTTAATAAACCATTAACTCTTGCCGAAAAAATTCTTTATGCCCATTTGTTTGATGGAAAAGCGAATACTCCATTTACACGTGGAAAAGATTATGTAAATTTTGCTCCCGACCGTGTTGCTATGCAAGATGCTACAGCACAAATGGCTTTGTTGCAATTTATGATGGCAGGGAAACCAACATCGGCAGTACCAACTTCGGTTCATGCCGACCATTTAATTCAGGCAAAAGTTGAAGCAGTAACTGATTTATCAAAAGCAAAGATTACAAATCGTGAAGTTTATAATTTTTTAAGCTCTGTAAGTAGTAAATATGGAATTGATTTTTGGAATCCAGGAGCCGGAATTATTCATCAGGTGGTTTTAGAAAATTACGCTTTCCCTGGCGGAATGATGATTGGAACTGATTCACACACAGTTAATGCAGGCGGTTTAGGGATGTTAGCAATTGGTGTTGGTGGTGCCGATGCTGTTGATGTAATGGCAGGTATGGCTTGGGAATTGAAATTTCCAAAATTAATAGGTATAAAACTAACAGGCAAACTAAATGGTTGGACTTCAGCAAAAGATATTATTTTAAAAGTTGCTGGAATTTTAACAGTAAAGGGTGGAACAGGTTGTATTGTTGAATATTTTGGTGAAGGAGCTAAATCACTTTCGTGTACCGGAAAAGCAACAATTTGTAACATGGGTGCCGAAATTGGTGCAACATGCTCAACTTTTGGATATGATGAATCGATGGAAAGATATTTACGTGCAACCGGCAGAAATGAAGTTGCAGATTTAGCAAATAATATTAAAAACGATTTAACAGGCGATGCAGAAGCTTATGCAAATCCCGAAAAATATTTCGACCAGGTTTTAGAATTAAATTTATCGGAATTAGAACCACATTTAAATGGTCCATTTACTCCCGATAAAGCTACTCCAATATCAAAAATGAAAGAAGAAGCCACTAAAAATGGTTGGCCAACAAAAGTTGAAGTAGGTTTAATTGGTTCTTGCACAAATTCTTCTTACGAGGATATTTCGCGTTCAGCATCAATTGCAAAACAAGCATCGCAAAAAAACATTAAAGTTAAAGCAGAATTTACAATCACTCCAGGTTCCGAACAAGTTCATCATCTTATAAAACGTGATGGATTTATTGATATTTTTGAAAAAATTGGTGGAAAAGTTTTTGCAAATGCTTGCGGACCATGTATAGGACAATGGGCTCGTGAAGGCGCTGAAAAAGGTGAGAAAAATACAATTGTACATTCATTTAACCGTAATTTTACTAAACGTGCTGATGGAAATCCAAACACTCACGCTTTTGTTGCATCGCCCGAAATGGTTACTGCATTGGCAATTGCCGGTGATTTAACATTTAACCCAATAACCGACACAATTTTAAATCAAAACAACGAGCAAGTAAAACTTGATGCTCCTAGTGGATTAGAGTTGCCACCTAAAGGATTTGAAGTTGTTGAAAATTGTTATCAAGCACCAGCAAAAGATGGATCTTCAATTGTTATTAACGTTGATGCTAAATCTGACAGATTACAACTATTAACACCATTTACAGAATGGGATGGGAATAATTATCTTAACTTGCCTTTGTTAATTAAAGCAAAAGGAAAATGCACAACCGACCATATTTCAATGGCTGGACCATGGCTTTCGTATCGCGGTCATCTCGATAATATTTCTAACAATATGTTAATTGGTGCTGTAAATGCCTTTAACGAAAAAACAAATAGTGTAAAGAATCAATTAACAAGCGAATATGGCGAAGTTCCAAAAGTTGCAAGATATTATAAATCACAGGGAATTGGTTCAATAGTGGTTGGTGATGAAAACTATGGAGAAGGCTCATCACGCGAGCATGCTGCAATGGAACCACGTTTTTTAAACGTAAAAGTTGTACTTGTAAAATCGTTTGCACGTATTCACGAAACAAATCTTAAAAAACAAGGAATGTTAGGTTTAACATTTATAAATAAAGATGATTATAACAAAATACAAGAAAACGATAGAATAGACATTAAAGGATTACATAAATTTGAAGAAGGAAAAAATCTGCTAATTGTTTTACATCATGCTGATGGTACTCAAGAAGAATTTGAAGTTGCACATACTTATAACGAAATGCAAATAGGTTGGTTTAAAGCCGGTAGTGCATTAAATTTAATAGCAAAAGAAGCACAAGCTGCAAAAGTATAAAAAAAATAAAAATAAATAAAATGGAAGAAAAATCGTCTAAAATTATTTGGACAAAAACAGATGAAGCACCAGCTTTGGCTTCGTATTCTTTGTTACCAATTGTTAATGCTTTTACAAAAGCCGCAGGTGTTGAAGTTGAAACACGCGACATTTCATTAGCAGGAAGAATTATTGCAAATTTTCCCGAATATTTGAAAGAAGAACAACGTATGCCCGATTATCTTACCGAATTGGGCAAACTGACTTTAATAAAAGAAGCAAATATTATAAAACTGCCAAATATTAGTGCTTCGGTGCCTCAATTAATAGCAGCAATACAAGAGTTACAATCAAAAGGGTATAATATTCCTAATTACCCCGAAGAACCTAAAACTGATGAAGAAAAAAAACTTATTGAAAAATTTGCAAAATTATTAGGTAGTGCTGCAAATCCTGTTTTACGCGAGGGTAATTCTGATAGACGTTCAGCTACTTCTGTCAAAAAATTTGCACAGAAAAATCCTCATAGAATGATGAAACCATGGAGTGCTGATTCAAAATCACACGTAGCCCACATGAACGCTAATGATTTCTTTGGAAACGAAAAATCTTTTGTGGCTCAAAATAGTAACGGTTTTACAATTGAATTTACAAATGGAAATGGAGTTAATTTTGTCTTAAAAGATGGTTTGAAATTTACCGCAAGCGAAGTAATTGATGGTACTTTTATGTCGGCAAAAGCATTAAAAGAATTTTATGCTCAGCAAATTAAAGACGCAAAAGAAAAAGGAGTGCTACTTTCATTACATCTTAAGGCAACCATGATGAAAGTTTCCGATCCGGTAATGTTTGGCTATGCTGTTGAAGTGTTTTACAAAGAAGTTCTTGATAAACACGCACAATCTTTAAGGGAAATTGGTTTTAACCAGAATAACGGCATTGCTGATTTATATGCAAGATTAGAAAAACTTCCTATAGAAAAACAAAAAGAAATTGAAGCCGATATTCAGGCATTATATCAAAAACAACCTGCACTTGCAATGGTTGATTCCGACAAAGGAATTACTAATTTACATGTACCAAATAATATTATCATTGATGCTTCCATGCCTGTTGTTATTCGTGATGGCGGTAAAATGTGGGATTCTCAAAACAAATTGCAAGATACAAAATGCGTTATTCCCGACAGATGTTATGCTACAATCTACCAGGTTGTAATTGACGATTGCAAGAAAAACGGCGCATATAATCCTGCTACAATGGGTAGCGTAGCAAATGTTGGTTTAATGGCTCAAAAAGCCGAAGAATACGGCTCACATCCAACAACTTTTATTATAAAAGAAAACGGCACTGTAAAAGTTGTTGCCGAAGATGGCACTTTATTAATGGAACAAAAAGTTGAAAAAGGCGATATTTGGAGAATGTCGCGGGCTAAAGATATTCCTATTAAAGATTGGGTAAAACTTGCAGTTACAAGAGCAAAATTATCAAAAACACCAGCTATTTTTTGGTTAAATAAAAATCGTGCTCATGATGCACAGATGATCAAAAAAGTGGAATTGTATTTAAAAGACCACGATTTAACAAATCTGGAAATTAAAATTATGTGCCCCGATGATGCAATAAAATATACGCTTGAAAGAACCAGAGCAGGGAAAAACACGATTTCTGTAACAGGAAATGTAATGAGAGATTATTTAACCGATTTATTTCCAATTCTTGAACTTGGAACAAGTGCCAGAATGTTGTCAATAGTTCCTTTATTAGGTGGTGGTGGAATGTTTGAAACAGGAGCAGGTGGTTCGGCTCCAAAACACGTTCAACAATTTTTAGAAGTTGGTCATTTAAGATGGGATTCGTTAGGCGAATTTTTAGCTTTAACAGTGTCATTGGAGCATTTAGGATACAATTTTAACAATAAAGAGGCATTAGTTTTAGCAAAAGCACTTGATAATGCCGTTAGTAAATATCTCGAAAATCAGAAAGAACCATCTAAAAAAGCAGGCGAACTTGATAATAGGGGTAGTCATTTTTATTTGGTAATGTATTGGGCTCAGGCACTTGCTGAACAAAGTGAAAATAAAATTCTGAAAGAAAAATTTGCTCCAGTTGCAAAACAAATGACTGAAAATGAAAGTATAATTATAAAAGAAATTGCTCAAACAGTGGGAAAACCTATTGATATTGGTGGTTATTATTTACCAAATGATGAAAAAGTAAAACATGCATTAAGACCAAGCAATACTTTTAATAAGATTATTGATGCGATTTAAATTATAAATTTGCAATATATTAAAAACCTCAGAATTTATTTGAGGTTTTTTATTCTTAAAAATTAGAACGTAAACAACAAAACTCTGCTAATAGATGGTGTTATAGCCTTTGCTTTATTTTCTATTGTTTAATTGTCAATTTATTTCTGCTGTTAATTGAAATACTTTTTGATTAACGCCTGTAATTCCTCTTTTAAAATAGGTTTTGAAATATAATCATTACAACCCGATTCTATTGCCTTTTCTCTTTCACCTAAAAGTACACAAACTGTTTGGGCAATAATGACTACGTTGTTATTAAATTGCCGGATTTGACGAGTAGCTTCATGCCCATCCATTTCAGGCATTTCAATATCCATTAAAACCAAATCAATATCTGAGTTTTTGTGGCACGCTTCAACATCTGCAACTCCTGTTCTTACTATTGTAATTTCTTTACAGAAATTTTCAACCTGAATTGAAATAAGCTTTTCAGAAAATTCATCATCTTCCGCAATTAAAACTTTCAGATTTTTAAGTTGATTCATCTCTTCATTAGTAGGAACAACATTTTTTCGTTGTAATCTAAAAGCATCAGTTATATTTTTGTCTTGTTCTTTCATGGTCTATTGAACTTTTATTCATGAAGCCGTTTTTTTTGTAAGCATTGGCTATATCTTTTGAAACCACGAAACGACGAGCATTTACTTGCAGTCGGTGTCAACCCGCTAATAAATATATTTAATGATAAATGTGTCAGGTTGCCAATTACTGCTCGTTGTTTTTCGTAGAATTTAATTAGTGTAACATAAAATTAAGAAATGAAATAAAAAATTATTTTTTAAATCATAATTATGTGTGATTTTATTAATCTTTAATACAACGAATCGAAAAGCCTGTTGTTTTTGGGTCATAATTTCTGTAAATGTCTACATGATTATAATTCACATTTCTATCCCAGGCGTTTGAAGCATCTTGCTCACTTGATGTCCACCAATAGCCATGATTAAAAGTATTACTATAACTTCCACTGCTATTTCGAGTGCCTGCTGGAAGAGCCGTAAAACCAGTTTCATTTGTAGCACCTGTATTTGGGCTAAGCCAATGAATTGTTCCTGTTTCTTTTAATTTTCCACCGGTAATACCTTCTCCTCCGAGGAATGTAACTAAAGTTGTCCATTCTGCATCGGTTGGCACATGCCAGCCGGTTGGGCAAATGTTTCTAGAATCGTTAATTACGTACCAATTGTACAATTTACCATAAGTAGTAGAATTAAGCACGTTGTTATCGTAATTACAATAAGCACCAGAAGTCAAATTTGTCCATTGTGTTTCATCTGTAATATTTGGGATAGAGTCGCCATTACGGTAATGAGTTACTTTTAGGTCTTCAACTAACCAAACTTGAGTACCTATTGTTACATAATGGTAAACATTTCCATCTATATCTGTAATAGTGTTATTAACAGGAGCTACAGTTACCGTATTGTTGTCCTTTTTACATCCTGCAATAAACATAACAAATATTACAATAATTGTAAATGGACGAATAAACTTAACAAGTTTGCTTTTCATAATATAATTTTTTAGTGATTAATATTTAAATATTTTTTTCTAAAACGAACTAAACGGACTATTCAAATTAAGACTTTTTTTACTTGCTTGGTCTAATTTAATAGATAATGAAATTGTATGGGTATTTAAACCACTTACAGATCTAGACACATCAGATGTTACTACATCATACCCATATCCAATTGTAAACAATTTATAATCAAACCCAATTAAAAAAGTAACAGCATCATTTACTTTATACCACGAACCTAAAACAAGTTTTGACTTGTCATTTAAACGATAATCAAGGTATAAACCTGCAGAAATTAATTGAGAACAGCCCTGCACTAAATAAATCACGTTAGGCGTTATGTCAATTTTATTTGCTCCAATTATTTTTACACCGCCATTAAAAGTAAATCTTCTGGGCAATTCGCCTGTTCCCCCTATTAATGATTCGTTAGGTTTATTTAAATTATATCCGGCAACTCCAAGAAAAGCATTTAATTTAGCCCCCTCACCCTCATTGTAGTACCATAAAGCACCAAAACCAACAGATGGATATATTACTTTCTCATTTAAAACAGTTTCGCTATTTGAATTTGAAGAATTATACGAACCCAAAACATACTGCTCGTCAAAAGTTAATTTGCTAACATCCAATGATTTTTGAACATAAGAGCCCAAAATTGCTGCACTAAAATAATTATTGTCGGTTAACCTGATATTATAACCTATTGACAATGCAAAATCAAGGTTACTAAAGGCACCTGCTGTATATTTCTGAGCATTTAAACCGAAATCCAATTTTCCATTAACATTATTTGCTCCATTTTTACCAGACTCTCCTAATATTGTTGAAGAATTGCTTTTACCAACAAAAACTGGATATAGGGCGGTTACAGAATAGGTTTTAAATCCATTATCCAACGAACCCCATTGGTCGCGGTAGTTTATAAGTAACTTAAAATCCTTATTGGCACCGGCAATTGCAGGGTTTAGATTGATTGGATTTCCGTAAGACATTGATGATCTGGTATCCTGTGCATTTATGCTTTCTGAAAGCATTGCAAAAGAAATCGTAATGAAACCGATTATTGAAATTTTTGCTATATTTTTCATTTTATTGTTTTTTTAATGTTTAAAATTAATTTCATTAATATTATCGTATTAAATTTACAATTCCTTTAAGATTAACCGCTTCACCATTTGTAAGCAATCCTTTAACATAATACACATAAGCTCCTTCGGGTAATTGTTCATTTGTAGTCATCTTTCTGCCATCCCAGCCATTGCTTATACTTTTTGTGTAAAAAACTGATTCGCCCCATGAATTATAAATTGCAAATTCAAAATTGTTTATTCCTTCACCTCTTACATAAAAAACATCGTTTTTACCATTTCCATCAGGAGTAAAAGCTGAAGGTACCCATACCGAAGGAGAAATTACATAAATTGTTACAGAATCATCGTTTTTGCAACCATATATATCAATACCTATTACAGTGTAAGTTGTTGTAACATCAGGAAATGCAACCGGATTATAAATGCCTGTATTGCTTAATCCTAATGCAGGCGACCAATCGTATTGTACACCACCCGTTGCTGTTAACTGAATACTTGAACCATGTGTAATAGAGTCGCTTAAACCGGCATCTGTAATTGGTAACTGATGTACGATAACTGTTACTTCATCTGTTTCGGGCTCGCAACCAAAGCCAGTAACTGTTAATGTATAAGTTGTTGTAGAATCGGGAGTAGCTATTGGATTTGGTGAAGTAATACTACTTAATCCGGCAATTGGCGACCAACTGTACAATTGTCCTTCCAAAAGTGCCGCTCCAACCTGAATACTTTCATGTCTGCAAATTTCAACATCCACACCTGCATTGGCATTTAGCGGAGCTAACATTGTTACTACTACCGAATCGGTATTAATACAACCTGTTAAAGTATCCCGAACTGTTACTACATAATTTGTTATATTTGCAATAGGACTTGATACAGGGTTTGCAATACTTGTATTATTTAAAGTGTTTGAAGGAAACCAGTTATAACCGTAGTTTGAAACAGGATTTGTTCCTATCTGAACAGATCTGTTTGCACAAATGGTTGTATCTTTTCCTGCATTTGCAAACGGAAGTTGATTAATTGTAATTATTTGCTGCGATACTTCAGAGCAAAGTCCGTTTTTAACTGTCAGTAAAACAGTTTTGTTTCCTCCACCTGTATAAGTTACTCCATTTACATTTTGTTGTGATGATTGAGCAGGATTTGCTCCAATTCCAAAATCCCATATATAAGTCCAGTTTGTATCAGTTGTTCCTGTGTATGTAAAATTAATGTCTGCTCCCTCGCATTGTGGTGCATTAGTTGTAAATGATGGTGCAGGGGTTTGTGCAATATTGATTGTTTGAACTGATGTGTCGGTACACGAACCTAAAGTTGTAATGAGTGTTACCGTTTTTATTCCAGATGTTGAATAAACAATATTTTGCGGACTATTAGTTGCAGACGTTGCACCATTATCAAAATTCCACGAGTATGTTACATTTGGCGCACTTACGTTTATCACTCCCGACATTCCCATTAATGAATCAGATGTACTTATAAAATAGTATTTTCCAACTTGTGTAACCACATATTGAAATGACTGGCTTAAAGTGTCTATTATGGTGTCCCAAGAAGTTGCTCCTAATGGTATGCTATCAGATGTTGTGGTATGAGAGCCATTTACCCATATCCATTTGATAGTGTCTCCAACAACAGCATTCACCGAGTCTGGTGTGAATTGAAAATCTTGAACTGTGATAGTATAAGTTTGAGGATTTCCTTGAGGGGTTCCTATATTCAAAAAATCCACTGAGTCGCCTGTACAGTTTGAAGACATTGAAGTGAAATTTGCAACGGGTGTTTGGTTGATGGTAAATGTTTCCGATGCTACTTCAGAACAGAGCCCGTTTGACACGGTTAGCAACACGTACTTTGAGCCAGAGCCTGTGTAATTTATGCCTTGCGGATTAATTTGAGAAGAAGAAGAAGGTGTTGAGCCAACTCCAAAATCCCACACGTAAACCCAGTTAGTATCAACTGTTCCTGTGTAAGTAAAATTTACCGCCGAACCTTCGCATTGCGGAGCATTAGTAGTAAAAAATGGTGCAGGTGTTTGAACAATATTAATGGTTTGTTTGCTTGTATCTGTACATGAACCTATAGTTGTGATAAGAGTTACTGTTTTTATTCCCGATATTGAATAAACAATATTTTGTGGACTATTTATAGTGGAAATTGCCGGTGTTGCTCCACTACCAAAATCCCAAACATATATTGCACCAATGGTTCCAGTGTTTTGGAAATCTACTGAATCGCCTGTACAGTTTGAAGACATTGAAGTGAAATTTGCAACGGGTGTTGGATTAATGTTAATTATCTGTGAGGTTGTATTGGAACAACTTTGGTCAGAAATAGTAAAAGTAACCTGCTTTGTGCCACCTGTAGAATATAAAACCCCAGATGTGTTTTCAGATGTAGAAGTTGCAGGAATTGCATCTTGTCCGAAATTCCATGAATAAGACCAATTTGAACCTGAACTTCCTGTATTTGTAAAATTTACTGATACGTCTGCACATTGTGGTGCATTTGAACTAAAACTAACCGTTGGAGTTTGATATATATTAATGGTATTAGTAGCAGTTATCGCACAACCTGATGTGCTATTGGTTGAAGTTAATGTAATGGTTTTAATTCCTGAAGTAGAGTATGTAATACCAGTAGGATTTTGAACTATTGAAGTTGCTGGAGTAGCTCCTGAGCCAAAATCCCAAGAATAAGTAACACCACTGGTTGTGCCTGTATTTGTAAAATCAACAGTAAGTCCTGTACATTTAGGTGCCGTAGAAGTAAAGCTTGCTGTAGGAGTTGACAAAATATCAATGATGATAGTATCAACTGCAGAACATTGAAATTCATTAGTAACAGTCAATGTTACGGTTTTATTTCCTGACGAACTGTATAAAATATTTCCAGGATTCTGTGATGTTGAAGATACTGGTGTTGCCCCAACTCCAAAATCCCAGTTGTAAGAAATCCCTATTCCCGTTGTACTGTTATTGGTAAAGTTAACGGGTGTGTTTTCGCAAACGGATGCATTTGAACTAAAGCTAACCGTTGGGGTCTGGTATATATTAATGGTATTAATAGCAGTTACCGCACAACCTGTTGTGCTATTTGTTGAAGTTAATGTAATTGTTTTAATTCCTGAAGTGGAGTATATTATTCCAGTAGGATCCTGAGTTGTTGAGGTTGCTGGAGTTGCTCCCGAACCGAAATCCCAAGAATAAGTTACACCAGTAGTTGTACCTGTATTCGTAAAGTCAACTGTAAGCCCTGTGCATTTAGGTGCAGTAGAAGTAAAGCTGACCGTTGGAGTCGAGTTAATGGTAATTGTTTGAGTACTGGTTTGGGTACAATACTGATTAAATACAGTAAGTGTTATTGTTTTTGTTCCGCTGGTACTATATAAAACTCCTGTTGGATTTTCTGAGGTAGAATTTGCAGGAATAGCATTGGTTCCAAAATCCCAAAAGAACGACCAGTTACTACCTGTGCTTCCATTATTTGTAAAATCAATAGAAGTATTTGTACATTGAGGTGCATTGGAAGTAAAGTTGGATACAGGTTGCTCATATATTAATACTCCGTGACTTTTGGAGTCAAATCCACCGCATACTGAATCGTAAACAGAAAGAGTTACAAGTTTTAGTCCATCTGATGAATATATAATTCCCGATGGATTTTCAACAGTAGATGTTGATGGTGTTGATCCGGTACCAAAACTCCAAGTATATGATATGCCAGTTCCAGTTGAACCTGTATTTATAAAGTTCACTGCCTGATCTGAGCAGACAGGGGCATCCGAAGTGAATTCAGCAACAGCGCCGGCTCTGACTGTTACAGCAACAACATCTTGACTGATACATAAACCAGAAATAGATGTAGTAAGTATATAGTTAATAGTGACAGTGGAACTGGAAGTCAAATTCACATATGGGTTGGAAATATTTGGATTGCTTAAGCCAGTAGTAGGTGTCCAGGAATATGTAATTCCTGCTGTTGCTGGCTCTCCAATTTGAACACTATCTCCATTGCAATATGATTTGTCAGGGCCTGCATTTGCCAGAAAGAAAAGTTGTAACGATGAAACTGCAACAGCTGCATTTCTGTCTGTAAATGTTCCGTCACCTAACTGCCCTGAACCATTTTCACCCCAGGAACGGGCATATCCGGTTTTAAGTAAACAAACTGAATGAAACCCGCCTGTACCAATTGCTACTACATCTGTTGGGATATTGCTTACTGAAACTGGAGTTGCAGAATAACTTCCGTCATTGGCAGCACCATTTCCCAATTGAAATGAAACATCATTACCCCATGTTTTAATAGTGCTATCGGCTAATATTGCTGATGTATTATTTCCACCTGCAGATATTCCAATTCCAGTTGTAATTAATGTAGCAAGTGGTGCATTATTGTTCGTTGGTGAATTAGAACCAGTACCTAACTGTCCATCAACATTCCACCCACTTGCCAACACAGCTCCATTGTTTTTTAAAAAAACTGAATGATAATCACCACCGGCAATAGCTATAATATTAGATAAAACACCAGATCCACCAATATCAACAGCTTGTGTTGCGTAAAATTTTTGTGTCCACGCACCAATTGTTAATTGTCCTTTATCATTGAGTCCCCATGTCCAAACAGTTCCATCGCTTTTTAAAGCAATTGAATGTTGATATCCAGCAGCTACTGAAACAACATCTGTTAAATAGGTTGTGCTTGTTAATTTAACTTGAATGGGATAATTTACACCTAAACTGGAAGGACCATCACCGCATTGTCCCTGGCTATCATCTCCCCAACACCATACTGTGCCATCACTTTTTACCGCTATTGAATGAAAACCTCCGGCATCAATGGCAACAATTCCTGTTAAAAATCCAGTTCCACCAGGACCAACCACCTGAACAGGAGTTAATCTATTCGTTACAGAGTTGTCACCTAATTGTGCAAAATCATTTTTACCCCATGCCCATACAGTTCCATCACTTTTGAGGGCAAGTGAATGGTCGCTACCTGCTGCAACAGCAATTACATCGGTAAGAAAACCCACGCCTCCGGGACCTTTTACCTGGACTGCTGTATTCCTGTTTGTTGTAGTGTTGTCTCCTAACTGCCCGTTGGTATTTAATCCAAAGGAGCGTACAGTGCCATCGCATTTTAATACCACAGTATGGTTACCTCCGCAGGCAACGTATTTTCCTTGATAATCACTTTGTCCAAATGATGAAATAGTAAAAATTGCATAACAAACTATTGTTAGCGTAAGTTTAGTAATTTTTTTCATAGACCATAATTCTTTTAAGTTATTAAATCGATTTTTTTATTATCAATAATTTGATAATTTAACTTAAGATGAATTAAAAAAGAGAAAGGTTGGAATGAAAAAAATAATAATGCTAATTAGCTTATAATGTGAGCTAATATTTTAATTTTAAAGTTACAAAAAGACCATAACTAAAATTATTTGTTCTATTAAAATCGGAAGGAATAATTTTATCGCCTTTAAAAATATTTTTTAATCCATATTCCGATTGCAGTCCTCCACCTATAATAAAATATTTTGTTTCTCTTTCGCGACCAATACCAAGCTTTAAGCCATAGTCGTTATTACTAAATGTTGAAGTGGGCATATTAGTTTTCTCGTTGTCCCTAACATAATAAATTTCGTTTTTTGTTAAAACAGAAAAATATCCTCCAACTTTAATAAAATACCAATTATTAGGATTCATATTTTTAAAGCTAATATTTTTTTGATAAGTAACTGTTGATTTTGAATATCCTAATTTTATTGTTTTTTTATAGTATTTTCCATTTGAGTACAAATAAACATTTTGGTTTTGGTTAGACAAAAAATAAAGTTCTAATGAAACAGCATTTGATTTCGAAAATTTATAATTATAAACTAAGCCATAACCTGAAGCAAAAGATGGCGTTATACTTACCATACTTCCTTCTCTGTTGCTTTCAATAAAATCGTTGTTAATTAATATTGTGTTGTTAATAGAGTAAATTAATCCAACTTCATTTTTTACAAAATAGTGCTTATCAAATTGTTTTGAAGTGTCAATTATATATTCTGGAAAGTGAATCTGATTTGTTATATCATTATCGTAGTCTATTTTTTTTATTTCTTTTGGTTCAATGCTAATAAGCAAATCGCTTAAAATTTGTTTCGAAACAACTGACATTTCATGATAAAACTTATTTGAATTATTTATTTGCAAATTACTTATCAATGCGTTATTTGTTTTTTTGTTGTTTAATGTTTTTTGTTTAGCTGAAACATCACTATTTTCAAAATTTATTTCTGAATTGCTAACCTTTACATCGTTTTTAGTTAAGTACTTTTTTGAAATAATTACTTTGCTTGTTGTAATATTTTTAATGTTATTATTATTTGGCATTACTGATTTTAGTGTTGAGTTTTCAGATGTGAATTTATGTATTTTTTGTTGCTCATTAATTGAAAAATAAATACCAACAAATAACAAAAGTAATATTACTACTGCAGAATAAACAATAAATCGAATTCTAATTTTTAATATTTGAATGTAATCTAACTTTATTTTAAGTTTCATCCAAACTCTATCAATATAAAGTTGTTTATCAAGATTATCCCAAATAAATTCAGGAGCTTTTGATTTTTTCGACTCAAAGCTATCTTTAATTAGATTAATATTTTTATCAAAATTATTCTCCATTTAGTTTCACAAATGCTTCTTGTAATAATTTTCTAGCTCTATTTAATTGCGATTTTGATGTTCCTTCTGTAATATTTAAATTACTAGCAATTTCTTTATGACTATATCCTTCAATCGCATATAATTTAAGTACAATTTGTGCTTTTGAAGGTAATTTATTTACCAATTCTATTATTTCTTGAACACCAAAAGTCGAAAGAAAGTCGTCAGAATAATCTTCTTGCGAGTCGGTTAAAATGTTTAATTTTTCGTGCTCTCTAGATTTCTTCCTATAGTTTTCTAATGCGGTATTTACAATTACTTTTCTTATCCAGCCTTCAAGCGAACCTTCAAAATTAAACTGATGTAATTTTCTAAATATTTTAATAAATCCTTCTTGTAAAACATCAGATGCTTCGTCGTAGTTATCGGTATAGTTAAGACAAACATTAAACATTTTATCGGAAAATTTTCTGTATAACATTTCTTGGTATTGCCTGTTAAAATCGATACATTTTTTAACAAGCTCTACTTCTGTAATATTATCAATTTCCTCTTTACTATTCATAAATTGTTAAAATATAACCCTTACTCCCTCGCCTATTCTGCTAGCTATTATATTAAAAATTTCTGTATTTGTTGAATTGTTAATTAAAATTGTAGGTGTTCCATTAACATCAACAACATTTGCACTATTTAATAAATTTTGTGATATAGGTAAAAACCAATAAATTGGATCAAAAATTATTTTTGGTGTCAGTGGGTTGTCCTTTTTTAATATAATTTCGGAAGCACCTGATACATTTTGAGAGAGAACAGAAAAAGATTCTTTTGATTTAAATTCAAATCGAATAGGATAATTATTGTTCATTCCCATATTATAAGTACCTTCGATTATAATATGGTTATCGCTTGTGCTACCAAAGGTTGAAAAAGCAATTTGTATTTTGGTAAATGTTCCTTGTGGAATATCGTAATTCAATTCACCAACCGTAGCATTTGAGTTATAATTGATGTTTAATCCAGTTGGATAAGAATTTGAAAAATACACATCATCGCCTTGAACTCTATTACCATCAAAAGAAAAGTTTTCTAAAACAATATTTCCACTCGTAAACGCTAACTTGCCACCAATGCCAGATGATCGATTAATATCTACAATAAATTTAACATTAGTTGGTTCATTCCATTTATCTTTATTACAAGAAAATATACTAAGAAAAAAAAGTAAAATTATGAGAAAACTTCTTTGTGTCATAATAACATTTATTTATAAGATGAAAAAATAAACATAAAGGTTGGAAAAAAAATATTTTTTTGTAATTATTTCATCTCAGTACAATAGTTTTATAAATAATTTGCACAAAATTGTTTAAAGTATCTATTTGCGTGAATAAATTCAATTTTTTTAATAAAAACTATCTTAAAATAAAGAACCCTTTAAATACTATCTTTTCGCCCTTATTTGAATATTACTTTGTAATGTTACAAATATAATATAAAGTTAAGCAATGTATTAAAATATTCGTGTTTTTTTGCAAAAATTGATAGATGCTGTTTTACAATATACGCCCCTAATGAACTTTATCAAAAAAGAGCATATTCAGAACAACTGACCTCAGCAAAGGGAAAATCTATCCAAATTTTCTATATACACCCAATATCAACTCTTATATAAGAACGGTATAATCCTACCTTTTTCAATCATACGAATTTTAAAATGATGCTTATCATTCTTCCTCTAATTTTTTATCGTTTTCCTGATACCATAAAGGCAATATCGTTAAGTTAATAAAAAAAATCGCATAAGTAAAAGAACCACAATTAAATGTGGTTCTTTGTGAGATACAAATACTCATTCCTTATGCTTAGTGTAAATCTAAAAATTATTGATGACTTAAAGTCATTTTTATTTGGTAATGTATTGGGCTCAGGCACTTGCTGAACAAAGTGAAAATAAAATTCTGAAAGAAAAATTTGCTCCAGTTGCAAAACAAATGACTGAAAATGAAAGTATAATTATAAAAGAAATTGCTCAAACAGTGGGAAAACCTATTGATATCGGTGGTTATTATTTACCAAATGATGAAAAAGTAAAACATGCATTAAGACCAAGCAATACTTTTAATAAGATTATTGATGCGATTTAAATTAAAAATTTGCAATATGTTAAAAACCTCAGAATTTATCTGAGGTTTTTTTTATAAAATTTTAAAACCAACCGAATTTTAATGTAACAGTTCCAGAAAACCCATTTAATACAGAGCGAGGATAGTTCTCAAAACGAACATCAGAAGTATATTTATAACTAACACCAGTAGTAATTCTAAAACATTTGAGCATGTTTAGTTCTAAAGCAACTCCTGGTTCAACAATTACAAAAGCATCTTCACTCGTTGTGTATGTTTCCCATGGGTCAGCCCCAATGTAATACGATTGGTTAAGTTGCGCATCACCAGCACCTATTATTATTGGAAATGTAATATGAATTGGCATTTTTGAACCTATTATTGGCTCAAAAAACAAACCGCCATATCCACCAGATAAATAATAATCGTGTCCATTTTCGGTAGAGTAATAGCTGACATTATTAGCAAATCCACTTCCAGCAAAACCCATTGCAAAAGAATGGTTTACAACCCAACCCAATCTTGCTCCAACAATTGCAGCATCGTGTCCGTTCACTTGAGAATACCCCATTGTCAATCCTAAATATCCACCATGCGAAATGTTTTTACCAAGGAGTGTTTTAATTTCATAAGCTTCTTTTTCTTCTTGTGCAAACGAAGAAAAAGCAAGAGTGATTCCTAAAATAAAAAAAGTAATTTTTTTCATATATTTTGTTTTTAAAATTTACTCATGAATAATTCTTCCAGAACCTGTTATATGTGTATTCACAACAGGATTTCCTATATAATAAATCTCGCCACTTCCACTAATATTAGCATTTAAATAATCTATAACTTGTAAATTCATAGAGCCAGACCCTGAAATACTTGCAAAACATGTATCTTGAATAAAATTATATGCATTAATTTCACCAGACCCTGAAATGTTACATTCTCCCGATGAGGTATGCCCCGAAAGATAAATATCACCAGACCCAGTAATACTGGCTTTAATAAATTGCGAATAAGCATCCGCATCTATATTACCAGAACCTTTTAATAATAACGTTAAGTTTTGAGTTTTTAAGCTGTCAATTGTTATTGAGCCCGATCCAGAAAGAACAACATTTGTTATATTTGGAGAACCTATATAAACTTTTATAGGAAAATGTGTTTCAAGTCTTTTAAAGTTGGATGTTTTAATAACAAGACTATTTCCATGAACTGAAGTTTCAATATAAGGTATAATGTTTTCTTCAGCTTCAACAGAAACTCTATTTATTGAATCGTACGAGTAATATACGTCACAACTCCCTTCTGAAACAATTTCTGAAAAATCAGATAAATTTCTGCTTACACTTGCAACATGGTAGTTGCCCTCAATTTTAGGACGAATACAAGAGGTTGATGTTATTGCAATATACAGAATAGCTGAAAAATAAATCATTCTTTTCATATTGGTTAAATTTAATTTCAAAAATAAAGGACAAGTAAATTTTAAAAGAGTTGCAAAAAATAGAAGAAATTTTTATAATACAATATTTCAAAATGCAATTAATAAAAGATTTTATTTTGTCATTCTGAATGGAGTGAAACGTAATGAAGAATCTAAATACTAATAACAATGATTGCCATAGGTGAGCTTGTTAGTTCGATTATTCGGGAAACTTAGAATAATAGTAAGATATTATAAAATCATCTTACAGCACAAGATAGAATGCCTGAACTAAAATTAAGTTTAATTTCTGAAGCATCAGTTTTTGGTTCGCCAATTACTCCATTCATTTTATATTGTTGCAATTTTTCATCTAATAAAATTTTTGTAAAAGAATCGAAAACAGATGGCAAAACAAGTATAGCTTTTCTGTATGTTGATTCAAATATGCAACTGTAAGTCTTATCGTAATTAAAAAATAAATCTGTGTTTGCCGAAGTGATAAATATGTTTGTAGTTGAATTGTTTATCATGTTAAAATAAATGCTTCCGTATTTTAAATTTAACATTGTACTTTTTAATGCTTTGTTTATTTTAATTAATGAGAAGCTCGCTTCGCCTTTTAAAACTGTAACACTATCTATATATAATTTGTCGTGACGGGAATTGATTTCAAGATTATTCACAACAGGTAAATTTAATGTTGTTGCCCTGCTGTATAAATCAATATTTCCAGCAGAAATTATTTCAGCTTTAACATAGGATAATTCAAGTTTACCTGTTGAAATATTTTTAATGTTAACATTACCAAATTCAACTTTAATATTTGATTTTCCAGACAAGTTATGTGCCTGAAAATCACCGTTTGACAAATCAATGTTTATACTGGAGTTATGATCTGTTGTGTATATGTTTCCAAATTTATTTTCAATTTTCAATTCAATGTTTTCGGGAACTGTAACTGTCCAGTTTATTTCAATACTTGCAGCTCCATTTATTGCTGTATTCGCAATATCAGAAATGTTTGACCAAACACTACTTTTATAATCGTTAAAATTTGTTTTAGCAATAACATAATATAAAGAAGCATCAAATTGGACATCAATATTGTTAAATATTTTTTTTGCCTTAATAGTATCTTTGTCTGTTGCTTTAATTTCTACAGAAAAAGAGACTGAATCTAATGTTGATTTAACAATGTGTATATTACCATATTTGTTGATAATTTGAACACTTGTTTCAGGTGTGATTTTAAAAGATTTATATATCCTTTTATGAAATTCAACCTGTTGTGCCTGACTTATAAAAGCTATACAAAATGTACAAGCTAATATTAATAATTTATTACATGTCATATTTTGTTTCATTTTTGTCGTTTTTTTTAGTTATTTCAATACTAACTTGGCGTTTAATAAATTCTAACATCTCCATTTTAAGTTTATAATTTTCAATCATTGCTTCAATTACCTGTTCGTTGTTAATGTTTTCTTTCAAATCATTTTTAAGTTCTTTATAAGCTTTATCAAGTTTCCCAAATTCATTATTTATTTCGGTTTTAACTTCTGGATTATTAGCAGTCAAAATGAAAAGATCATTTTTTTCTTTATTTATTTTTGAAGTATAATAAACACTTAATTCATTAAGCTCTGAATAAGAATTATTTTCAGTTTGCTTCTTTTTTGCAAGTGGCTTTTTGGGTTTAGAAATTATTTTTAATTCGATAATTTTTGGAATAGATGTTTCTGCAACTTTAGATTGAATAACTTGTTTAGTATTAAAATGTGTTTTTTTAATTTGTTTTACCGTGTTCGTATAATGTACTTTATCGCCTTGAATGTAGTTGTGAAAATAATATGATGCTATAAAAATAGCTACCGCAGCAACAACTTGCCAGGATATCTTTATAAATAAATTGGGTTTTTTATGTTGAATATTATTATTTATTTGTTTCCAAATTTCAATCGTTGGCTCAAACTTATCGAATGCCTGTCGGTTATTTGAAACAAATTTTTCGAGTTTATCTTGTTTCATATACTGGATTTTAAAAGTTCTTTTACTTTTTGTTTGGCTCTCATGTATTGAGTTTTTGAGGTAGATTCGCTTATATTTAATATTTGACTAATTTCTTCATGATCATATCCTTCTAGTAAATAAAGTGAAAAAATAATGCGACTTCCATTTGGTAATTGCTCCATAGCATTTTTCACATTGTCTACAGATAATGGAATGTTTTCTTCTTCTTCTTCAATTTCACCTTTATCAAATACAGAAATATCTTCAACAAAATTTAAATTAGTTTTTTTGCGATTAATTTCATTAATGCATTTATTAACTGTGATACGTTTAATCCAAGCTCCTATAGTTGAGTCAAATCTGAATGAATGAATACGGCTAAAAGTTTCTGTAAATACTTCTTGAAGCATATCCTCGGCATCGCTTTTATTATTTAACATTCTATAGCAAATATTGAACATAGCTTTTGAATAAAGTTTATATAACTCAAACTGTGCCTTCCTCTCACAATGGATACACCTTTCAACTAATTTTTTATGAATATCTTTCTGCACTATTCCTTTTCAGGATTTAATTTCAGAACTAAAGACAAGAAAAAATATTTTGGTTGCAATTTTTATGTATATTTTTTCTTAATAGAACTCATGTTGTTTTAACTGAATTAATAATTTTTACCAATTCTTTAACGGCAATTTCTTCGGGAACATTTTGCAAAACTCTTTCATTTCCTTTATAAATATTTACCTTTCCGTTGCCGGCACCAACATATCCATAATCCGAATCTGCCATTTCGCCTGGTCCGTTAACTACGCAACCCATAACGGCAATTTTTAATCCTGCAAATTGTTTTGTTGCATTCATAACCTCTTTTACTGCTTTTTCTATGTCAAAAAGTGTTCGACCGCAAGAGGGGCACGATACATATTCGGTTTTTGTTATTCTTGCTCTACTTGCCTGCAAAATGGAATATGCAATTTGAATTATTTTTTCAGAATTTTTATTGTTTGTACCAGTAATCCAGAAACCATCTAGTCGACCATCGGCAAAAAGTCCACCAGCAACAATTGAAAGTCGGTATAATACTTCTTCTTCGATAAAATTTTTAATGTCAATTTTAAGAATTACAGGATTTTTATTTCCATTTTTATCAAGCTCATTAATTTTATTTCTAAAATGATAAATATTATCGGTTTCAATAATGTTTAAGCTCAAATTATTAAGTTCTTCAATATTGTTAATGTCTTGCTTTAGAATATTCTTACTTTTAAAATCTGTAAATATCAAAATAGGCGAATTGTTGCCTCCAATGTTTTTAATGGAATTAGTTTGTCTTCTTTCAAAAGAAAAAGAATTGTAATTCCAATTGTCGTTTTGTGTAATGTTATTGCTATTGATTATTGTCTTTGTTTCTTTAATTATTGCTTTTGCAACAGGTATTTCTTTTTCAGGTGCTTCGGTTAACGAAACTCTTACAGTATCACCAATTCCTTCTAACAAAAGTAACCCAATTCCTATTGATGATTTAATTCTTCCGTCTTCGCCCAATCCTGCTTCGGTTACTCCAAGGTGAATGGGATAATTTAAATTACTTTCATGCATCTTTTGAACTAAAAGTCGGTTTGCATAAATCATTGTAAGCGGATTGCTAGCTTTCATTGAAAGTACAATGTTATTGAAATTTTCTTGTTCACAAATTTCAATAAATTCCATAGCCGATGCAACCATTCCTTTGGGTGTGTTTCCATATTTGCTAACAATACGCCACGATAACGAACCGTGATTAATCCCAATTCTAATTGCTGTTCCGTTTTGTTTACAAATATTTATTAAAGGCAAAAGATTATTGCGTATTTTTTCTTTTTCTTCTGCAAATTGTTTTTCTGTAAAATTAATTTGATTTGCTGATTTTGAAATATCGGTATAGTTACCCGGATTTATTCTAACTTTTGAAACAATTTGAGCAGTAATTTCGGCAACTTTTGGATTATAATGAACATCGGCAATTAATGGAATTTTAATTTTATTTTTTTCAAGTTCTTTAATAATAAACGGAAGATTTTTTGCTTCTTTAATTCCCTGAACCGTTAAACGCACATAATCGGCACCTGCATTGTAAATCCGCGTAATTTGTTCAACTGTAGTTTTTGTGTCGAGAGTGTTTGTGTTAGTCATTGTTTGAATACGTATAGGGTTATTGCCACCTAAAGCAATTCCACCAATGTTTACTTCTTTGGTTTTAAAACGCGAGTAAGTTGTGTATGGTTGAATATAATTATTCATTAAATCAAAATTAAAAAACAAAGGTATTGCTTATAGTTGAATTTGAAAGTTAATTATTTAGTGTCTGTCTATAATGTCCGATTTCTGCGTTATTCTCATTTTTAAAATCAGTCATTTACTACAGTAAACTCCTGATATTTAAAAATTTCGAATGCCTTGAACTCGAACATTATAGTTCAGACACCGATTTTATGGACAAACACTAATTAGTGTCTGTCTATAATGTCCGATTTCTGCGTTATTCTCATTTTTAAAATCAGTCATTTACTACAGTAAACTCCTGATATTTAAAAATTTCGAATGCCTTG
>Ga0209211_10003040_pt1 | contig 27931 bp, 27 predicted proteins | sample RifGroA2_FD_183992 | JGI IMG/M metagenome (GOLD analysis project Ga0209211, IMG submission 183992) | Groundwater microbial communities from Rifle, Colorado, USA - Groundwater A2 (SPAdes) (version 2) | ecosystem: Environmental > Aquatic > Deep subsurface > Groundwater | place: Rifle, Colorado...
CCGCCATTGCAATTATTTTATCGCTCTGTACAATAACATCCCCGACTGCGTAATCACCGTCGTTCTTAGCCTTGATCGCCTGTTCAATCGCTATTTTCATGAACTTTTCTTTTGGTTCTATCATTCTGTTATATACAGACCAAAACTTTTAATTCAGAATTAGCCAATATAATTTTCGTCGCCGTCTGGAGCTGTTTGCTGTACCAACTGTTCATCTGATAGTTTCTTACTCTTCCTTTTTCTTTCGTCAACAGGACCTATGTACCGGCTTGTAACCTTTTTCCCTCTTCTGATAGACTCATAGTAATATTTTCTGCCGTTTATGACCTTAATATGCCGGTTTGTCATGGTAGTAAATTATTTTTTACCCTATATAAAATTTTGGTTTGTCCAGTAACGCAATTGCACACTCTAAATGGCGTCTAGAATGGGCAAAAGCTGGCATAGCAAGTGATAATTTCTCCCGGTTTGTCAACTCATGAGCACTCTTGAAGTGAGTTTGAAAACAGCGTGGTGTGTTTGCTCTACTTTTGAAAAAGTTAAATAGTATATTTACATACAATACAGCGTGGTCAGATGATTATTAGATTCCAATTGCTTGACGCAGACTATTTTCTTAACGGAAACAAGCCCATATTAAGGCTCTTCGGTCGTGATGCTAATGGAAGAGCTGTTTGTGTGCTCTACGACAAGATGCGGCCATACTTCTATGTAAAGTGCAGTAATCCACAGAATCTTAACGGGATAAATGCCACAGGTATCGAGGAGGTAAAAAGGTTCCTGGCCGTCGGTTACCAGAAGGAACCCACTGCACTGTACAAAATAACTCTCACAAATCCGCAGGACGTGCCAAAGCTGAAAGACCAGCTTCTCAATAACAAGCTCGTCGAGGACGCCTACGAAGCAGACATATTGTTCAAATACAGGTTCATGGTAGACAAAAACATATATGGCATGCAGTGGCTCGAAGTCGAGGGTGAGAGGGTTAATACAATTGTATCAAAAACCCTGTCATTCCGTGCCGAGTCAATCAAACCACTGGAACTTGAGGAAAACGCAGACCTGAAGTACATGGCATTTGATATCGAATGTGTGCCATCAGACCCGCGCAAGCCACTGAACGAGAAGAAGGATGGTATAGTGATGATTTCACTTGCCTTTAGCCACGAATATCGTGGCAGGAAGTCGCTCGTGCTTGTGGCAAAGCGTGCATCTGGCGAAAATGTTCAGGGGTTCCAGACAGAAAAGGAGATGCTAGAAGAGTTCCTTAAGGTGATAAACGACTACGATCCTGATGTGTTAACCGGTTACAACATAAACATGTTTGACTTTCCCTACATAATAGAACGTCTCAAACAAAACAAGCTTCCCCAGAATCTCGGAAGGACTGACAAAATAACATTCCTAAGAACACTAGGAATGACTCAGGAGTACGTATTGACTGGCAGGGTGGTAGTCGACCCATACCAGATACTCAAAAGAGATCCATGGGTAAAGTTCCCGCGCTATGATCTCAATACTGTTGCAAGGCTGCTTCTTAACGATGAAAAGCATGATATTGAATATGGCGAGATGAGCGGCTTGTGGAACGGGACACGGGAAGACTTGTCAAAGTTTATTGAATACGCACGTAAAGACGCTGATCTATCACTGAAGCTTGTTCTTGATCGTGGAATGCTGGACAAGTTTGTTGAACTCTCAAAAGTTTCGGGCCTGCTGCTTCAGGATGTGATGGGCGGGCAGACAAGACGAATAGAGACAATGGTACTTCATGAGTTCAGAAAAAAAGGTTTTGTAATGCCCCTTGCGCCATCAAAAGCTGAACTTGTAAGGAGAACAAAAGAAAGGGACAAGCAGGGCTTGAAGGGTGCTATAGTTCTCGAACCTAAGAAGGGGTTGCAAGCAGAAGGCTGTGTTCTGGTCCTCGATTTCAAGAGCCTTTACCCTTCTATCATGCGTACGTACAATGTATCACCTGACACTCTCACCGGTACCGAAGAAAATTCACATCAGTCTCCATCAGGCGCATACTTCATAGATCAGGCAGTTCATGAGGGAATATTTCCAAATATACTCGCGCGTGTGCTTGCGGCCCGCGGCAGCGCAAAGAAACTGATGAAAACCAAGAAAGGTGAGGAAAAGCGGATACTCAATGCCAAACAACTTGCCCTGAAAGATATTTCCAACAGCTTTTACGGCTACACAGGTTACACAAGAGCGCGCCTGTATACTATAGATGTCGCCAATACCATAACCGCTTACGGAAGAAAGAACATAGAAAAAACCCGCAAGCTGGTGGAGGAGAACTTTGACGTAGAGGTTGTCTATGGTGACAGCATAACAAAAGACAGGTTCGTGACATTGTTGAATCCTCGTGATGTGATAGAAGTCAAAAACATAGAAGTGCTCTTCGAGCAGCACAAAGAACATGCAGTGAGAACGCCAGACGGCAAGGAAAGGATACCTCTTGCCGGATACAAGGCACTTACTGTCAGTCGGAGCAGAACAGCAGAATGGTCACCTGTCAAGGAGGTAATACGTCACAAAACAATCAAGAAAATATACAGAGTTGGGCAGAAATTCGGTGAAACTATCGTGACCGAGGATCATTCACTGATGATTGACAATAACGGATTGCTCGAGGAAACAAAACCCGCCCAGCTTGCTGATAGGAAAATAGCAAGAGTGGAGACAATACCAGAAGTAAAACAATTGCAGGGAATTGATATGTATGAGATGTTGAAAGATTACACTTATCGCCATGAGTACAAAGGCCGGATGAAAACAGCAGCATTCCATGCCGATGAAAACTTTGTATGGTTTGGCTGGGAAGACAGGAAAGACCCAATAAGGATAAAGCGTTTCATAGATGTCGAGTCTGGTGAATTTGATGCTTTGTGCAAATTGATTGGAGCATATGCAGCAGAGGGCTCTTCATCGACGTTAGAAACTACAAGCAGATATGGAGCTTCGATAGCGTCCTCTGATAGCGAATGGCTGAAAGAGCTTCAGGCTGCGTATGTGCTGCTCTTTGAAGGGGCTGAATCTTGCGTCATAAGATCTACGACTGGTATAAGGGAGCTTGTCTATGGCGACAAAAAGATATTATACGAGGACAAGACATGCAAGCTGCAGATGATGAACTCGCTCTCTGCCGTGGTTTTCAAGTTGCTCTGTGGCCAGAAAAGCGCCGGCAAAAAACTACCTGATTTTGTCTTTCATATACCAGAAGTCAAGCAAAACCTGATATTGCACCATATGCTAAAGGGCGACGGTTACATAGAAAAAGGTTCCAGATACACCGATGCTTACAAAGCTGTGAATTTCCGTTATGATACCAAATCGCTGAACCTCATTTCCTGCCTCTCGCTCCTCCTGACCATGCAGGGCAGGAAGTATACGATAAGCTTCAGAAAAGATAAGGATGTTTACAGGATTACGACCTGCTCAAAATACAACAGCAAATTGCGCACAAAAGTATCAGAGGAAGCGTACAACGACTATGTCTACGATCTTGCTGTGGACAAAAACCATATGTTTGTAGATGCATGCGGCCAGATACTCCTGCACAACACAGATAGTATTTTTGTCAGGACAAAGACCACAAACCTCGATGAGGCAAAGGAGCTTGGTGAAAAAATATCAAAATTTGTAACAGAAAAACTGCCAAGTTACCTCGAACTTGACTTTGAGAAAATATACAGAACTTTCTTGATACTAACAAAGAAACGTTATGCTGGCTGGCGGTTTGACAAAACCGATGAAGGCTGGCACGATATCATTGAAATGCGTGGTATTGAAACCGTTCGGCGTGACTGGTGTCCCCTTGTATCCGAGCTCATGGAGAAGGTGCTCAATACAATACTAAAGGAGGGCGACCTTGCGAAAGCTATAGAACTCGTAAAATGCACCATCAACGACCTTCGTGCAGGCAAAATACCGCTGGAGAAGCTGACAATAATAAAAGGCATCACAAAACATATTGACAACTATGAAGGTATGCTTCCACACATAGAACTTGCAAGAAAACTGACAAAGAGAAACCCGCAGGATCCGCCAAAGATAGGTGATCGCTTGGGATTTGTAATAATAAAGGGTGACCAGATGTTATCAAAGCGTGCTGAGGACCCCAAGTATGTCGAGCAGAACAAAATCCAGCTCGATTCTGATTATTATACCGAAAGTCAGCTGTTGCCTCCGATAGAAAGGATTCTGAATGCCGTAGGTATTCAGCGCTCCGAAGTCCTGGGAAGCGGCAGGCAGATGTCCCTCGGCGATGTCATGTCCGGCAAAAAAAGAGAACTGAAGCATAACATAGAAGTCAACTATGCAAAACCGCTTGAAGGCTGGGAAGAATTTGTCTGCAAGAAGTGTTCAAAAAGTTACAGGAGAATGCCGCTAAACGGCCTGTGTGAGTGTGGCGGCGAGATGTTGATAGGTTACCACGGCTCCACCAGCGATAAAGTGACAGTAAAATAATTATATTTATTTTTTAGCAGGACTGAGGCCCATTTCAAGGATACCTTTGGTAGGACTTATGTAAGATTCTCTTCTGCCATTACTTGTGTCTTCCTCAATAACTCTATAAATTCCCGGCTGGATCTTTTCTGCAGAAATTAACATTTCATAACGTCCTTCTCCAACCATTGCCAAATCAAACGCTTCCATTTCCCGGAGTCTCTGACTAATTGGGTCTATCATTCGTTTTCCTTCTATAACATTTATTTAAACTTTACCGCAGCCAAAGACTACTCACTACTTATGCAGAATTAAAGTATCTTCTAAGTTTATTTTGTGGAAGTCTTAGTTCAGGTCTTCTGTTAGGATCAACTAACTCTGCACTTTCATCGCCCAAATAACCAACACAAGTATTAGTACCCTTCAAGCAAATATGAGACCAATCAGTATGTTGAAGCATAGCAGAACCGTCTATTCTTCGAATTAGTTTTGCCATCTGATAGTGGTCTAAAAAAGGCCTTACTGTTTCGTACGTGTGGTGGTGATTGTCTAAATGTCCCATACTTTTATCATTTCTACAAAGTATAAAAACTATACTTTTATTGAGGTAAACTGATTTTCTCAACATCTCTAGAAGCAAAGTCTATGACAATTGGCTTGAATTCACCAAGCAGCGACCCCGAATTCACAAGTGTAACAGATTTGTAATTAGTAATGTAAGGCTGGTCACTATTGCCATAGTGAACTATGTCAGGAACTTCCGTCAGTACAAGATAGTCCTCATCAAGGATTACGTTAGTTTTTCCGAGGTAGCGTTTCTTCAGCATCTTTATGTCAGCTTTCTGTGCCATGAGCACCTTAAGCCCGCCAAGCTCTACCATGGCCGGATTGCTGAGAGAAACTATCCTGCTGCTTTCGAACGTTTGTGGAATGTTAGGATATTCACTGTCATCGGCAATGACAAAAACCGTCTTTATGTAGCAGTACCTGTCAACATAGTCCTTAAAAAGTTCCTTGCTGCCTAATTTTCCTGAAACAAAAAGGTATTGTATGTCCTGCTGGCTAAACCATTCAAAAAATGCTTCAATATCCTTTGGAGATGATTCATCCAGACAAAGATCAGACACAAAACATGCCTTGCCCGTGCCTTTTGTTGGGTCACGCAGAGGTATATCAGGATATATTATTTTCTTGCCAAAAAGTACCTTGCCGCCTGCCACTGCCTTTATGGCAACAACATCATCAAGCTCTAAATCATCAATATCATCAAGTATGACCGGCATCGTAGTTGTCGTATCTTCTAGCTCAACTGTCTTTTTTTCATTCTCCTTTATTTCTTTTACAATGCCTATGACATGCACTTCGTTGCGAGTGCTATCTATCTTGTTTAGGGATACAAAACTTTTTGGTATTCTGGATATTATGATCTGCTTCATTTTCTCGTATTTGGAACCATAGAATCTTACAAAATCCTCCCGTGTAATCTCCTTTTTTTTGTAAGTGAGGTTCATGAGTATCTTATAAGGTGTGTAGAGATCCCTGGAATCAACAATAAGTGGTAACTTCCTTGAGAGGGGCTCTTCAACGCCTGTTTCCTCAATAATTTTTAGCGCCTCATCCGTAAGCAGGTGTCCGTGTTTAAAGAATTCGCTGACAATTTCGCTCTTTCCCATCACAAATCCCCCTTCTTTAGATACTTAATTACCCAATCGTTCCTGGAGGATGCCTCTTATCCTGTTAAGCATGTCATCTTTCACAGCAAGCGCAATGTCACGTGTCCTGCCATAGCGTCCGTTTGACACGACCTTTGCTGTTATGACACCAAGCATGTCGAGTTCGCCTATTAGATCGCTAACTCTTCTCTGTGTCAGTGGTTTGATATTATTTGCCTTGCATATGTTTGCATACATGTTGAACACGTCGCCTGTTAGCAGCCTTTTGTCTACCCAACCTTTACTTACAGGTTTGTCATGTAGTTTTATTATTGCATAGAGAACTGCCTGTGACTGGCTTGGCTGACCTCTTATGGTTTCTGTTACCCTGTCTAGATCAATCTTCTGTTGTGCCATATCTATGTGCTTTTCAGCAACCAGCATCTCTCCAGACCTCTCTGCTATCTCTCCGGCAACGCGAAGAAGGTCAAGCGCACGTCTGGCATCACCATGTTCCTGTGCAGCCAGTGCAGCGCATTTGCTAAGAACTGTATCGCTTACCGCGCCCTCTTTGAACCCTCCCTGTACCCGCTCATAAAGTATATCCTTGAGCTGCACTGCATTGTAAGGTTTGAACAGGATTTCCTCCTCGGAAAGAGAAGATTTCACCCGTAAATCAAGGTTATCACGAAAAGAGAGGTCATTTGTTATGCCAACTATAGTTATGTGACTCTTCTTGAGTTCCTGGTTGGACCTTGTAAGATTGTAAAGAAAGTCGTCGCCAACCTTCTTTACAAGGGTGTCTATCTCGTCCAAAATCAGTATAAGTTCTGTTGCCTTGTTATCGACGTGTTCAAAAAAGCGCCTGTAAAGAACATCCGTAGGCAGGCCCGTATCAGGAACACATTCACCAAGCTCCTTTAGCAGCTGCGCAAACAGTCGGTATTCTGTGTCTGCCACTTTTTTCATCTTGCAGTTTATGTAAACTACACGCAGGTTCTTTCCATTCTTTCTTACTATTTCCTGGAGTTGGTTTATTATAAATTTCGCGCAAATCGTCTTGCCAGTCCCGCAAGTACCATAAATGAAGAGGTTGTTAGGCTTGTAACCCCTAAGAACCGGTGCCAACATTGAACTCAGTTGCTGAAGTTCCACATCTCTATGTGAAAGTTTCTGTGGAATAAAAGAAGAAGAAAGTGTGTTTTTATCATTGAATATGTCCTCCTTTTCAACATATTGCGCGAAAATATTGTTTGTATTGACCAACTGCATTAAACCACCCCATTTTCCGAATTACTGTATCATTAATGTAAACGGCGTGCTTATAGTGGAATACTTCCATATGAAGAATACCCTACACCCGACTACCATCATTTCTCTTGGAGAGTATTTATAGTTTTTCTATCTGAAAAATAGGTTTTGTGGTATTTGTTTTCTACGAACGTTAACACCCCACCATTTCCTGTGGAAGTGCCACTATTATTATTTTTATTATATAAGTATGTTATATGAAATGTAGGTGTCTGTTTTGTAAAATTCTGAAAATTTTCGAAAAGAAACAAAGCGCATGAGAAACAAGGGGGACCCACACACTTTATTATAATCAGAACCAGGAATTTTATTAAAATTTTGTGGGTTAATACTCCATTGTAATAATATTTTATTCATAAATCACCAAACATTAGCAGCATATTCTTTATCCATACGTTCGGTGGTAAAAACACACCCATTTTTTTTAATAGCACCACACCCAACCCCTACAATATCAGAATTTGATATTGTTTCAAGCTTGTGGTATAAATTATCAGCATCCCTTTCATCATCCGATTCAGACCCACCGATAGCCCAGCCAGTCACACCTTCTTCATACCCTTCAGGCCACCACCCATCCTGCGTGCTTAGGTGTGGCACTCCATTAAGCGCAGCACACATCCCACTGGTTCCAGATGCCTCAAGTGGAATCATTGGTGTGTTAAGCCATACGTCGCTGCCTGCTGTAAGCATACTACACATCTCCATCCCATAGTTTTCCAGATAAACAGCATTAATCCCAGCACCTTTGAGTTCAGCCAGGCATTTAATTGAAGTGGCTATCATTTCCTTGGCTTCGTCGTAGTATGGATGCGCCTTTCCGGCGTAAATTACCTGCCATCGGCCCTTCAATATACTTTTTAGGCGTTTCATATCCCTGAATAGAAGTGTTTGTCTTTTGTACGGAACAACCCTCCTTGCCCAGGTCAATACAGGAACGTCAATATCAAATCTCACGCCAGATATATCATAAACATAATCAATCACCCTCTGTTTGGCGGCCCTATGAGCAGCTGCGACCTTTGCCTTGTCAATCCTGGAAGTGCCACTGAGTACCGAAGGATCAAGCCGCCAACCAGGAAGCTCAGCATCGTATAATGCCTGAAATTCTGGCGACGTCCACGTATAAGGATGAACACCATTCGTAACTGAGAGAACGTCGTCACCATAGTATCGCTTTGCTTCCTGTCTGTGCCTTTTAGAAACAGCGTTCATTATTCTGCTCCCTCCGTGGGCAAGAGTAGTCATATTTAGATGACTGTGGCCTGCAAGTTCCTGTATATTTGCTGGCAACAACCCATCAAGAGCATGCCTAGCATCTCCATAATCCCAAACGTCATGTCCAGCAACCAGTGAATGTGTAGTAAATGTACTAGTTTCCCTTACCTTTTCAATATTACCAGTCCTTCGCAGCTTCTCAAGAACAGCAAAAGCAGAATGACCCTCGTTCATATGTACATGAACAGTGGCAGGATCGTAGCCAAGCGCTTCCACCAGCCTCATACTACCTATACCAAGAACAACCTCCTGCCCCAACCTGTCACCACTGTACAATTTTGATGTTATCATCCGGCCTTCTGATGTATTTTGCTCATTGTTAGTACTGAGAAAATAAACTGGGACAACACAAACCTTCCCTTGTCTTTCCTGACCTTTAACGTCATAGCGCCGGCTCGACACAGTAATGTCGTTACCACGCAATCTCACCTTTACAGAAGGACCTTCCACAAGCTTTTCCCTGCTACCACATGGTACAAAGTCTTCGACCTGTTGGCCGTCAACAATTCGCTGATCAAAATACCCCAAATCAGGCAGCATCCCGATACCAATCATATCATAGCCAAGGTCAGAAGCAGATTTCATAGCGTCGCCAGCGAGAACTCCCAGCCCTCCGCTATACGTATGTATATCATCACGGAGTCCAAATTCCATGCTCGTATAAATGAGAGGGTTATTCATTGATGACACTGCTAGAGTTTCTTATAATCTATGGTATTCAGGTATAAAGTATTTTACTATTTTTCCAGTTCAAACTTAAAACCGTAGGAAATGAGGCCGCCTTCACCATCAACCTGCAGTCTCCTGAAAATACTTCTTACATGGTCGCCTATTTTTATGTTTTTGTCAACAACAACACCGCTTATAACAGGACCTTCATCTAGTTTTACGAGTGCGATATTATATGGAACCTGCCTTTCAAATCCAGCCGGTGCGATATGAATTTCTGTATAGCTAACTATGGTGCCCTTGCCGCCAAAAGTAACAGGAACAAGTTTATCCTTACCGCACTCGCACATCGCCCTCGGAGGCATGTACAACTTACCGCAGGAACACTTAGTACCCGTCAACGTATAGCGACTGTTTTTTAGTCTCCACGACATCGGAACTGAAGATCTGTGCGGCATAATTATGACCTTTGCCCGGAACGTCCTAAAACCTCTACTGTTACTTCGGACTTCCGATAAGTTATTTCCCCTCTTTCATTATATGGGTCTGGGTTAACAGTTATCGTATCAGCGTCATCACGTATGTAGTTGACTACTCTCGAGTCTCCGCTTTTCGTTACTCTTAAAATATCATCCGACTCGTACTCCATAGTTATTTCATCTCCTTCCCGAAAACATTAACGACAGCAGTCGCGCCAGAGCCGCCAACATTAAGATTCATGCCATATTCAGGATTTTTCAGCTGATTGCACGAATCTCCACGAAGCTGTCTTACAATATCAATTATTTGCCTTACACCGGTTGCGCCAACAGGATGTCCGCCTGCTTTCAAACCTCCGGTAGTGTTGACAGGTATTTCGCCGTCAATGGAAATCTTTCCGGTTTCGACAAATTTTCCGCCCGCGCCCTTTTTGCAGAATCCCAGATCCTCCAAAGCAATGAGTTCATTTATAGAAAAACAATCATGTACCTCTAGGAGCGACATATCATTTATTTTAACACCAGCCTCGTTCAACGCTTCTTTTGCAGCAACCTTTGTAGCAGGCATTTCCGTAAATGACATTCGGTCATGCAGCGCTAATGTATCAGAGCCCTGGCCACTACCAAGTACCCAAACAGGATTAGCCATTTTTCTCGCTTTGTTCTCACTCATTAGTATAAGCGCTGCAGCACCGTCTGTTATTGGCGAGCAATCAAGAAGCCGCAGCGGGTCAGCAACCAGAGAAGATTTTAGTACATCCTGAACAGTGATTGGCGTCTGAAACTGCGCATATTTGTTAGTCATGCCATTTTTATGATTATTAACAGATACCATGGCCATCTGTTCGCTGGTAGTGCCAAAATCATGCATGTGTTTTCTTGCGATGAGGGCATAAAGGCCGCCAAACGTAAGACCTATCGCGGCTTCCCATTCCTGGTCGCCTGCAGCTGCCAAAGAAGTTATTGCTTCAGGACCCTTGACATCGGTCATTTTCTCCGCACCGATTACAATAGCACAATCATGTCGGCCAGAAGCAACATCTATGTAAGCATTCCTGAAAGCAAGCGAGCCAGAAGCACAAGCACCTTCAAAGCGCGTAGCTGGTATTGGTGTTAACCGAAGCGAATCAGCAGCAAGAGCACCAAGATGTTCCTGCCCTGCATAACGACCAGAAGACATGGAACCTATAAACAGCGATTGTATAGATTTTCTTTCGACTCCAGAATCATTTATTGCAGCATTCCCAGCTTCAACAATAAGGTCGCGCAGCGATTTGTCCCAGTGCTCTCCAAATTTTGTTTGCGACACCCCGACTATTGCTACATTGCGCATAGCTCTTTTTCACCTCTAATTATAGATTCTCTTTCTGGTGTTGTCATTCTTGGTGGGCAATGACCAAACTCTTTCCAAATTAGATATTTAGTAAAATGCTTTGGATTATGGAAACCAATCTCAGACACCCATTTCTCTAAACCGCCAACTCCAAATACTCTGATCATATGGCCAGTAAGAATTTTGTCTTTATTTCTTGAATTCAAATGATTAACATTGAAAGTTGTTTTAGGATTAAAGCCTAATTCTTTCAAAACCATTTCCAAGTGTTCGATTAGAAGTTTACTAGAAAACATGGCGGTTATTGTAGGGTAATAATACTTATTTTTGTGTTTTTTACTAAAAACCAATGAAAAATCGGTATCCGCAAGACCGCGTACAAAAGCTTTTTTGATGTCATCCGGCGAGTTCATAATTATTTCTGGGATTCCAATAGAATCTTTATTACCGATTGGCAATTTAATTACGTTCTTTTTGAAAGTAAATAAGGCTTTAGAATTTATTATTATTGCATATTTTGTTGAAACTCCCTTGGGAGTAGCATGATAATTATAAGCACGCTTAAATAATGCGGCCACAACTTCATCATAATATCTTTTCTCATCAATCTTATGACCCCCAACCTCAATTCTATAATGTCTGGCATTACTCATTTTTGGAAGGCAGCCATCACCTACATGTATGCCGGTTTCTTCCGCAACAGTCTCGTCGATATCGTTAGGTATCCTTACGCCTATAGATTCATCTTTCGGGCTAAATTCAACACCAGACCATTTAACATCATTTTTGTTCGAAGCATAGGTACCAGCCATTAACTTAAGTTTGTTCAAAGAACCAAACTCTAAATTGATAATTTTATGAGAAGCGTAACCAGCCAAGTTTGCTATTTTCCTACCAAAAGCTCCAGTACCGGCATCTTTTGCAGCTTCTACCAGCCGTTCTTTAGGGGTTCTTACGACAAACCCAACGTTTTTCTTCAACAATTTTATGCTACAAAAGTAGTAGTTCACAGATTTTCGATTTTTAAAACCCGCATTATTGGCTATTTCTGTAGCAGTTGCATCTAATCCTAGTTCTCTGGCAGCTTTTAGCAACCTCTCTCTTGGATGCATATCAGCAAACTTATTTACTTGCATTTTTCAACAACACCTCAATTACTTCATCTATAGACTTTTTACGGGATTTTATTCTCAACTGGAATAATTTTTCCCAGTTTTTATCAGAAACTTTCACGTTCTTCATAAAGATCACTAGTATACTTATACACTTGTAAACTATTTAAAATTTATTATTCCTTTAGCTTCTTTCTTAGTTTAACATAAGTTCCGTAATCAATGTACTCCTTCTTCGCTATGTATTCAGCAGTCTTCGGCGCCTTGTTACGCCTCTCTTCTATTTTATCTGTGACCGTTAGTGCAAACGCGTCACCACCAGCGCCGCTGCCATAAGAACAAAGAAGAATTTTTTGTCCAGCCTTTGCTATGTCCAGCAGCGCTGAAAGCGCTAATGGACTCGCGCCTGAATATGTATTGCCGATTTTCGTAACTATCAGACCCGGTAGAATTTTATATTTTTCTATTCCTAAAATTCTGGCAGCCCGCAACGGAAATTTACCGTTAGGTGTGTGAAAAGCTACCAAATCAAAATCTTTTACAGTCAGGCCTGTTTTGGCAAGCAGACCATTTACAGCACCAGGCAAATGTGTAAAGTAAGCAGGTTCACCTGTGAATCGCGCTCCGTGACTTGGATATGATTGCCCTTCGCGTCTCCAGAAGTCAGGAGTGTCAGTAGTAAAAGAATAAGTAGCGTCTATGGTTGCGAGCGGGTCACGCCCTATCACAAAAGCAGCCCCGCCAGCAGCTGCTGTATATTCAAGAGCATCGCCAGGTCTTCCCTGCGACGTATCGGCGCCTATTGCAAGACCATACTCTATGTCACCTGCACGAACAAGCGCGCTGCATAGTTGCATCGCAGCTGTCCCTGCTTTACAGGCAAATTCTAGGTCAGCGACCATAACATCAGGCGCAGCTCCTATTGCTTCTGCAACTACAGTACCTGAAGGCTTGACAACGTATGGATGCGATTCGCTTCCTATGTAAACAGCGCCTATCTTGTTGCCAAGTATGCCAGCACGCGCCAGCGCATTCCTGGCAGCCTGGACTGATATCGTTATGGTATCTTCATCCTCATCAGGAACACTCTTCTCATCAACGAGAAGCCCTTCTTTTATACTCTTGACATCTGTATTCCAGACCTTTGCTATTTCTTCTGCCTTTATCCTAAATTTAGGAATATAGGCACCATACCCAACTATTCCAATTTGCATTACATTAGTAGCAAGCATAATATTCTTAAATACACCATCAAAAAATAACCCAGCGGTACATTGTAATGTATAAACAGAGCTTTTTAGGCGTAGGCCTCAATGAACGCCGCCAGAATTATAAGAACTTCAGCCAAAACTAAAAATATTATAGAGTCGATGAATATTTTCTCAAAATGACCTTTTAATTTCTCCCGCAATATCGCGACAGAAAGCATGCCGCCAGCCAGCGCAGCAACAAAGTAAGCTGCTATTTCAGGTATTCCATGAAGTGCTACGGAGCCAAGTCCAACCGGTACGCCTAAAACATAGGCAATCTCATAAGAGACGCCGCTTCTTATGAAAGAATTTATTACAAAACCAACGTAAACTGCAATTACCGACGCGTTCCAGACAAGTATGAATACAGCTCCGGCACCGAATATAGTTGATAGTATGAAAACCATCAGGAGAACTTGTGTATTATTTATAAGAAAAAGAGAAAAGTCCTCCGACGCCGTGACGTGGCCTGTTATAGTTCTACCCTGTGATCTGTACCAATCCTCCTGCATATTAAAAGCTCCGCGTACCTGCGGGAAAAATACGTAGAGGAAGCTAAGGGCTATTACAAGGCCAAGAAAGAACAAGACAAAAACAGAAAAAAGAAGACGGTGCCTCAGAAAAATATTTTTGTGCAGTTTGTAATCTTTTCTTTCCTCAACCTCGAAGAGCTTCTGAAAAAACGGTAGAAACATCATTGTTATTAGCGACACAGAAAATACAGACGCCTGCGCAGGAAATATTTGAACTGCAAAAACAACACCTATAACCGAGAATACGATCGCTATTAGAAAAACATCCCAAATATTCTTTTCAGCCCTCTTCGGCCTTAATAATGACTCCAGCATAATTATTATTAAATGAGCCTAGTATAAATATGATAATTATGGCAGATGTGTTGGAAGTAATAATTTTGTTCGCCGGTTTCCTTTACTGGCCGCTCCTCTACGTAAGATTACATGACACTCTCTCCGGAGTGCTGACAAAAAGAAAACTAGGTATAGCGGTAGTTTTCGCTATAGCGGCAACTTTGCTATTAACTGTTTTTAATTTTAAGATATATGATTATCAGGACCCGTACACATTTGCAATTCCGCTGATAGCAATTGCATCTGTAGCAATACTAGCAATAGGGAAAACAAACGTAAGAAGAACAAACGTAAAACTTATAGTACTCGCAGCATATCTACACATTTTCTGGCAAGTAATGCCTAAAAACTTCACGTTCATTTTGGCAGATTTGGCAGGAATTACAATCGTGTTAGCTATAGTTAAAATGCATCCACGCATCAAAGCGAAAATAAGATTTCCCCATATACCAAAGATGCCAACAATAAGAAAACTCGATGTAAGAAAACCTAATTTAAAAATAAGATTCCCCAGTGTAAAACCAAAGGAGAAAAAGCCTCCTATAGAAGCGCCAAAAATAAAACCACCAAGTATTGTATTGCCAAAAATAAGCCTACGCGATAAACTGCGCAGAAAGAAAAAACCAAAGGAGAAAAAGGAATCTAAAAAAGGCGAGGAAAAACCTATTTCACTGAAAGAACTGTGGAGTAATTAGCGGGCCCAAAACACTTTAATAAGCTTTGTATAAAAACTTCTAATTCGAGGGGTTTAATGAAAAGTGACTTATCTGGATTTTACGAACTTACGGTAGAGGAACGTCTAAATAAAATAAAGAAAATGTGTTCTCTTACTAATGAGGAAACAGAAGCAATCGGCAAAACTGGTTGCCTTAGTCTTATTTCCTCTGACAGGATGATAGAAAACGTAATAGGTACATTGGAGCTGCCAATAGGCATAGCGACGAATTTTATAGTTAATGGCAGAGACGTTTTGATACCAATGGCCATAGAAGAACCATCCGTAGTGGCTGGAGCAAGCAACGCTGCAAAACTCACTCGGCCAACAGGCTTCACAGCAAAAAGCACAGAACCACTTATGATTGGACAAATACAATTGATGGATGCACCACCAGGGACCAAGGAAAAAATCTACGCAGCCAAAGATAAAATAATAAACATAGCTAATGGAAAGGATTCAACACTAGTTAAGCTTGGCGGCGGGATGAAGAATCTGGAAGTACGCGAGCTGCCAAGCCCACGCGGGAAAATAACCATCGTTCATATAATAGTAAATGTTCAGGATGCCATGGGTGCTAATGCCGTAAATACCATGTGTGAATGCATTGCACCATTTCTCGAAGAGCTTACAGGAGCCCGCGCCGTGCTGAAAATAATTTCAAACCTTGCAATTTACCACCTTGCAAAGGCAGAAGCAATATGGAAGAAGGAAGTGATAGGTGAGGATATTATAGAAAGAATTCTGGACGCTTATGCACTCGCTCAGGTAGACCCATTCAGGTGTGCAACCCACAATAAAGGAATAATGAATGGTGTTGACGCAGTGATGATAGTTACCGGAAATGATTTTCGCGCAGCAGAAGCAGGTGCACATGCTTTTGCATCAATAAATGGCTACAAACCATTGACAAGCTACACAAAAAATAACAACGGCGACCTTGTTGGCAAAATAGAAATTCCGATGGGCGTAGGGATAGTCGGCGGGGCAATAAATTCAAATCCAATAGCAAAAATTGCGCTGAAAATACTTGGTATAAAGCATGCAAATGAACTAGGTGAGATAGCGGCTTGCGTTGGACTTGCAAATAATTTTGCAGCTTTGCGGGCAATAGTAAAAGAAGGCATACAGCGTGGTCATATGAAACTTCACGCAAATAACATTGCATTGGCTGCTGGAGCCAACCATGAAGAAGCCCCAAAGGTTACACAAGAGATGCTGAAGGAAAACAAAATAAGTGTTGCATACGCTTCCGAAATTCTGAATAAGTTAAGAAGCAAGAAAAATTAGCTGCTATGCGCTGACGGGCAATACACATCCGAGTAGAATAAAGAACACTGCCTAAAGTTCCATTTTACTTGCTAGTTTTCAAGGAACTTGTTAAGACGCTCCCCAAAAACTTTGATCTTATCTTCGGAGACTTTTCTAAGAAAAGGAAACAGCGTCTTTACATAGTAGTCTGTGAAAACCTCGCTGAAGAAACCGGTATCAACTATATGTGTGTCAAATATGCCATTTACATTAGCATGCAACACATCATCCTCACCGTTAAGTTCAAACTTGAACACAATGTTTGAGAAGTCATCAATAAGTTCAATAGATTCAAATATGACTGTCGACCTGTGATGCGGCCCGTCTGTTTCATACTCATTCTTTTTTTCAACAACCTTGGACATTTTAGAAATGTCTTCCATAATTTTAAGTGAAAGAAGATACGGGTCAGGATTACGCACCGAAAATGCCTGGCTCATCAAAGATTCATGTATTTCCATAGTTAGTCTATGCCAGACCTGGAATAAAAAGATTTTTATGCCTGATAACGCGCTTTAGAGTTTTTGGGTGTTATTGTACCTATGGGGTTATTTGACAAAATATTTGGCCAGCCGAAGCCAAAAACCTACAGCCTAGACGAAGCCATTAAAATCATAGAAAACGAGTTGCATTCACTGCAATCTGCCAATAAAGAGGAGCAATACAGAACAGCAATGCAGGTTCATTCGGAGATGGAAAAGCTTTACTCTCTTATAGGAGACTTCAGCAGAAAAGACGTGCCAGCTTTTGCAAAATCGTCAGCAAACGTAAAGGAGCGCTTTTGTTCTATTTCCATTAGGCAGATAAACAGCCTTCCAGAACCATCAGGCGATGAACCATGGAAATATTTACAGAGCACGCAAAACGTTCTGAATAGTCTTGGTGGACTGACACAACGCCAGATAATACACATTAACTTTTTTTTCAAGGACGACTTCTCTCTGGCAGCACGCAAAATAAACGAAATAAATGCTCTGCTTAGTCTTAGACAAAAAGGTCATGAACATATGAAATCTGTAGAGATGTATAAGAAAATCAAGGGAGGCGAGAAAAGGAAAAAAGAACTGTCAGAATCGATTTTACATAATCAAGAGAAATTTAAAAAATTAAACCAACAAAAAAGCAACATGCCAAAATTTGTAGAACATATCGATACACATAACTTGGAAGCAGCAGAAAAAGATCTTAAAACAGTAAGACAGGATATAGATTCTTTTTTGGGTATTCAGAAACTGCTGAAAAAATATGCTTATGAAGCAGAACTTAAGGATAATCTGCTTGAGATTTACATTGAATCGCCGAACCATGCAATATTGGAAGACGAAAACCTTAGGATATTGGATTATGTGAGAAGCGCAGCACTATTGATCAAGGAAGGAAAAATAAACGAAAATCTGCCAGAGAAGAAAACAGATACCATACTTGCAAGCGCAGATTACCTACACAGGAAAAGAGAGGAGCTAATAAAAGCAATCGAATTAGTAAAGACAGAACAAAAAACACTCAGGGGAAAAAGAGACACTTTTGAGGAGCAGTTGAAGGAACACAACAACCTCTTGGCACACTTCGAAGGGGAAATTAAGGATGTAACAAGAGTAATAGAAAGAGAAAAAGAGGAAGAAGGCGCATTATCAAAGGAATTGGCACATACATATTCGGAACTATGTATGCTAGCTTCAAAGTTGCTAAATGCTAACGTTAGCTAAATTAATTAGCGAGGTAATTAAAATTATGAGAAAGAGTAATTTACTGGCATTATCAATAATCTTAATCTCATTTGCAATCGGAATTTATAGCTACCCACAGATGCCCGAAAAAGTGGCATCCCATTGGAACATCAACGGAGAAGTTAACAGCTACATGGAGAAGTGGGGAATATTTTTAATGCCAATAATTTCCATTTTCCTCTTCTTGTTATTCTTAGCAATACCAATAATCGAACCTAAAAAAGCTAACCTGAAAAAGTTTCGGAAATATTATGATAATTTTGTCATAATGATATTTTTATTTTTGCTTTACCTTCACCTATTAGTTATATTTTGGAACATCGGCGGCCGTTTTAACATGGTACAATTATTATCAATTGCCTTTGCCTTATTATTTTACTATTGCGGTATTCTGTTAGAAAACGCAAAACAAAACTGGTTTGTAGGGATCAGAACACCATGGACCATGATGAATGAAGCCGTTTGGAACAAGACTCACAAGAGAGGCGGAAAGTTATTCAAGATATCAGGTGTTTTGGCGCTTGTGGCTATTGTCCTACCACAGTATGCAATATTTTTCATACTAGTACCAGTGATATTGTCATCCATTTACGTCTTCACTTACTCTTATTTTGAATACAAAAAAACCACAAATAAGACTAAAAGAAAGTAACAATTACACAATAATTACCGGAGCCTTACATAAAAATCGGTAAACATCTATAAAAGAATTCAACCCAAATATTCTGCAATGCCTCGCAGAATAGAAGTCGGTCTTAACGCTGGTTTATTTGATGCGCAAGGTCACATAGATTCTCAAAGAATTCGAAATTCTCTAGGACTTAATGTTGACGTCGACTATGTAAAGGTCTATACTGAAGGCCTTGATTTGACTCCAGAAGAAGTAGGAAGATTTTCAGAAGAACTCAGGCATCCTTTGGTGAATACTTCATCTGTAAATGCAAGTACAAACCTAGTTGATGGACAGGATGCTCATGTTTATGTTATTGAAGTAGGTTACAAGCCTGGTGTCATGGATCCGGAGGGAAGATCAGCAAAACTGCTTGCTGAGATGGTATACAAAAGACAAATACCATTTGACAGAAAAGTTGTGGTACAGCATCAGCGCAGAATAAGGAGCAAAAATTCATTAACAGAAACACAACTTAAAAAAATTGCAGGACTTTTCTACAACCCTACTGTCCAGAGTTACAGATTATTTTCAGCTTTTGATCTTACAAATGGCATACAACCTTACATGCCTGAAGTCAGACTTCCGGCGCCTGAACCTATTAGGCATTACGACATGAATACAACTGACCCTGATCTTCTGAAATTAAGCAGTGAAAGAGTGTTGGCACTTGACAATGCTGAAATGAGAGCAATCAGGGCAAAATATACTGACACATTGTTTATAGAAGCAAGAAGAAAAGTAGGGCTCGGAGAAAAGGCAACAGATGGCGAACTTGAGATTGCTGGCCAGACATGGTCTGAACACTGCAGACATAAAATATTCAATGCAGCTGTGACGTATACGGAAGATGGCAAAACAGAAATTTTTGAAGATGGAATTTTTACTGAATTCATAAAGAAGCCGACGCTTGCACTTCAACAACAAAAACCAGGCCTTATAAAGTCTGTCCTATGGGACAACTCGGGTGTTGTTGATTTCGACCCGGAATCAGATCATTATGTTTGTTTCAAGTGCGAAACGCACAACAGCCCTTCGTTCATCGAACCATACGGAGGAGCGATAACCGGAATAGTTGGTGTTTACAGAGATCCGCTTGGAACAGGACGGGGGTCAAAATTAATCTTTGGTGTATGGGGATATTGTACCGGTTCTCCTTTCTACAACGGCGATCTTAAACCACCTTTGCATCCTGATCAGCTTCTTGATGGCATACATCACGGAGTCAGGGATGGTGCCAACAAGCACGGAGTACCAACAGCCATAGGCAATGCGTTTTTCGATGATAGCTATCTTGGTAAATGCCTTGTTCATGTAGGCGCAGCAGGAGCTATTCCAAAAGAAGTTGCAGGAAAACCAGGCTATGAGAAGTGGATTAATCCAGATGATAAATGTATTGTTGTAGGTGGCCGTGTTGGAAAGGATGGAATACATGGTGCAACCGGTTCTTCTCAGGAATTTAGCGAACATACACCAGCAGGCCACGTTCAAATAGGAGATCCTTATACACAAAAGAACGTTCAGGAATTCATGCTTGAAGCACTGGGAGAGGGACTAATAAATTTTGCCCAGGACAGCGGTGCTGGTGGAACCGCTTCTGCTGCAGGAGAGATGGCACAATACTCAAATGGGGCAAGACTTGACCTGAGCAAAGACCTGTTGAAATACGAAGGTCTCGCTCCATGGGAAAAATTAGTTTCAGAATCACAGGAAAGAATGTTTCTTGCTGTGTCTCCAGAAAATATGGCAAGGCTTACAGCGCTTGCGAAAAAATGGAGTGTTGACTATCGTGATATTGGTGAATTTAATGACACTGGATATTTTCATGTTGTTGATGGCACCGAACCACTTATCTATATGGATCTGGATTTCCTGCACAAAGGTACGCCAAAGAAAAACCTGACTGCTGTATGGCAGACACCAGAAGAACGCGGCCTTGCCGAACCTAACCAGAACTTCTACGAAACGGTTATGCAACAGGACCCTGCGACTTTACTAAACAATATTTTAAGGGGCGAGAACGTAGCAAGCAGGGAATTTCTCCAGAGAGAATATGACAATCGTGTCCAAGGTAGGACAGTAATACCAGCATTCATTGGAGAAAAAAGCGATGTACCGAGCGACGCGTTCGTACAGTTGCTTGAATACGACCGTGACACTGGTATCGCCTGCGGAATAGGACTCAACCCCTCCTACAGCAAAATAGACACGTATGACATGGCAATGATGGCTGCTAACGAAGGACTAATGCGGGTTGTTGCAGTTGGTGCAGACCCCGACAGTGCTGTAAACAATGGCAATTACTGCTGGCCCGGTGTGCTGCCTGACGAGAGCGACGAATCTGAATACAAGATGGCACAACTAGTGAGGGCTGCAAAAGCACAGAGAGATTTTGCGATGACAACTGGAGTTGCTACCGTATCAGGCAAAGACAGTATGAAAATACAAGGCAACATAGAAACCGCAGATGGGGGCAGAAGACGTGTATACGGACTTCCGTCGATACAGTTCGCAACAATCGCTCCGGTACATGATGTAAATAAATGTGTCACTTCTGATTTCAAAGCTGCTGGTGATATGATATATATCGCTGGTGCTGTGACTAGGGACGAACTAGGTGGATCAGAACTGTATCAACGATTCGGCTTGACTGGACGCAATGCTCCAAAAGTAGATCCTCATGAATCAATTGACATATGTCGCCGGCTTCATTCTGCTATGAAAGACGAGTTTGTAGAATCAGCAAAGGTATGCTCAAAGGGAGGGCTTGCTGTTGCACTTTCCTATTCTGCGATGGGAGGCGGACTCGGTGCATATGTTGACCTTGCAAGCATTCGTAGAGATTTTGACGACGGAGAAAGGACAGATCTTAAGCTGCAGTACTCAGAAACATCCCCACGATTTTTAGTGACTGTCCGGCATGAATATGCGCAGCAGTTTGAAGAGGTAATGGGCGGATATGCACAGCAAATAGGTTATGTCACAGATGAAGGGCTTAGTGTGAAAGGTGTAGACGGTAAGACATTATTAGGAACGGATTTTACAACCCTGAAGACAAACTGGCAGTCTACGTTCAGGCATAAAAATTATCATGGTGATGAAGTATCGCAACAATAACAAAACCAAGGGCTTTAGTCGCAGTAGGATATGGAATAAATTGTGACAGAGAACTTGAGTATGCTTTTTCAAGAGCAGGCGCAGAAGCAGAGCGCGTTCACGTAGATCAGTTGATACAGGAGCCTCGGATGCTTAGAGATGTAAATATATTTGGTCTTCCGGGAGGCTTCGCTTTCGGAGACGATACTTTTGCAGGGAACATATTTGCCAAGAGAATAAAATACAGCGCCCTTCAGGACGAACTGCGTAGGTACTTGGAAGAAGGGAAGTTAGTGTTTGGTGTGTGCAATGGCAACCAGATAGGAAGCATGATGAATCTTATCACAGTTTTTGGCGATGTTTTTTCCGCTCCAGAAACTGTTTACACAACAAACAAATCCGGGCGCTATGAGGATCGTGGAAGCATACACATGAAAGTTGTGAGTGACAAATCATACTGGCTGAAAGGTATTGACATGATGCGCAACATACCAGTAGGACATGGTGAAGGACAGTTCTATACAACATCACAGGTACTTGACGAACTTTACAAGAGAGACCTTATTGCGCTGAAATACGTTCATGAAGACGGGACTTCTGCAAACGGCGTCTACCCAATAAACCCAAACGGATCAATGGACGATATTGCAGGACTTGCCTCAGAAACAGTGTTAATGCTTATGCCTCATCCAGAAAGAGCAATACGGGCCTGTAATCAGGACGGATGGACAAGAAGAAAATCTGAACTCAGAAGACGTGGCCTGCCAGTGCCTCAAGATGGTGAAGGTATGAAGATATTCAGAAATGCTGTGGAATATTTTGCGTAGGTGATAAAATGACAACTGACAATGTTATGGTAATAGGATCAGGCGGACGAGAACATGCAATGGCATGGAAGCTTGCGCAATCGCCTCATGTAGGAACGGTTTTCGTTGCTCCGGGAAATGGAGGCACAGCAAAAGAGGAAAAATGCAAAAACGTGCCAGAATTAAAATACTCGGCAGAAAATATCCCACGTATTCTAGCTTTCGCGAAGGAAAATAACGTAGCGCTCACAGTAGTCGGTCCTGAACAACCGCTCGTTGATGGCATCGGGGATGTATTTTTGAAAGAAGAGTTGAATCTTTTCGGTCCGGGGGCACACGCCTCGATGCTGGAGGGTGACAAGATATTTGCAAAGGCCTTCATGACTGACAACGATGTTCCAACCGCACGATACCATATTGCAGAATCTTATGAGACCGCACTTAGGTTTGTTGATGTGATGGATTGCCCAGTTTATATTAAAGCATCGGGGCTTGCGGCAGGCAAAGGGGCGCTTCCAGGAAGAACTTATGAGGAAGCTCGCCATGCGTTACAAAGAATATTGGTTAATAGAGAATTTGGCGACGCAGGTAATAGGGTTGTAATCGAAAGACTTCTCGATGGCGAAGAGACAAGCTGCATGGCACTGATTAATGCACTTAGCGGAATCGCAGTGCCACTTTTGCCATCGCAGGATCACAAGAAATTATTAGAAGGAGATGAAGGTCCAAACACAGGTGGCATGGGTGCGTACGCACCAACACGTTTGGTTACGCCTGAAATGCAGAGAAGGATAAACGATGAGATTCTTTTGAGAACAAATAATGGTATATCGTGCAATGGTGATAAAATGCGTTTTGTAGGTTTCATCTACCCAGGACTCATGATAACAGATGGCGGACCAATGGTACTCGAGTACAATGTAAGGATGGGCGATCCGGAGACACAACCAGTTCTAACGATGATGAAATCCGATTTTTATGAAGCACTACAAGATGTCACCACTGGAAGAATGCCATCTATAGAGTGGCACGATGGATACGCAGTTTGTGTTGTGCTCGCTGCTAAAGGATATCCAGGAACCCCCGAAAATGGCATGAAGATAGAAATCAACGTCATGGACGACAATGTAAAAGTTTTCCACGCCGGAACGACTTACAGGAACAGTGATACCCTGATTACAAGCGGCGGAAGAGTACTTGGAGTGACAGCATACGGAGATACAATCGAAAGAGCGTGTAAACGTGCATACGCCGCTGCTGATGAAATACATTTCGAAGGCATGCAGTTTCGCCGTGATATAGGCCTGCGCGAGGTCATGAGAAAATGACGCTATTACCCGACGACATAGAATTGTTTCATAATCCTGACAGGAGAATGAATGTTCTCGTGCTCTCCTCCGGAACAGGAACAAATTTCGAGAAAGCATACGAAGGTTCACAGGAGCCAGATGCAAATTACTCTATTGTATATTTGCTTACAGATAAAGAACGGAAAAAAGGCGCAGCAGAACCTATAGGTGCAATTCAAAGAGCACAGCGATTAGGAGTGCCGTACAAATCGCTCCCTGGAATGAAGACATGTGGCAGCTATGCAGAAGCGCAGCACGACTTTCATGAATATATGGAGTATCAGGCAAGAGTTCAACACTTCAACCAGATGATGCTAGACGTGGCAACAAAATTTGAAAAGGAACACGACATGATGTTTGATGTGACGCTTCTAGCTGGTTACATGAGATTTGTTGAAGGTGCCCTCTGGAGAAGATTCGAAAGAAGATCAATAAACGTGCATCCTGCTGACCTCACACTTATGGATGATTTCAATATAAGAAAGTACACAGGAGACGATGCTGTTATGCTTGCTCTAAACAATGAAGAGAGCAGAACAAGATCTTCAATAATTCTTGTAGATCCGAAACCTGACGCTGGTGCAATTCTTGTTTCAGGACCCTGGCTCAACTATGACGGGCCGAGACCTGTAACAGAAGAACTGAAGGACGAATATCAGGACAAACAAAAAGGAGTAAGCGACTGGCCTGCGCTGAAGTTCACACTAAAAGCAATGGCAAACGGTGAGTTGGGTCTGCACAAGAGAAAATTCCACACTGACGGAAATCCTGTTGTTGTGTATAAAGGAGAAGAAATGCCTTACAAAGGTTATGATATGGAGTTGATAAAATGAAATATTCAGATTTGGTCGATTATGATAAACTGGATCCCGTTAAGAGACAGGCTATGGAACTGTTTTCTTCCACATTAAAGCATCCAGAGCGTCTTCGAATACGCGTCATGCCGGTTGGTGAATCCGGAGTTGCATTGGATTTTCTCGAGTACGATTTCATGCTTGGTTTTAATGTTGAGGGCCTTGGAACTAAAAATGATATTGCTGACAAGATGTACGCTGAAATGAAAAGGCAGGGATACCCACATCCTGAGCGTGTCTACCGTTTTATAGGTCAAGACACAACAGCCATGTCTGTCATGGATCTGGTAAGTTCTGGTGCCGATCCATTTGCATACGGAGATTTTCTTACAGCCGGAAGTGATAAGTGGTTCGCAGACAAAGAAAGAAACCAAGCACTTTTAGAAGGATACAAGGCTGCTGCAGACATAGGTCAATTTGCGATTCCATGTGGCGAAACTCCTGCTTTGCCGGATATTGTAAATCCCGAAACCTTGGTGCTTGAAGGTGCATCAATCGGGCTTATCAGACCAAAAACCCGCTTCAGTTATGGGCAGAAGATAAGAGTTGGCGACGTAATATACGGACTGCCGAGCGATGGGGTCTGCGCAAACGGCATATCAAAAGCAAGGAAAATAGCTGCAAAACTTCCCGATGGATATTTCACAAAAATGCCAAGTGACGTGTTGCTTGGAGACGGTCTTCTTGTTTCAACACCAGTCTACGTGAGATCGATAATAGAAATGTTTAACGAGGCTGACCTGCACTATGCGTCACCGATAACAGGGCATGCATGGGAAAAAGTTGCAAGGCCGCGACAGCCGTTCAGATATGTTATTGATACACTTCCTGAAGTTCCTGAGGTATTTCAGTTTCTAATAGAACACGGAGCGCAGCATGGCTTTGATGTTTCCGACAGGGAAAATTACTATGTCTGGAACATGGGAACAAGTATCGCACTCGTTGCTCCTGCCAGTTCAGAGCGCAGCATGAGAGAGATCGCATCAAAGCACGGAACACATCTGCAGGTCTTGGGGCATGTCGAAAAAGGTGACCGTGAAACGTATCTTGCGCAGAAAGGTATAACCTATACACCGTGATCATAAGTAGCTTTGCACAAAGCTACACGTCTTATTTATATTGAATCAAAAATCTCGACAGCTTCTGCAAGTCTACCTATTAGATGATCAGGATTTTGTTCGCGTAATCTTCTCGTAGAGAAATATCCATCTCTAATTGCTATAGTCCTCATTCCTAGAGATTTTCCAATTTTGATATCTTCAGTAGAATCGCCAACAATAAATGCCAGCTGAGGTTCGATGTCCATTATAGACAGATATCTACCTATTCTTTGCATTTTATTATTTCCGACTACAGTTGCTTCGAGATCTGTATTCGCTAATACGTCTTCGAAATATTCAGTTAAGCCAAGTCTTTCTAACTGGACAGCGATAGCATGTTGCATATGATTGCTCAATATAACTGACCTCACAGAGCTTTCACGAAGCCATTCCAACACGTATCTTGCTCCTTGTCTGGTACGGCATTTTGATGCTCTTCTTTCGTAAAATTCATGAAACACTTCTCTGGAATCAGAACCAAGTAATGCCTCTCTATCACAACCCTGTTTACAATAAAAATCTGTTGTAGGAAAATCAAACGTGGCTGCATACGTCCTTCTAGGTAATGGTGTGCCTCCATACGTCCTGATTACATGATTACCTGCATCCATGCAAGCTTGCGTATCTGCCAATAAAGTCCCATTCCAATCCCAAGTTACTAGTTGAATCATAGCTAACAGATCCATATTAAATTTATAAGCTTATTTTGTCTTTCACGTAGCCACGCCTCAAAACCGACTTTTTATGCAAAATGTGGGTTCATTGCAAATCAATTCTTTATATTACCCTTTCTGCAATATCTGAATATGGTTCATAGTTATCGAAAAGGCTATATGGCTGAGTTAAGCCTAACTCATACACTTTCTAAAATGGGCTACATGACAATTCGGGCGCCACGCTCCGGACGAATAAACTTAGCAAGCCCGGATGTCATAGCCGCCAAGCACGGAAAGCTGCTGGTAATAGAAGCCAAATTCCGCAAGTCCGCTTTCACCGTACCTTTAGAGCAGCTAGCCGAATTAGACGAATGGGTAGAAAAAGCAGGCGCTATAGCCTACATAGGATGCAAGGTAGCCAGAAAGGGATGGAAATTCTTACGATTAGAGGAAGTCAAAGCCAACAAAGGCAATATAGGCAAGAAGTTCATCGCGGAGAAAGGTATTGCAATAGACTTAATTTAAATTACCACCGTATAAATACGGTGGACTTCTATTGATTTCTGACATACTCTTCTAAGCGTTCATAGGAGTTGTCACCAACAGAATCAAAGTAGTATGAAGGGTTCCATAAGTGACCGCCCCACAAAATTCCTTTGAGCCAGGGAAATGCTCTCATGATTTGAAACGCACTTGCACCCTTTAGCAAGTGCATTGCCTTTGCTATGCTCATTGAAGGGTTGAGAGAAATGAGCAAGTGTACATGTTCCTCACCAAAGCCAATTTCCCTGATTTCTATCCCGTGCAACTGGGCGGTCTGCCTGAGAGTTGCTTCACAAAAACTTTTTACCTTTGCGAATCGAAATATCCTATGACAATACTTTACTTTCCAGCAGACATGTATTGTTGTCTGTCCAAAGCTAGAGCTATAGCTATTCATTTGCATACTACGGAACTCCTGGAGGTTGCACTAAACGGGTAAGCTTTGCTTATCCAGCAACCTCCATTTTTACTTATCCAAAACAGAATTAGTCATAGCATCCACTGCCTAAAGGCTAGTGGAATTCAGATTTAAAAACCAACTAAGCTTAAAAGCATTAAGTTTCTAGTAATAGTATTAAGGGAGAATTATGCTTTCATACTTATTTGTAAAGAATGTAACAGGTGTGCATAGCTAGTTCTTCCTCTAACAAAATACGACGCGCGAAAGCGCTATAGAGGAGAGGTGGTAATTAT
>Ga0209211_10003043_pt1 | contig 27898 bp, 36 predicted proteins | sample RifGroA2_FD_183992 | JGI IMG/M metagenome (GOLD analysis project Ga0209211, IMG submission 183992) | Groundwater microbial communities from Rifle, Colorado, USA - Groundwater A2 (SPAdes) (version 2) | ecosystem: Environmental > Aquatic > Deep subsurface > Groundwater | place: Rifle, Colorado...
AGCTCTCGCGGTCGCCTCTAGACCGCGGGCACCAAAGGGTGCCATCACAGCATGAATCGCGGCATTGGCGACCGCATCAATTCAGAATAGAACGGTAAAACCGTATAGAAACGTATAGTACCATTTAGAAACTTATAGATATACAATGTAAACATTAAAAACAATAGTTGAAGAAGAAAATCCCACCCCTATATTGCTGGTCGTATCAGGGGGTATTGAATTTGAATCTAAATTAGTCGATGAGTATTCTCCGATAGCGCGAATTTTCTCCGGGGCAAGTTTTAATTTAGGGGAATTCAATATTGAGGAAACTAAAGAAGTTCTTGAAAAACCAATAGAAAACACAGAAACAAAATGGGATGATACCGGAATTAAAGCGGTTCAAAAGCTATCACGCGGGTATCCCTACCTGGTCCAATGTCTCGCTAAAGCGGCATATTTAGAAAAAGGCACTATTGATGGATTTAGAGTTAACGGTTGCCTTGAAGCAGCATTGGAACTAGGCAAACCTTGGTTAAACAATGAAATCAAAAATGCTTCAGATGAAGATGTCAGGAGTTTTTTTAAAATAACTGAACTTACTTCCGAAACTATCCAAAGCTCTCAAATGAACGAACTTGGAATTTCGCCACCTTATATAGGCCGACTTGTAACCCACGGGGTAATAGAACAGATAAGCAGAGGAAGATACAAATTGAAAAAACCCCCCATAATCGCTTTATACCACAGTCTAAAAAGAGGTTTAACAAAACCAGAACGCAAGGCAAAACAAACTAAAATTTTCCCTTGATTCCATGCAAATTGGATTTGGATAAAAATGGACAATTCACTTCGGCTCTGATCTTGAGTACTCGCGCAGGGCGTGGATGGCATTTTCCAAATAGAGCTTGCGCCTCAGGCTCTTCTCCTTTTCATGGAGCTTTTCAACTTCCTTCAAAAGCAGCTCGAACTCGATCATTAAAACCAACAGAATAAGGCTTCAAGGGATTTTTAAAGTGGACTTTTCAACTGCAAGCTGCTGCTGCTCGCCAAGCAGCACATCAAGGGTCTGGCCGCACTTTTGCGCGCCCTTAAAGGAAATAGAGTAATGCTTTGCCTTGCGGAAAACCTCGGGGGCCATGAAAAACCAGCCCTTGTTAGGGTATTTCCATGCAATGAAGACCTCCGCATTTGCAAGCTCGCGCCATTTCAAAAGCTCCTGCATCTGGTAGTCAAGGATAGTGAGGTAGTTGCTGCGCCAGGCCTTTGCCTCAATTACTATCGAGCGGCCCTTTCCCATCACTATAAGGTCTGGCATGGGAAGGGCGTTCTTGCCCGAGCCTGCGGTACGCGCGACTGCAAAGCCTTTATTCCAGAAAAGTTTGATTAGCTCGCGCTCGGCATTTGCCCCCTTGTTGTAGTGAGCCATATACTGGAATAAAAGGGTCTTTGGCTTTAAATAGGCACTTGGTGGAAATCAAGGCAGGACGCAAATCACATTAAATCCTACCAGAGAGAGCGTAAAATACGTCTTTGAGCGAAGTGGAACCATTAATAATGGTTTCTGTTTCCACTATTATTTAATGCCTGACGGGCAGACACAATGGCATTTAACGATTCAGGTTTTAATGCTTGGAATAAAAAAGAGTTTATGGTTATAGATTCGCAAAATGCTGAACTCGACTTGGAAATAATAGCAAATTCGAGGGAATTTGGCATCGCAGGATTCAACCCGTGGACAAATGCATTACGGGTGAAGGTCAAAGCTAAGCCTTTGAAAGGGGAAGCTAACCGTGAAATCCTCAATGGCCTTGCGGAAATTTTCGGCAGGAAAACCGAAATAATACGCGGCGAAAAGAACAGGAAAAAAAGGATTCTTGTGAAAGGGATTAGCTGGCCAGAACTCAAGAAATTGATCCAAGCCATTCAAAAAACCTGATTCTATAAGGAGATGGTAAAAAATGGCCAAAACATACATAAATACTGTAAAATACCAGATAAGGATAAAATTTGAAATTGAAGGCATTGTCGACAAGCCTGACATAATCGGCGCGATATTCGGCCAGAGTGAGGGGCTTTTGGGCGACGAGATGGACTTAAAAGAGCTCCAGAAGAACGGCAAGATCGGAAGGATAGAGATCAACCACACCACCGCAATGGGGCGCACGAAAGGCGAAGTCATTGTCCCGTCATCTATGGACATGGCCGAAACAAGCATACTTGCCGCAGGAATCGAAAGCGTGGATAAAGTGGGCCCGTGCGAGGCTAAACTTGAGATTGTTGATATAGAAGACACGAGGACCGACAAGAGAAAGGAGATTAAGGACAGGGCAAAAGAGCTGCTCAAGAGGATGATGGAAAAAAGCTCCCCTGAAACCCAGACAATAACTGAGGAAATAAGGGAGAATGCAAGGGCAGCCGACATCACTGAATACGGCCCCGACAAGCTCCCTGCAGGGCCTGAAATTGACAGCAGCGATGAGATCATAGTCGTTGAGGGCAGGGCAGATGTCATCAACATGCTCAAAAACCAGATAAAGAACGTCATCGGCATGAACGGCTCGAACATCTCGCGCACGATCACCGAGCTGAGCAAGAGGAAATCCCTCACGGTCTTTGTTGACGGCGACCGCGGCGGGGAACTCAACGCACGAAAGCTCTGCCAGATCGCAGATGTCGAATTCATTGCAAAGGCGCCTGACGGGAAGGAAGTTGAGGAACTTACAAGAAAAGAGATTTTGCAATCACTCAAAAAGAAAGCCCCCGCAAGCGAAGAGCTTGGCGGCCAGAGGCAGTTTCCCAAAATGCCTCAGCAGCGGCCTTTTGAAGCAAGGGAATTTCGGCCACGGCACATGGGGGAGCGGGGCCCGAGAAGGCCCATGCGAAGGGAAGGGTTGCATGATGAGCGCAGGAGGCCAATGAATGCCGAGCGCGGCAGCTGGGGCGAGAGGCGCACATTTGAGCGCACCCCGTTCGGGGCGCAGGAAGAAAGGCAGCCACAGATGCCCTCGCTCTCGTCTGAAGAGGAAGGGAAATTCAAGCCGCTCCTCGAAGGCATGAGGGGATCAATGAAGGCAAAGCTCCTTGACGGGAAGAATGAGACAGTAAAGGAAGTCAGGGTAAAAGACCTTGTTGCGGAAGTGTCAAAATCAAAGGGCGCGAGCGCAATAGTCTTTGACGGGGTCATCACAAGGCGCCTCATGGAAGCTGCCGAAAAGGCAGGGGTCCAGTACGTGATAGGCGCAAGGAAAGGCAAGATTGAAAGAAGCGATAAAATAAAGGCTGCGGCATTTTAAGCCGCGGCATTTTTCCTGTTTTTTTAAATAAGTAACCGCACCGGCAACGAACCTGCCGCAATATCATAGTAACCTGTCAGGTTAACAAATATGGCGGCGGTTGGATACAGAAATTAAGGAATTTCACAAGATCCTTGGCAGGGACGATGTGCTCCATGGCAGACTTGTATTCACTCAAGGAAGGAAACTGGAGAAATTTACCCTCAATTACACGACAATTATACAAAAGAGCGGAGAACGGCAGGAAATTGAAATTGTCCGCTATGATTGCGCACACGGGCAACTGCACATGCACAGAAAATGCAGAAAAACTACGGGCGGAAGAATGAAAAAGAATAAAGGGCGAATGGTGGCCATAAAGATCGGAACAGACATGGACAAAGACCTCGATAAACTTTCCAAGCCTGAAAATGTTGATTCATTCCCGGATAATGTCGTTTATTTCGATGATTTCGAGCAGCTCTATTCAGTGCTCTTTGCAAAAAAGCTTGAGCTGCTAAAATACATCCCGGAAGTGACAGGCAAGACAGTAACGGAAATTGCGATAGAGCTGGACAGGAAAAAACAGGTGGTGAGCCGCGACCTCCACCAGCTTTCAATGATAGGCCTTGTGGAACTGCAAAAGGACTGGAGCCGCGTTTACCCAAAAACACGGTACGACAAACTGGCAATAAGCCTGAGTGATGGATAGGAAATAAGGGGCGTGGATTCACGCGATCTTCTTTTTGCGGAACGCAAACTTCTTCTCTTCAGCAGCAGGAACGCTCACTGCGCTTTCAATCGGGGCCAAAAGGCGGTCACTTCTATAAAGGAAATAACCTGCAATTAGGACTGCAAGCCAGAAGAGCAAGGCAGCAAGCTTTCCGGACAGGCCTATAAAGAACTGCCTGTACGTGAGCATCGGGCTATCAGCCCTTACCACAAGCCCTGTAGCATTGTAGAGCTGGTTTGAGCAGAACTCGAACTGGGACTGCTGCTGCAAAATATCCGCGGTCTTCCCAAGATCGGTAATGCATGTCTGGTAATAGACCATGACATCGCGCGCATCAAAAAGGCTCGAAGCCGACTGCGCAAACATCAGGATTGTAGCGACAATGATGAATGCCCCGACCATCTTAGGGAGGTGGACATTGCGCCCTGCAACACGCGAATAGAAAAGCTTCCTCAATCAACACACCTGCAATTAATACACTTAATTAATATTTAAAGCTGCCGATTGAAAAAAAAACGGAATACAAAAGCGGCAAAATCGCCATTCGTGATTTTTTTTTGCATAGCGCTTTTCGCGTGCACCCAGCCTTTTTAACCCTAACATGCCGATTTTCAATTAGCCAGGGGCCCTTGCAGAACTTCAGGTTCTGCAAAGCAAGCCGGGCAAAAGAATGCACTTTTTCCCGCAGAGCTCTTTGGTCAGCCTTTTAACAGTTTAGGTTCTTTTCTTTTTTCGTCAACGTTTTTTCTTTTCTTGGAAAGAAAAGAAAAAAGTGGGCCGGTGGTCTAGCGGTTATGACGCATCGTTTACATCGATGAAGTCGCAGGTTCGATTCCTGCCCGGCCCAATAAATTAATTATAAAAAAATTTATGCAAATCAATACCCTTAAATACATAATATTAGAGAATATAAAGAGAGGAATTATCGGGAGGCAGTCTGATGGTTGAATTGCTTGTTTGGGGAATAATAGGGGTAATAGGGGTCGTAATTTTGTGGTTCGTTCTGGCCTACAATGGGCTGATACAGCTGCGCAACCGTATCGATAATGCATGGTCGCAGATCGATGTGCAGCTCAAAAGGAGGTTTGACCTTGTGCCAAACCTTGTTGAAACGGTGAAAGGCTATGCAAAGCACGAGAAGGAAACCCTCAAGATGGTCACAGAGGCGCGCGCTACTGCAATGAAAGCCGGCAGCGTAAAGGAAAAGGAATCTGCGGAAAACATGCTCACAGGGGCGCTAAAAACATTATTTGCGGTTTCTGAAAGCTACCCTGACCTTAAGGCAAACCAGAATTTCCTCATGCTGCAAGAAGAGCTTGCCGGAATCGAGTCAAAAATCGCGTACGCAAGGCAGTTCTACAACGACATGGTACTCGATTACAACAACAGGACGCAGATGATGCCCGACAGCATAATTGCCGGCATGTTCGGATTTGGCAGAAGGGAATTCTTCCAGACCCAAGAGGCTGAAAGGGCCAACGTCAAAGTGCAGTTTTAATGCTGTAAAAAAGGCGTGCTTGCAAGCACGCCACCGGGCTTTTTTTGGTGAAAACATGTATAACCAGATTGACGAGAACAAGCGAAACACAATATTGCTCATGGCTTTCTTTGCAGTTGTAATAACAGTGCTCTCGTGGTTTTTAGGCGAATACATGATAGGCTATGGGCCGGGAGGATTATTCCTTGGCGGGATATTTGCAATTGCATACGGCCTCATAAGCTATTTTTTCTCATCAGACATCGTGCTTGCAATAAGCGGGGCCAGGGAAGTGAAAAAAGAAGAGTACCCTTACCTATTCAACATCATTGACGGCCTTTCGATAGCTGCGGGCATCCCAAAGCCAAAAGCATACATCATAGATGACACTGCACTTAACGCTTTTGCAACAGGAAGGGACCCTGAGCACGGCATCGTGGTGTTCACTACAGGCATTCTCCAAAAGCTGAACCGACAGGAACTTGAAGGCGTCGTTGCACATGAAATGTCCCACATAAAAAATTATGACATAAGGCTGCAGACGATAATAACGGTGCTTATCGGAGTCACTGCGCTTTTGAGCGACATACTCTTGCGGAGCGCTCTGTGGGGAAGGAACAACAGGGAGAGCGGAAGGGCGGGAGCAATAATGCTTGTAACCGGGATCGTTCTTGCAGTGCTGACTCCAATTATAGCGCAAATCATAAGGCTCGCAATTTCAAGGCAGAGGGAATACCTTGCTGATGCATCAGGGGCAATGCTTACGCGCAATCCTGACGGGCTTGCAAGCGCCCTTGAAAAAATAGGCCGCGACACGGAAGTGCTCGAGGCTGCAAACAAGGCTACTGCGCACCTCTATATTGACAACCCCCTCAAGAACAGGCACAGCTTTTTTGATAACCTCTTCTCAACCCATCCGCCTATACCAGACAGGGTTGCGCGGCTGCGAAAAATGTGAGCAGCGCAATGCGGAAGCATTTTGCTCAATAACTCGGACATAATAAGAAGATATACGCCGGCAATATCCTTATGGGAAAATTGACACTGCTTTTTCCTCTGCTCATTATGATTTTGCTCCCTTCAGCAGCATCCGCCCTCGAATTCCGCCCGGCAACTGTCCAGAGCATGGACGTCAATATCATAATGGAGGGCAGGGGGGCATTTTCGGGCACTGTAACGCGCGGGGACGAGATGAACGTGCTCTTCCTTTCCGTGCAGGAATATGAAAACCAGCAGGTGCTCTGGGTAGAAGAATTCATGGAAATTGGAGGGGAGAGGCTGCGGCCTTCCTATGTGACAAGAAACGGCCTTCGATACGCATCATACAAAATTCCAGACTTGCTCAGGTATGCACAGGCAAACGAGTTCATTGTAGTGCGCAAAATCAGGGTAAAAAGCACAGCATTTATTGGGCTTGGCAATGATTACAACCTTGCAACCCCTATAAGCGGCTTTGACGAGTACAAAAACCCCACCGACTATATCGAATCGGATGACGGGGAGCTTGTCAGCAAGGCAATGCTTGAATTCAGGTCTGATTCGCAGGCAGAAACCATAAGGCAAATAAGCGAGTGGGTGAACCAGAATGTCAGATACGACTTTGAAAATTATTACAACGGCACTTACAGCGCAAAGCACACTTATGATGTGCGGGCAGGGGTATGTGACGAATTTGCAAACCTCACTGCCGCATTCACAAGGATTAAAGGGATACCCACAAGGTATGTGAGCGGGGTGAGCTTTGACGGGACAAGGTTCGGCTCTCACGGATGGGTAGAGGCGTATCTGCCCGGCACGGGGTGGATCGGCATCGACTCGACTTATGGCGAAGCAGGGTATGTTGATGCAGCGCATTTTGCCCTTGCAAAGACAACCGATGCAAACAGGGCAGCCGACCTCATAATAACGACGACCAGCAGAAAACCCCTTGAAGTGGAGTCGCGCCTCGAACTGCCCGACGTGCAGATAAATTCGGCAAGCTTCTTCCGCAACCTGCTGGAAGCAAAAATCATAAAACCGGATTCGGTTGTTGCAGGGGAGGAATTCAAGGTCAGGGCAATCATAAAAAACAATTCAAATGAGGATGTCATGCTCCCCATCGCGCTTGTGGCGCATGAAGATTTCATGCAAATAGGCAGCCGTGACCGGATAGTCCTCTTTGCGGGGGGCGAGAGCAGGGAAGTTGCATGGAAGCTGCGGGCGCCTGAAAAGGGCACTGACAATGCATATTACACTTACGGCATGCTGCTGCTCATGCCTGATGGCAACCTTGCAGATACAATCCGGCTGGTGCCCGGGGATGAACCGCAGGGCGCAACCGGCACACTCACAGTAAAGGACGTGAGCCCTTTTATCAGCGACAATCTGCTTGAGCTAAGGGTTACGCTGCAAAACAGTGGCCCAAAAAGCGCGCTGGCAAGGATCAGCGCATCCTTTGAGGGGATAGCGCTTTTTGAGAAGGAAACCACTATTGAGCCTTTTAGTGAAAAAGTGTTTGTGCAGCGTATCGATAACCTGCAGCCCGGGAACCTCCTACTTAAAGTGAACACCACACAAGAGCAGGCTTTTGAGATAAATATACCAAAAAGGCAGGAGCGCACCATCACCGGCCAGCAGGGAAATACCGATTTGCCTGGACCCAAAATCCCGGATCCTTTGGCGGCTACCGGCTCTTGGCAAAATGCCCAAAGCGGCATGATAAGCATCCTGCTCATAGTGTTGGGGGCTTTTGCCGCCCTTGCGGCCGGCGCAGGGATCCTCCTCTATGTGATGCTTGCAAAAAAATCATGATTTAAAAGCATTTGCCAGCAGTTTAAGTGTAGAAGCGACCGTTGTCTAGTGGTTATGATTCGACCTTGCCAAGGTCGGGGCCCGGGTTCAATTCCCGGCGGTCGCACTCTGATTTTTACCTAAAATCAACACCTAAATTTTATTGATTCTCTCCCAAATCAGGTTACAAACCTGTTTACATACTTCCTGTGCGCTTTTCGAAGCGTCAACAAAAACAATGTTTTCAAGCGGGAAAATGCCCCTGAGGCCAAGAAAGCCACCCCGCACTTTTTTCAAGAACTCCTTTTTCTCAAAGCTCTCAATGTATTTTCGCTTGCGGTCGGCGCCTATTCGCTCAAGCGCAATATCCACGGGCACATCAAGAATGAATGCAATGTCGGGGGCCGGCAGCCCCTTGTGCAATTCCCTTATTTTTCCCAAAGGGATCCCCTGCAGGCGCTGGTAGACAAAAGTGCTGTACTTGTAGCGGTCGCAAAGGATTATTTTGCCTTCTGCGAGAGCAGGGCTGATCACCTTTTCCACATGCTCAAGGCGGTCAGCCACATAGAGGTCAAGGAACTGGAGCGCATTCACGCTTGGATCAACCTTTGAGCGCAACAGCTCGCGCAGCTTTTTCCCATAAAAGCCCCCGCCCGGCTCGGCTGTGGGCAGGATACGGTTTTGGGAAATGCCTTTTTCGAGAAGGAATTTTTCCACCTCGCAAATCGCGGTACCCTTTCCGGCACCATCAACGCCATCAAACACGACAAAGAGCCCTTTCATGAGCAGAATAAATGTGTAAAAAGTATTAAAGGCGCTTGCAAAGCATCGATTTTAAAAGCGTCATCGACAAAAATAGGAATGCGCACCTGTGGGGTAATGGTAGCCTTAGAGCCTTCCAAGCTCTTGGTCCGGGTTCAAATCCCGGCGGGTGCATATGGGCCATCTCTTTTTTAAAGAAAAGAAAACGTAAGTTGCCCAAAACTGCGGGCAACAGCGAGCCAAACCCATGCATTAGCAAGGGTTGATACCCCCCCGCCGCGCATTTGCAGCAAGGCAGGGCTTTGACAAAACCCCATTGAAAGAAAAAGCAGCAGCATTCATGAGGGGGACTTTTGCAAATTGAACCCCTTGGCAAAAGCCATGCAAATTTTTTAACAAACCAATATTCCGAAAACCGGGGCGCATTAGTGGAAAAGCCAGCGCTTTTTCCTGCAGCCCGTGCACATGCAAATCACCCCCGTTAATCAGGGATATGGGGGATTTTTCCCGTCGCGCACGCGCACGAGTGTAGGCTGGCCTGCGATGAAAATCTTCACAAACCTTCCCATTTCAGCCCCTTTCCTACCCCTCATTAAATCACCAAGTGTATTTTCCGTTGCAAACTTAAAAAGGGTGACGACCAGAAAATAGCTTTAAAGGCCGCTTTATTGCCCATGAGGGCACATTGTAAAGAATAAGAAACGGAAATTAACGGAGTGAAAAACTTCGGGAAAAAAACCCAATTATTACATAAAATATGACAAAATGACCAAAATTTTACAAAATGATTAAAACTGGCCAGTTTTTATTTTTTTTGTCTGGATTTTCGGTATGGCATTGGGAAATGGGGAGATCAGTTCCTTATCTGATACAGTCCGAAAAGAGATAAATACGCTCCCACATGTGAAAACGGGCCTGAGCGAAGGAATCATCAACTATTCTGCATTAGCACGAAACCTGATGCCTTCGCTTTCAAAGCGCCTAAACAAAAACCTCAATGAGGAATCAGTCATTGTTGCAATTAAAAGGTACGCAGATGAGCTCTCCGTGACCCCCCTTGGAAGCAACTATCTTGAGATGTTTGCAAATTCCGAGCTGACCCTCCAGGACAACATGGCTTATGCGCATTTCCACAAAAATGACAGGCTGGTCAAAAAAGTGGAAGAGCTGTTTTTAGAGGAGAACTGGAAGGTCGGGGAAATGAGGATTTTCATACAGGGCGCAGACCAGGTCATGCTCATTGCAAAGCGGAGCAAGGTTGATGAACTTTCCACTGAGTTCGAGGCAGACAGGCTCTTTGCGCTCATGGATATAGCGCTCCTCTCATTCCGCATGCCATTGCAGGCATATTCCCTCTACGGGGTCATCGCCGAAGTCACAAGGCAGCTTGCGCAAAAAGGCATCAGCGTTGAGATGGTGACATCGGCTTCAGACCTGCACTTCCTTGTGGAGGAAAAGGATGCCGAAAGGGCATACAGCACCCTCAAGGCAATAATAAAGAACGCGCAGTCGCTTGTCGAAGGCAAGGGCAAATAAACGATAATTATTAATTACAAAAGCGCATTAACTCATTTTCATGAAGCACGCAAAATGGCAGCAGATAGCGCTTGAGCGGATTTACAGGCTCTTCGAGCTTGCGCAGCAGGAACTTGAAAAGCATCCGCAGCGCAGCAAAAGATATGTAAACATTGCGCTTGAAATATCAAAAAAGGCAAGGGCGCGCATCCCGGATGAGCTCAAAACGAGCTACTGCAAAAGCTGCCATGCTTATTTAGCGGACGGGAAAAATGCCGACGTGAAAAAAATCGGCAGGATAACATTTGTGAAATGCCGCGGATGCGGCTTTGAGAGGAAAACGGGGCGGAAAAGAGGGGGAAGTGAAAAGAATGGCCACAATTGAGGATTTCCAAAAGCTTGATGTACGGGTCGGGAAGATTATTGAAGCGAAGGATTTTTCGCAGGCAAAAAAGCCGTCGTACAGGCTGCAGATCGACCTTGGAAGTGAAATAGGGATAAAAAAGTCATGCGCGCAGCTTGTGAAAAATTATTCCAAAGAAGAGCTTGCAGGAAAGCTGGTCCTTTGCGTTGTGAATTTCCCTGCGCGCCAGATCGGGCCTGCAATTTCCGAGGTGCTCACACTCGGGGTGCCTGATCGCGAAGGGAACTGCATCCTTATCTGCCCTGCAAGGGAAGTGCCGCTTGGCGCAAAGATGTATTAGGGATTTCCACTTTCCGGGATTATTTACCTGCGCAAAACAAGCTAATTGCAAAGGACAAAAACAAGGAAACACGATCTGCCCCTTATGGCCCGGCATAAGGGCTTTTGGGGGCCTATCGGCAAGGCTTTGTTTCCATCCCAATGTCCGATACTATTAGGTTATTGGGGGCAATTTCACCCCTCGCCATATTTTTATATTAAAGGCAGCTATTCTTTTACGATGCCGGAAAAACATCCTCACGCAGCATTGATTGTCGCATTCACCTTACTGGTTTTGCCGGCAGCTTTTGCGCATGAAACCCCCAGCCCTTATTCTGATGAATATTATGACTGGAGCGCAAGGACTGACAGGCACAATATGCCTGCAGGCATATTTGAGCAAACCCCTTTCCCGATAACGGAAACTGGTACAGAATATTCTATAAAAAATGACGAGAGCCCTGCGGGTAAAACTTTCTACCTTGGCACAAAGTACTTTGTTGACGGGGGCTATAACGGAGGGCAAAGCGACGGGAGCTGGGAAAAACCGTGGAAAAGCATTTCTGCAGCGCTTGCGAAAAGCGGAAGCGGCAATACCACAATCATAATAAGGGGGGCGCATGATGATTTCAACGGCATTTATTACGGGACATACTCGCTTGCAAGCAAGGCAGGCATTGACGACACGCACAGGTTCATGCTTGCAGGTTATGGCCAGGAAAGGCCAATACTTGACGGAATGTCAGGCACTGAAGGGGTGCTCAGGCGCGGCAGCACTATCCCTCGCGACGCATACATCAGCGTGCAAAGGCTTAAGGTGCAGAACACGCAGGCAAGCTGCGTGAGGCTGGGGTGGGATGCAACAGGCGATAAGAGGGACAATTATTTCAGCGTTATCGATATCCATTTCTATGAATGCGGCAACAGGGCAAATGAAATGGGGACGGACGGCAGCGCCTATTACCTCAATTCCGACTACGGGTGGATCTTCCATTCCACTTCCGAGCACACATTTGGCCACGGGTTCAAGATCGGGGACGGGTCATCACACAACATCACCGAATGGTCAGTTGCAAAAGACATAGGGTGGTGGCAGGGGATACCGCTTGCTTTCAAACAAAGCCCGGTGGCATTTGACTTCCCTGTCGACACCGATTCAAGGAACCAGCACGACAATATTGTGAGGTATAATATCGCAAATAGCGTGCTCAATTATGCACTACAGATCAGGCGCGTGAAGGGCTTTAGCGTGCACCACAACGAGTTCTATGATGCAATACACCATGATGAAATCCCCCCGCAACGCGGGACAATAGGGAAATACATTGCAATAATTTTTGCTGGGCAGGCAGACGGGAATTTTTACTCCAATATTTTAAGGGACCCGGGAAACCCGATGGCCAGCCTGCTTTTTATACAGGCAGAAAATGTGAACAGCCCGAAAATAAATATTTACAATAACCTGTTTTACGGGGCAACAGGCCACTCAATAGTGGTCGGATACAACAATTCGACTCCTGTGCGGATTTTGAACAATACGATCTATTCTGACAATTCCTCATCGGCGTTATACAACCGCGCCGGGACTTATGGGTACCAGGTTTACAACAATATAATTTACCAGGCGGGGGCCGGAAAAATATTTGAAACATACCTTGGCACAACCAGCCCCGAGCATTCAAACAATGTTTTATTCGCCCCGCAGGGGAGCATCGGCCTCGATTTGAACGCAACTGAAACCGGTGCCGACCCGCGCATCTCAATCCCATCCGGGGCTTATTCAGCCCTGTTTGGAGAACCGGATGCAAATTCTCCTGCCGCCACAGCAGCCAGTGGACACTGATTTTGACGCAGTGCCAAATGCGGGGGACAAATGCCCCAAAACTGCAATTGCAGCAAGGCCTTTTGTCAACATATTCGGCTGCGCGATGCCGATAGCAACACACTTTGACATAAAGCCCGATTTCAATGCAACTGACATCAACGGACTGCAAAGCCTTGAGCTGGGGATTTCCAGTTTGGGAAAAATCGTTTACAGCAATAAAAGCATCATTCTTGTAAAAATTTCTTCAGGCGAAGACGAGCGCCTCAACATCGATGAAGGCCTTCTCATTTCACAAAACAAAATCACGCTAAACCAAAACAGTTTGCCACAGCTCAATTTTCCCGCGGCAATAACATTTTACAACACGGATTTCAGATCGCCAAAAATACTAAAGGACGGAACGGAGTGCACAGCTTGCAGCATAGTAAGCTATGAGCGCAGCGCAAAAACAATAACATTTACAGTGCCGGGACTTTAGGCCAAACCCCGCTTACCCAAGCGTTTATAAACGTTTTCAGGGCAGATTCTTTAACTTCTAATTCTGGCAATTAGGAGTTTGCCCTTCAATTGAAGGGTTTGAACTTTTTGGCTATCTCCCTGAAAAGGGACAAAAAGAACCAAAACTAACTCAAAAACAAGGTGAAAAAAATGGGAATATATGACGTGCCCGCAGCAATGCTCATTGAAGAGCTTGCAAAGGACTTCAAGGCAAAGGTAAAAAAGCCCTCATTTACAGAGTTTGCAAAGACAGGCGCACACAAGGAACGCGCCCCCAACAATCCCGACTGGTTCTACACGCGGATGGGAAGCGTGCTCTACAGGACTTACAAGGACGGCATTACCGGAACCGGCAAGCTGCGCACATATTACGGCGGCAGGAAGAACCGCGGCGTGAGGCCTGAAAAGAAAATGAAGGCATCGGGCAAAGTGATAAGGACATGCCTCCAGCTGCTTGAAAAGGAAGGCCTCCTGACAAAGGAAAAGAAGGGAAGGAAAGTTTCCGCCAAGGGGGAAAAACTGCTGTTTGAAAAGGCAAAGAACTGCCAGATTGCGTTTAATGACATGCTCAAAAAAGAAGAGCAGCATGCACAAATGGAAACTGAAAAAAGGGCCGCCAACAGGGCTAAGGCACTTGCGCCAAAGCCTGAAGAGCCAAAAAAAGATACAGGAATCAAGCGCGACCAGCGGCCAATGCCGCCCAAAAGGCAGGAGCAGGGGGCCCAAAAACCCCAGATTCAGCCGCAAAAGGGCCTAGCCCCAGACGCTGAACAGCAAAAAGGGCAAAAGGACGCTGAACAAAAACCAAAAGAGCACAAAGTGAGCGGGGATGGAAGAGCAGGACCAGAGGCAAAATAAGCTTGAGGAGCTCAAAGAGCAGTACTTAAAGCAAAGGGAGGCAGCGGAAAAGGAACTTGATACACAGGCAAAGATGCAAAGCGTCCTGCGCAGGTTCCTAAACGAGGATGCAATGGCAAGGCTTGGAAATGTAAAACTTGTGAATAAAGAGCTTTACATGAAGGCATTCCAGTCAATAATGTCGCTTGCACAAAGGGGATATGTCAAGGAAAAACTCAATGACGGGGAAGTAAAGCAGATTTTATTGCAGCTTAAAGGGAACAGGGAGATAAATATCAAGAGAAAGTGATCAAAAATGGGAAGGAAGACACAAGAGGAAAAGGAATTCCTGATAGCAGTCCGCAAAAGGACAGGGTCAGGAGCGATAAATGCACCTGCATGGATACTCCAGAAGGCCGGAAAGCGCATTTGGAACAAAAAGGCGAAGAGGCACTGGAGGGAGACAAACTTTGGCAATGAATTCCGGAAAACCCAAAAAGAGCAGGGCAGGAGCGCGAACACAAAGCACGCAAAGAGCGGCAGGAAAAACAAGAGCAGGATGCTAAAGACCAAGACGAGTGATCACAAATGAAGGGAGAACAGGCAAACTACACGATAAACCTTAGCACGGCATTCCAGTTCGCGCCAAAAGACCGCACACGCAAGGCACTGCGCCAGATCAAGAAATTCTGCTGGAAGCATGTGAGGACAAAGAAAGTCTTTGTGTCAAATGAAGTGAATGAATTTTTGCACAAGCACTCAAAAAACATCCCCAAGATGATCAAGGCGACACTGCTCAAAGAGGATGATAACGTAAGGGTGTTTATGGAAGGCGGCAAGTCGCTGCCGGAATACCTCAAAAAGCGCCAAGAGGAAAAGAAAAAGAAGGAAAAGAAGACAGCAAAAAAAGAGGAGAAAAAAGAAGAAGGCGCAAACGAAGAGGAAGAGGCGCAAAAACGCAAACTTGAGGACAAGAAAGCCAAGGAAGAGGCGGCAAAGGCAAGCGGAATAAAGAGGAAGACCGCCTGAAAGCGGAGGGCCTTGAATGAACTTTACAAGGGGGACAATAAAAAGCTCCCCTTATGTGGGCGTATTCTGCACAGTGACTGAGGAAATCGCACTTGCCCCCCACTCGGCGCTCCCAAAGGAAGTCCAAACCCTCGAGCAGCAGCTTGGGGTGAGCGTTATCAGGGCAAATATCGGCAACAGTTCCCTATTGGGGGTCCTGTCCAGGGGCCTTGGGCGAAAAATCGCGGCCTCAAGCATCATTGAAGATATTGAGGTTTCCGGACTTGAATCGCAGGGCATTGAAGTGCTAAAGCTTGGGGGATTCACATCCACCGGAAACCTCATAGCCCTCAACAGGAACGGCGGGATTGCAAGCCCCCTTATAGATGATGAGGGGCTCGATGAGCTGAAGGGCTTTTTTGGCATTAAATTTGAGAGGATGAAGGTTGCAGACAATGACCTTGCGGGAGCGAGCCTAACAGTAACAAATAAAGGGCTTATCGCCCACCCCAATATCAGGGAAAAGGAGTTTGAAAGGGTGCAGAAGATACTCAAGGTGGGGGGAAGGACGACAACTGCAAACTACGGCGACCTTTTTGTCGGAAACAGCGTGATTGCAAATACCAAGGGCGCTATTGCAGGGCAGAATACGTCGGGGATCGAGCTTTCAAAAATTGATGAGGGACTATCAGGGGAGTGAGGAACGTGGAAGAGAAAACATTCACAATAAGCGGAACATACCAAGACAGGGGCGAGATGAAGAAATTCTCAAAAGAGGTCAGCGCCCAAAATGAGAACTACGCGCGCGAAAAGACATTCTCGCTGATCGGCTCAAAGCACAAGGTAAAGAGGAACGCGATAGCAATAAAAGAAGTGAGCGGGAAAAAAGAGTGATCTTCGATGGCCGGACAAAACGAGCAGAAAGTGACGCTGACGGGAAACCAGCTGCTGCAGCTTTCAGCGCAGGAGAGGCAAAAGCTCTCGGAGATCAACAGGCGCATATCATCGATCCAGTCATTCCGCAACGAGCTTGCTGCCGCCCATGATGCCCTTGAAGAAATATCCAGGACAGAAAAAGGGGAAAAAGCGCTGATCAACCTTGGCGCAGGGGTATTCGTGCAGGCAAGCATTGAGGAAAATTCAAAAGCGCTCACATCGATTGCCGGGAATGCATTCAGGGAAAAGCCAAACCAGGACATTTCCAAGGCGCTTTCAGCAAAGATCGGGGCGCTTGACAAGAACCTTGAAGGGATCGGGGCCGAGCAGCAAAAAACCATTGCACGCATAAACCAGCTCGAGCAGGTGCTTTCTGCAGGCAGGCAATACCTCTCAAAGCAAAGGCAAGCTTAATTTTATGTTCGATTTCCTCAAAAAAAAGATCTCCGCTTTCACAGAAAAAGTAAAGGAGACGCTGCAGGGCAAAGGATCGGAAGGGAAACCGCAAGAGGATAGCCCGCAGGCCGCAGAGCATCAGGTTGCCCGGCAAAAAGAGCAGAATGAAACGCAGACATTTCAGGAAAGCAAAACTGAAGTTCCTGAAAAGCAAATCCTCCAAAAAGCAGCTGAAAAAGAAATTCCTGCCAAAAAGGCCCGGGGGGAAATTGCTGAAAACAAAGGGGAAAAATCCGGACCGGAAAAGGAAATCCAGGGACTCAAAAAGAAGGGAGAGGAAAAAGGGGCTCTTGGCCGCCAGAAAACTGCCCCTGAAATTAAAAAAGGGATCAGGCCCCCAAAGCTGCCTGCGCAGGCAACCGCGCCTTTGCCACAAGCCGGCCCCGCAAACCCTGCGCAGCAAACCCGCGGGGAAGAAAAAGCCTTAGCGCAAACCGGGGATAAACCGGATATAGAGCGCCCGCAAACCAACGCACAAAAGCAGCACGGAATCGACATTGCAGGGGAGGACCGCATGCCGATTGAAAAAATCAGGGAGGTGCGCGGCGGGGAAAAGCGGGAACTTAAGGCAAAGACGGGGATACTCACAAAACTCGGCGGAATTTTAGGGGGAAAAATCAAAATTTCCGGAAAGGATACTCAGGAATTCTTTGACGAGCTTGAGCTGAGTTTGCTCGAATCCGATGTCGAACTTGATGCGGCGCAGGCAATTGTAGCAGAGCTGCGCTCAAGACTTGTGGGAAAGGAAATTGCGGCAAACGGGGATGTGAGCGGATTTCTGAAATCCGAAGTGAAGGCGTCACTCGCAGCGGTAATGGGAAGCGCCCATATCGACCTGCTCGAAATCAGGAAAAAACCAGTGAAAATCCTTTTTTTAGGGCCCAATGGGGCGGGAAAAACCACTACTATAGCAAAAGTCGCAAATTATCTGATGTCTAATGGAAAAAGCGTGATACTTGCGGCAGGGGACACTTTCCGCGCAGCGAGCATCGAGCAGCTCGAGACGCATGCAAACGCATTGGGCGTGAAAGTGGTAAAGCACAACTATGGCTCCGACCCTGCAGCAGTGGCATTTGATGCCGTGAAAGCGGCGCAGGCCAAAGGGATTGATTTTGTCCTGATTGACACTGCAGGAAGGCAGGAAACCAACACCAACCTGCTTGAAGAGCTTAAAAAAATTGAAAGGGTCATAAAACCGGATGTCAAAATCTATGTGGGGGAAGCCTACACGGGGCAGGCGCTTTTGCAGCAGGCAGGCGAATTTGACAAAGCCATAGGGATTGACGGCTTTGTACTGACAAAAATTGACACTGACGCAAAAGGGGGCACTGCAATATCACTGCTCTATGCGCTCAAAAAGCCGATAATATTTGTAGGAACGGGGCAAAGGTATTCTGACCTTTTGGAGTTTAAGCCCGAATTCATAATTGAGAGGGTCATCTGACACGCCTTGACTTTGCAAGCTTTCTTGCAATTCTTTCTTTTTGGGCTTGTTCTCTTGGAGGGAGTTTTGCCCTTCCGGCAAGAATGTCTTCCCTTAATTGATTCCATGGGCGAAATACTCTTTTCCTGTGAGACTCGCGGCGTGGCGCCCGGTAGATGTGCAAGTCCGTTTTCACCCGCTGATTGATCAGGTGTGCCAGTTTTGACACAACTTCAGGCTGGAGATAGTTGGACCGCTTTGACTTTTTTAGATCAGCTACATGAATAAAATGTTCTTGATGGAATGCATCTTTTGGCGCTAAAGATCGGAAACCCTGCCCTGCAGGCCTGTATGCTGCAGGCATTTCAACCAGATAAACCCCTTCTAAATTCGTCTGCCTAAGCTCCAGCTGACCTTTAAAAGAGAAATTGCCTAATTCGTTTTCTGCCGCGCGCCATTTGCCAATGCGCGAGAGATTGGTTTTAGGATTTTGACCGGGGACCGGAATGAGCATCCGGCTGGCGGGGGTAGCATGCAAATCAATTATGACCGAATTGGGAAATAAGGATTTTACATGAGGAATCAGTTCTGTGCAGTATGCCCTATACTCCTCAAAGTGGCCTTCAGGGGTTTTTGTGTAAAACCCAAAGAGGGTCAGTTCATCAGGCGCTCCAAATATTTCCACATTATTTTTGTAAGGCGGCTTTGAGAGTTGTTCTTTTAGGCGTGCTGCCATTTCCTGCGTTACCTCATTCTCGTTTTTATGCACATTCCACAAAAGGACAATATTTACCATATAAAGACAATATCGCCCTAAAATTTAACTATTGCGGCGCACCTTCCCCCCTTGTCCCTATCCTATTTATAAGGATTTTCACAACGAAAATGTTAAAGTGATGTGCAATGAAGGTTTCTGAATTAAAAGCAAGCCGCGCCAGTGGGCAAACGAGAACGGCTCGGGAAAGGTGTGCAGCTGCGCCGGCAAGGACTCTTCTGGCGAAGTGAGCGTGAGCCTTTGGAACGAACAGTGCGAAGAGGTCAATGAAGGCGACACCGTTGAGATAAAGGAAGGATGGTGCTCTGAATTCCGCGGCCAGTTGCAGGTCTCCACAGGCAAGAAAGGGAACTTAAAAATCATCAAATAGCTGTTTTAGCCCTTTCGTAAACTACCCATAAAATCGGCTACATAATTCAGGCTTATTATCCACTATAAGTCCTTTAAATGCCAAAATAACAGGTTTGCCTTCATAAGTAGTCGTGTTTAAATACTTCAAAGGCAGCATTATATTATTAGGATTGGATTCGCGCAAATACCTCGTTTTGCCAGTGTGATTTATGGCTGCCTCGGGAATTTGCTGCGTTTGCATCGCTTAAAAATCGGAGGAGAATTGAATGGCAATGGGAAATAATTTAAATAGGAGGCCCAACTCCAAGTTCGGGCAGATACCAGTACAGGAAGGGGAAACCTACGACGTTGAAATAGAAGGCATTGGCGAGAAGGGAGACGGCATAGCCAAGGTGAAAGGATATGTCATAATTGTGCCAAATGTCAAAAAAGGGGATAAAGTAAAGGTCAAAATCAACGCGGTTAGGGGCAAGGTGAGCTTTGGCGAAGTCATTGGCCAGGCAGAACCGGCACAGGAAGGCGAAGAAGCACAGGAAGCTGCCGAAGAGAGCGATGAAGACGCTGAAATGGACGAAGATACTGACGAAGAAGAAGTTGAAGAACCAGACGAAGAAGAGAAGTAAAAAAATCTTTATAAGAGTGGAAAGGGGGTTAATAGGAATGGCATCTCTAGACGAATTTCTGGGCCTTGAGAGTTCGGAGACATTCAGGCAAAAGCTCCTGAAGCAGGAGTTCAAGCTGCGCAAAAAGCAGCCTACGGCGTGGACAAAGATAAAGTACAGGCCTTATGCGAACTTTAGGACCAAGAAAAAGGAAGACGAACTTGTGGCAGCGCCGCAAACTGCAAAGCTGCAAGTAGTGAAGGCATAAAATTCAAATAAAACCGCGCGTTCCGGAAAGCGGAACGGCGGGAACTGATTTTTTTAATACTGGAAAACTTTAAAGCTGCAAAAGACGTAACTATAACATGCCTTTGAAAAAAGCGCGCGAATATGCAACCACAATCAGGGCAAAGCTTTGGCATTCCCCGTCCCAAGGGGAGGCAGCAATATTGCGCAGGCGCTGGCAATACAAGAAGCAAAGACCAATTTTATGCAATTATCATCACAAGGGAAGGCTCAATATTTAGCAAAAGGATGCACCAGTGAGCTCACCTGAAGTTTTCAGCCCACTCGCCAATATATGGAAGCTTGTACTTCTCGCCGCTGTAGGCCTTGTACATGAGGAAAATGCCAGGGCACATTAATTATAGCCGCCTTATTGGAAACCCTGTTGGATTTAAGCCCAATATAACCCCATTTAATTCTTTTTCCTGCCCAATATCTGGGTAAAGGCCAATTGAAAACGTGGTAAAAAATGGGACTTGGCGAAAATCTGCGCAAGGCGATCGAAAAGCTCAAGAACAGCTCTGAGCTTGATAAGGCGGCTGTAAAGGAAGCAGTAAAGGAAATGCAGCGTGCGCTCATCTCAGCAGACGTTGAAATAGCCCTCGTTTTGAAGCTGAGCCGCGAGATCGAGGAGGAGGCCTTTTCCGATCTGCCCGGAAGCGTGAACCGCAGGGAGTTTGTGATAAAGCTGCTTCATGATAAACTGGCGCAATTATTGGGCGGGGCAAGCACGCCACCTGAAAAACCAAGGAGGATTTTGCTCTGCGGGCTCTATGGCCAAGGCAAGACGACCTCATGCGGCAAGGTCGCAAAGTGGTATTCAAAGCGCGGCATGAAAGTGGGCTTGATTGCAGCAGATGTTTTCAGGCCGGCTGCGGCCGAGCAGCTGCGAACGGTTGCGGAGAGGGCGAAAGCGCAGTTCTATTCAAATGAAAAGGAAAAAAATGCAGCAAAAGTAGTTGCACAGGGGCTTGATGCACTGAAGGATTGCGACCTGATAATCTGCGACAGCGCAGGAAGGAGCGCACTTGACGGGGAGCTCATAAAAGAGATGCAAATGATTGATGATGCGTTCAGGGCAGAGCACAAGTGGCTTGTTATAGGGGCAGATGTCGGGCAGGTTGCAAAAAAGCAGGCGCAGGCATTCCATGAAATTGTGGGCGTCAACGGAGTGGTTGTGACAAGGATGGATGGCTCGGCAAAAGGCGGCGGGGCGCTTGCGGCATGCGCATCCACGGGCGCTAAAGTTTATTTTTTAGGCACTGGCGAAAAGACTGGGGACCTGCAGGAATTTGACGCGACACGCTATCTTGGCAGGGTAATGGGGTATGGGGACCTGCAGGCGCTTTTGGAAAAAGCGCAGGAAGTAACCGAAGAGGAAGGCATAAATGCGGAGGAATTGCTTGAAAACGAATTCACCCTTGAAACTTTTTACCAGCAGATGAAAGCGGCACGCAAGATGGGGCCTTTGGGAAAGGTCCTTGACATGATGGGAATGGGGGCGCAGGTGCCAAAGGAAATATCTGAAATGGGCGAGCAAAAGCTCAACAAATACGGCTACATCATCGATTCGATGACTTCGAGGGAAAGAAAAGACCCTGATACCCTCAACAAGAGCAGGATTGCACGCATTGCGCGCGGCTCCGGGACAACACAGGAGAATGTGCGGGAGCTTTTGAAGAACTTCAAGAAGATGAAGAAAGTATTCAGGCAGTTCAGCGCCCTTGACACCAAAAAGTTCGAGGACGGCAAGGGCATAAACATGCAAAAGCTCCAGAAAATGTTTACAAAGAAAAAGAAATTCAAGCTGCGATGATGCAAATGGCTGAAATGTTGCTACTAAGGGAGGCTGCAGTGCTTATTGCATCTGCAACCGGCGCTTACACCGACTTTAAAACGGGCTACATTTATGACTGGATCACGGTCCCGCTGATTTTGCTGGGGGCCGGCATTGACATTTTTGAAAAGGATTACAGCGGGCTCGCAATCGGGGCAGCGGTTTTTGCAATCGGATTTGCCCTTTACTATGCCGGAAAAATAGGAGGGGGGGATGTGAAGCTATATGCCGGGATTGCTCTGATGCTCCCTTACTATAACGGCATATTCGTGCTCTCTGCAGCCCTCCTTGCAGCCCTTAGCGCGGTTGTGTTCTTCTCAACTTATTATACCATAAAATATCTGCGCAGGGGAATTGACCTCAAATACAATGAAGCAGGAATCAGGCGGGCCATAATGCTGCTCATAATAATCGGGGCCTACATGTATTTTTTGCTCGGCAGCGGGTTTGCAGGAAGCGGTTATATAGCCCTTGTCGGCGTGCCGATATTGTTCGGCACAGTCTTTTTGGCCCTTGAAAGGGGCATACGCAAGGAATTCTTTTTGCAAAAAGTCAGGACTGAAAGCCTTGAGGATGATGAAATAATCGCGCTTGATTTCATGGATGGGGATAAGGTGAAAAAGATGCAGGCAGGCTTTAAGGGAGTCATAGGGGAGAAGGAAAAAAAAGAAATGATAGGCGCAGGGATTGATGAAGTCATGGTATACCGGAATTTGCCGCGCTTTGGGCCGTTCATTTTCCTCGGGGTATTGCTTGCAATCCTTATGCCCGGCATCGGGCAGATAGCCCTTATGGGGACGTGAAAAGAGTGGAAAAATACATGAGGATGGCGCTTGAGATTGCCAGGCGGGGCAGGGGCAAAGTATCGCCAAACCCGCTTGTGGGCGCAGTGATTGTAAAGGGGGGAAAGGTGATAGCCAAGGGGTGGCATGAGCGCTATGGGGGAAAGCACGCCGAGGCAAACGCCATAGAAAAGGCAGGTAAAAAAGCCAAGGGGGCAGACCTTTATGTCACACTCGAACCATGCAACCACTACGGAAAGCAGCCCCCCTGCACAAAAGCGGTCATCAGGGCAGGGATTAAAAGGGCCTTTATTGCAATGGAAGATCCCAACAAGCTATCAAGGCACGGGGCAAAGGAGCTTGAAAGGAACGGCATAAAGGTCGAAAAAGGGATCTGCAGGCATGAAGCCGAAAAGCAAAATGAATTCTACATAAAAGGCCTGCGGGAGGGCAGGCCATTTGTCACATTGAAAATAGCTATGAGCAGCGATGGCTTCATCTCCTTTGGGGATGGCAGGGCAAAGCGCATCAGCGGCAGGGCATCATCTGACCTTGTGCAGAAGATGAGGAAAGAGCATGATGCCGTGCTTGTGGGAATCAACACCGTGCTCAGGGACGACCCGCTGCTTACAGTGCGAAATGACCCTGAAAGCAACCCTTTGCGCATAGTGCTTGACTCAAAGCTTTCCATGCCAAAAAGCGCAAGGATGCTTGTGCAAAAAGGGGAAACAATAATTGTCTGCACAGAACCCGTGGACGCGCGCAGGAGAAGGGAAATTGCAGAGCACGGGGGCCTTGTGATAGTCGCCGGGAAAAAAGGCAGCAGAGTCAGTCTTCGTGACATGCTTTCTGAATTATACAAAATGGGGGTTCAGTCAGTGCTTGTTGAAGCGGGGAACAGGGTCGCAACATCATTTTTGAGCGAGCGCCTAGCAGACCGCATGGTTATTATAGTCTCACGCAGAAAAATAACCAAGGGGCTAAAAGCGTTCAGCCTAAAGCGCAAAATCAGGTTTGGGATTTCTGAACACAGGCCACTTGGAAAGGACACCATAGTGGTCCTTGAGAAGGTCTAGGGATGAAGATTGCAGTAACGGGGAGTGAAGGGTTTTTAGGCCGCCTTATTGTGGATGCGCTCAGGTCACGCGGGCACGAAGTGGCAGAGTGCACTAAGGGGAACTGCGACGTGCTAAACCCCATGCAGGTAAAAAAGGCACTGAGGGGGGTGCAGGCTGTTGTGCACTGTGCGGCAAAGCTTGACGAGGATGGCCCTTCCACCTACGAGGTCAATGTGAAGGGCACAGAAAACGTGCTTGAGGCATGCGCGCAAAATTCCATTAACCAGTTCATTTTCCTGAGCACTGCAGGGATTTATGGGCCTGCAGACGGGGAGAAGAGCGAGGAGAGCGAGCCGGCACCGCAGACAATTTATGAAAAGAGCAAGCTCGAAGCCGAAAGAAGGGTATTGTCATATCAGGAAGTTTTCTGCGTAACGATACTGCGCCCTGCACTGGTGCTTGGAAGCAACAAATACTGGAGCGACATTATAAAGACAGTCCGGAAAGGTTTCCCGCTCATAGGGGAGGGAAATTACACATGGCAGATAGCATGTGCAGGCGATGTTGCGGATGCGGCCGCATTCCTCGCCGGAAAGGAGGAGAGCTTTTGCGAAACATTCAACGTCGCTGAAAAAGACCCGATGACACTGCGCGAAATTGTCGAGCTTATAAGAAAGGAGAGCGGGATGGAGGGCAGGGTCAGGACTATTCCGGTGTGGCTTGGCAGCATAATTGCGCAGGTAAATTCGCTCCTTAATTTCGACCCCATACTAAAGCCTGCATATCTCAAAAGGATGCTGCGCGAGCGCAAATACTCAATAAAGAAATTAGAGGCGCTCGGCTGGGAACCGAAGTGCTCGGCGCGCGGGGAGATTGCGAAAATTGTAAAAAGGCAGTCCGCAAAATAACAACCTCAATTTCTCGGACGGCAGCTAAATAAGAACCTGAAGTTCTTAATTCCCCTGTGCCACAGGTAGCTGGCAATTGAACGAGAATCCTCACCTATGCCAACAGCTACAGCCCTGAGTTCATTACCCCCCGTTAACCCATTTTGCCCATTAAAGTCTTTCACAATCTTGCGCAAAGTCACATTTGAAATTGTATAACCAATGGAACCTTGTGTCCGGGTTCCATTTATGAGTGCAGAGTGCAGTTCACCCAAATTGATGGTCTTTTTTCCAGCTGCCTGCGCACGCTTGCATACTCCATTTACTATGGCAACAGCAGCCTGGGGAGTTTTAAGCCTAGGGCCGCCCCTACTCCCTTTTGCATTGAGGCCCATCTTGGCCCTTCGAACATTGACAAGCTCGTTAATGACACTTCGTGAATAACCACTTTGCCTTGAAAGGTCCCGGCTCGGAACCTGCAGATGATTTTGGGATAATAACCCGTCAGTAGTGGCAATAAGCCAGTCCTGGAGTAATGGCCTTATATGCTTATTTTCGCCCTTATAGGCCGTGAGCCTTGCGGGGCAGCAGACAGACCCGTTTGAGGCGTTCGGGCGTCTCCACATCCAAAGAGATTTCCTCGTCATGTCAGGATATTGTAAATGAGGAGTATATATTGCTGCCGGAAAGGCCGGCGGCCTTGGCAGGAAAACACATTACTCCTTATACAGCACCGAAATTATCTTGCCCTTTGTGGAGCGCATCCTGCTCTTTTCCCTCAGGAAGCGGTCAGCTGAAAAACCGATGAGGCAGATGCCTGCAAGGGCCACAATCAGCTGGAAAATAGTGTAAATTGCGCCGGCCCTGCAGGATTGCGGATTGTTTGCAATTGAGCCTATGCAAATGCCTGCAACTAAGGGGGCAGATGCCATTAAAAGCCCTGCAAAAACCCCTGCAAGGTAATACGCAGGATTGTTCCTCAAAAAAATGCGGATATCATTTTTCATCTCCACCACCACAAAAATGATTTTTTTAACGCTGATGATTTTTTTAACGCTCAAAGGCCCCCCAAACAAGATTTTTCCAAAAAAATGCCACGAAAATGCCATAAAATAATTAATGTGAAAAATGAATTTGAAATAGCAGGAATGATTCCGGGTTGCTTTACAGGATTTAATCAGGGTTGCTTTTTTGAACCATATATTTTGCGCTAATTTGGGCCATTTATTTTGAATTGTATCGTGGATCTTTTAGTTTGGGGCATTGCTTTTAGTTTACTGCTTTCCACCCTGATCCTTTTCCTTGCCTGCCTTTCTCACCGCCTCGACCATTTTTTTAAGGAGCGATTCGGCTTTTGAAATATTGCCGGAGCGGTCCTCGACTGCGCTCCCTATGTGCACAATGTCGGCGCCCGCCTTTATGCAATCATGGGCATATCTTTCATTGCGCACACCCCCTGCAACAACAAGCGGTATATCTATGAGCTTTCTTGTGTAGGAAATCATTTCTGCAGGGGCGGGGCTGGATGCGCCGCCGCCGGATTCCAAAATCGCAAGGTGCGAGCCCATGTACTGGCCTGCAAGCGCGGTGACTGCAGCAAGGTAGGGGAGGTCGCGTGGAACGGGCTGCGCCCTGCCGACCCACCCGACTGCGCGCCCCGGCTCGACAACAATATATGAAGTGGGCAAAATCTCAAGGCCGGTCTTTTTTACCGGATATGATGAAGCGATCTGCGCGCCCGTGATGTAGTAAGGGTCGAGGCTGTTTAGCATCGACATGAAATAGATCGCGTCAGCATGCTTGCTCACGCTCGCAATGTTTCCGGGAAAAAGCACCACAGGAAGGGATGAGTTCTCCTTTATCTGCAAAATCGTGCTGTCCAAAAGCTCGCCCTGCGCCCCCACGGACCCGCCGACAGCAATCGCATCAACGCCCGCATTCTGAGCGGCCTTTGCGAGCTTTCCTGCCAAGTGCGGCTCCTGGTTTGGGGGGTCTATCACCACGAATGCAAGCCCGCCCTTTTCCTCAATGCCTTTGAGGATTGATTTGTAGACTTTGCCGAAGTGATTCATCTAAACCAACTAATAGGAATAACTGAATCCATATAAAAAGCTATTGAGGATCAAACTGCATCCACTGCAAGATCGCACTTCAAACCGGACTGAAATTCCTCAATCCAGCAGGGCATTGCAAAGGGCAAAATTTTCCCCTGTTTTTTCTTTCAGGGCCTGCCCGTGGCCGGGGAAAAGCATTTTGGCATCCAGCCCCGAGAGCAGCGCAATGCTCCCTGCAAGCTCCTGCTTATCCCCGCTTGCAAGGTCATGCCTTCCAACCGCACCCTTGAAGAGCGTGTCACCTGAAAAGAGGACTTTTGCATCCGCATCATAAAAGCACACGCTCCCCCTCGTGTGGCCGGGGGTTTCAATCGCTAGGAGCCGATAATCATTAATGCTGAAAACTTGAGTTCCGGAATAAAATTCCCCGATTTTTGGGTAGCAGCCCTGCCCCATCATCGCACAAGCTGTGAAGGAAGCATCTTTTGCATTCACAAGCCTGCCGTCGTGGCGCGACATCCACAATTGTGAACCTGGGAACCTGACGCTGCCGCCAATATGGTCGCAGTGGCCGTGGGTATGGAGCACCATCGCAATGTTTTTTGGCAAAATGCCCAATATTGCCAGCGAAGACACGAGGCGGCCTGCATCAACAGCAAGGCCCGAATCGATCAGCACATTCTCTTTGCCCCCCAGCAGATAGATATTCGAGCTAAAAGAGCCCCTTTGAGGGGCCAGCATATAAACCCCGCGTGCAATTTCCCTAAAAGCCATAAAATACCACTAAGATGAAAGCTACATTAAATGGACCGCAAAGCATTTTTACCTGATGCAACATCTTTAATCTTGAGAAAAATGGTTGCAGCTGATTTTGAATCGATTAAAAGCATGCTCACAAAGCAGACCGGAAAGAGCGGGCAGGACGTGCAGCAGCTCATTGATGCAAAAAAAGAGAAATTTTCAGGCCTGCTAACGGATGCCGGGGCCGCCATAATGATCGCAAAAGAGCTTGGAGTTCCAATGGATGGCAGAATCAGGGAGGAAACAAGGATAAGCGATCTGCGGGAAGGGATGAACAATGTGGATGTCATG
>Ga0209211_10003045_pt1 | contig 27897 bp, 25 predicted proteins | sample RifGroA2_FD_183992 | JGI IMG/M metagenome (GOLD analysis project Ga0209211, IMG submission 183992) | Groundwater microbial communities from Rifle, Colorado, USA - Groundwater A2 (SPAdes) (version 2) | ecosystem: Environmental > Aquatic > Deep subsurface > Groundwater | place: Rifle, Colorado...
GAGCGTGCTTGGATGGTCTAACAGCTTACGAGGTTTCTTTTTCCAAGGAAATCGGAGGATATGGCATAGTGGCGGAATCATTATCAATTAATTTTCCAAATGTTCGTATTTGGGGGTAGGGAGAGGTAAAAGATTTGGAAGAAACAATTAAACGAAAACGTACTGAAATCAAGACTCTGAAAAAGCTAAAAAATGACCTCATGTTTTTGCAAAATAATTATCAGATCACCAAAAAGACAGGAAGCTAATCCTTTTCTTTTACGGCTTCGGCCAATGCTGCTCCTAATTTATGAGATCTGCAATGGTGAAGGATGCCGTTATAGGAAGTGAAATTTTTATCATTAATTCTTCTAAACATTCTTCGTTTTGTTTTAGTCCTTAAGACCCTATGATGCGGAAAACAGACGTAACCAAGATAATCAATCCCGCCGGTGTATCTCTTGAGGACAATTTTGTTCGGGTGGACATCAAGGTGCAGCGTCTCCCGCAAGAAGTCGGTGATTTTACTAAGGCAACTCACGAGCAGCTCTTTGCTCTGATGAATGAGCACGAAATCGTCGGCATACCTTATGTATCCGACGATTTTCAGTTCGTGCTTAACAAATTGATCCAATTCATTCAAATAAACATTTGCGAACAGCTGAGAGGTCAAGTTGCCCAAAGGCAGGCCCGGCGAATAGCTGTCAATTATATTTTGCAGCAATCCCATGAGCTGATCATCGTCCATCCGTTTTCGCAGAATATTCAGAAGAATCGCATGGTCGACCGAATCAAAAAACTTTCTCACATCCAGCTTCAAAACCCACAAAACGCGCGTATCGTTGCGAGACAATTTGAGCCCAAGTTTGTGGAGGCGCTTAACTGCTGCGTGAGTGCCTTTATTTTTTCTGGAAGACCAGGAATCAAAAATAAAGAGCTTATTCCATATTGGCTCAATTACCCTGTGGACGGCGTGATGGAGCAGCCGGTCACGAACCGAAACTTTGTGAATATGACGACGCTTTGGATCGTGGACGTAAAAAGAAAAATATCCGCCATGATTGTAGGCACCGTTTTTCAAGTCCTCATGCAGCTTGAAAACATGATCTTCGAGGTTTACCTCGAACTCAGCCACATCTTTTTTGTTGGATTTTTCTTTTTTAAATTCCGTCCAAGCGTCGAACAGGTTTTCCAAAGAAATTATTTTCTCGAACATAGTTATGGAAAATGATAGCAATAAACAACTAGCCCACCAAACCCCGCTTTTTCAGGCGGTCTACAAATTGTATGTTGCTTGGCACATCCGATGCGAAACCATTCCAAAAAAAGATAGGTTTACCATCGGACAAAAAACAGAGAGCCTGCTGCTGGAAGTTCTTACCTTAGTGGTAACCGCATACCACACCAAGGAACCGGCTCTTAAAAAAGAGACTCTCTCTAGGGCAAACACCTCTCTTGAATGTGCCAAGATAACCATTCGGCTCGCGAAAGATGTGAAAGCCCTAGAGCAACGCTGGTACGTTGATTATGAGGGTCGGCTGCAGGAAATCGGCAAAATGATGGGAGGCTGGATGAGGCAAACGCAAAACTCGCCCTTTAAGTAGGCGAGCTTCGCAACACTTCGGGCAAGAGAGACGCCGAGATTGCCATTCCGATCGTCGGGCTTCCACCTGTTGCCGTTCACGCCCTTCGCGTCGAACTTGCCGAGATTGACGAGGTTGCCGTCAGGGTTCAGCGACGTTCTCTTTACGTTTTTCCATCCGTGGCAACAGCGCTCTACGCTAATGGGACGTGTCGCGCCTGTATAAATATGTGCGCACTCCGTAAATCAATTTCACCTGCGCTAGAAAAACGTAAGCAGTGTATTTAATTGGCGAACATGATCCATGAACCATGCTTCATTAGCCAGCTTAATTGTACCACATTCAGGGCCAAAGGGTGATTTGAGCCGTGGCAGTTTTCAACACCCCCCGTTTGCGCTATCCGCTATAATCCGTTATAATCGGCTATATAGGGTATAGCGTTAAATTAAGCCCTAAATAAGCGTTTATGGAAGATATCGCCAGAAAATTTGATCATCGCATAAAAAATCCCGAACCGCATATCGTGGCTCTTTTGGCTGAAATTGACGGGATTCGCGGTGAATTTAAAGGCGGCCTAAGGATGACCCCTCAGGCAATTACCAACCTCAAGAGATCGACACTGATCACTTCTGCCGGTGCATCTACCCGTATCGAAGGCGCAAAGCTCAATGATGAGGAAGTCGAGAAAGTTATGCATGGTCTGGCGGTCTCTAAATTTGCAGATCGTGACTCACAGGAAGTGCAGGGCTATCTTGAAACGCTTCAAAACGTGTTCGACAGCTTTCAGACTCTGTCGCTTCGGGAGAGCATGGTTACCTCCCTGCATAAGCAGCTTCTTAAATATTCGAATAAAGATGACACGCACCGCGGAGGCTACAAAAAGAAAGAAAACACTGTAGGTGTTGTAGGGCCTGACGGCAAGGTAGTAAAAATAATGTTTGAGACCACCCCAGCGTATCTCACTGGCAAAGAAATGCAGGAACTTGTTGATTGGACTGCTGACGCGCTAGAGAAGAATCGTTTCCATCAGCTTCTTATTATCGCCAACTTCATTGTTGAGTTTTTGAAAATCCACCCATTTGAAGACGGGAATGGGCGTCTTTCACGCGTCATCTCAAATTTGCTTTTGCTCCGTTCCGGCTACACCTTCGTTCAGTATGTCTCGCACGAGCAGATCATAGAACGCCGCAAGGACGAATATTATATTGCGCTCCGCAAATCGCAGGAGACATTCAAGACCGATCACGACACCATTTCGCCGTGGCTCAATTTCTTCCTTTCCGTTGTTCAGGAGCAGGCTACAAAAGCGCTCTCATATCTTCAGGCAGAGAAAATTGAAGATACTCTTTCTCCAAAACAATATGAGGTTTGGAAGTATCTCTCTAGTGTTAAAGAAGTGGCTCCCAGCGAGATCGTGAAAGCGACTGATATGGCACTTGGTACAGTCCGCCAAGCACTGGATCGCCTCGTCGAACTGGGTGAAATTAAAAGAGTCGGCCGAGGCCGTGCGACGCGCTACATTAAAGTTTAAAGGAAATGTATGGAAAAATTTAGGCCACAACCAGAAATACCGCGAGAGGAACCAATCACTGAACCAGAGATGGTTTATCGATCTTTGGATCGCAGAAAAGAAAAAGACCTCCTGGCCGAATTTACTCCTGAGCAGCAGGCAGAGATCAAGCATAAGCAGCAAATACTCTCATCCCTCGCGCATTTTATAGGCAAAGATTTTCGCATGCCTGTGGATTTGAACGAACCGGGGGCGGGCTGGCACTGGGACTTTCAGGAAAACGTTATTCAAATCGATCCCAAAGACCTTTTGGAAAAGCCGATTGATTATCTTCGTTTCGTTATTTCTCATGAAGGCGGACACCGAAGAATTTCAAGAACAGATTTTATTCCTTTGGAAGAATGGAAGCAGCCGGGATTTTCTTTCATGATGAATGCGATAGAAGACCCGCGCGACAACAATTTTGTTGCCGAAAGCTATCCAAAGTTTCGGGAGCAGATGGCACTGGCATACCAGAAGGATCTCGATTTTGAAGCAAAAGCCAAGCAGAAAGCTGATCAAAAACTCGGCTATCAGCCCCGCTTTATGCAGGCCGGATTTGAATATATAAAACAATGGTTCAGAGAGACCGAAGGAAAAGACTTTGAGATATCCGAAAGCCTGCCGGAAGATGTTAAGGCAGCGGTTGCAGCCACTCTAGAATCGGCCCGCGATTCCTGGCTGAGATATCCGTCCCGGCAAGAAGCAGACAACGGCGGCAAGATCGGCAGAAAAAAAGTGGACGGAGAAACAATGATCAAGGAGTATGCCAAAACTTCCTACGAGATAAACCGGGATGAGGTTTGGCCTGAATTCAAAAAACTGATTGAAGCGGACATGGAAGATCAGAAAACGCAGGAGCTGCTGAAGGATATGCAGCAGGATCAGCAAGAAGGTCAGGAAGGAGGAGAGGGAAGCGGTCAGGGATTGTCGCAGAATCTGAAAGATAAGCTCACACCCGAAGAACAGCAGGCACTAGGAGAAGCGATTAAGAACGCTGTTGAAGAAGCGAAAAAAGAGGCTGAGAGTGCTCAAGGCGAGGGGCAGCAGGGCGAAGAAGGGGAAGGCAAACCGCAGCCTGCTTCCGGAGGCAAACCCTCAGGCAAGCCGGTTAATCTTGATTCTCTGCCCCAGGAACTTAAGCAAAAAATAAAGGACTATATAGAATCTCTGCCTGAAGATCAGCAAAGAGAAATTGCTGAGAAAGCCCAGGCTGCCTTCAAAGAATTTGAAGAAGCTCTCAATGAGGAGCTGCAGGGAAAGATGTCGGATAATCCTGAGAAGAAGGCCGAGCGAGAGGATGCTGCACAGCCCTCGGAATCTGGATCAAAGAGGGAGGAAAGAACCGAAAGAGAGGTGCCAGGCGTCGATCCGGAGGAGCTAAGAAAATACCGAGAGCGGATAGCAAAAGAAGTCAAAAAGGATGCGAACATATACGAAACCATGCGGCAGGAAGTCCTGCCTCTTATAGACAAATTGGAAACTGAACTCCGGGAAATATTTGTGGCACGCAAAGCTCAGGGATGGAAAAGCGGATTTACTACCGGCAAGAGAATCGATATTAAGAGGAGAATTCAGGAAAAAGCAAAAGCGGTTCCTGCTATGGAAAGCAAGGCATGGCAAAAACGGGAACTGCCGCGCGAAAAAGATTACGCCATTTCGCTGCTTGTGGACTTATCCGGCTCGATGGCACGGGATCAAAAAATAGAGGAGACATTTAAAGCCGTCATTGTGCTGTCGGAAGTTTTAAATCGTCTGTCTATAAATTTGGAGATTCTCGGCTTCAACGACAGACTTTACGAATACCAAAGCTTCGGGGAGCAAATGTCTAAGCTCATAAGAGAGCATATGGGCGGAATGCTTGAGGAAGTAAATGATACGAGCGATACCGGCAAGGCGCAGTGGAACGACGACGGCTGGGCATTAGAGCAGGCTTCGGAGCGTTTGGTCAGGCAGAAAGCTGATCAGAAATTCCTAGTTGTTTTATCTGACGGCACTCCTGAAGAATCGCCGATGCACCCTCGCGGAAAATATGAATTGGGCAAGATGATTAAAAAAGTTTTGGACGAGACAGACGCCCGCCTGATCGGTCTGGGAATAGGCAGGGGAACCGAGCACGTCGGATCGTATTATCCGAACAGCATAGCCAATGTGAAGGTGAAAGAAATGGCCGAAAAACTGGCTGATTTGATAAAAGAGGTTGTTGCTAATTATGACAAATTTTAGTATTATTTAACTAACATTTATGACCACTCAAACAAAAACTCCTTCCCTTGAAGAATTCCTAAGCGTTACAGCGGGTTCGAAGGAAATGGGTTTAATTATTGCCAAAAATGCCAGCGAATCAGAGGGCTTTGTAAGGTCTCTGGACGGAATGGGTTTTGAGCGATCGGAGAAAATATCCGATCTGTCCAAGCTGCAAAAAAGCTATCTTGTGATCCATGAGGACACCGCAAAGGATGCATACGATTTTGCTGTCCAATATCCATCGGGCCAGGTAGAAATTTTTGATAAAGAACAAATGCAGTCACAATCTTTTTCGCCTGATTATGGAAATCTTAACCTCGTCTTGCTGGTCGTCAAAGACGATTTAAATAAATTGCAAACGAAGGGCTTTGACTTGCTTTCCGCTGTCGGCCCGGCTTTTCAATCATAAATATATGAGATCACCGGAAAGACAATTTAACGCTTTGACACCGGATCAGGAGAGACAAAACGATGCTCCTAAAACACCGGAAGTCGCCGCTGAGAAAGAGCCTATCGCCGAAAGCGAAGCGGGTATTTCCTATTTGGGAGTTACTTTAGAAAAAGCCGAAAGCACAGACAGTCAATTTGTTCCTAAAAGAGAGCAGTACGCAGATTTTATAAATGACAAAGAAGTCGCCCTGCCCCTGCAAAGAGATGTGGCCGTAGCATTCCTTTCCGGCGAGCCATTGCTCGTGGACGGAGGCACCTCTTTGGGTAAGACAACTACTGTCAGAAAAATGGCTTCTGAACTTGGATGGGAAGTTCATTACGCGAACCTGAACGGAGCGACCGATGTAGAAGATTTGATGGGAAGGTATATCCCGAACCCGCATAAAAGCAAACCCGAAGACCCTGAATACATTTTTGCGGACGGCAAAGTAACCAGCGGTTTAAGGCAGGAAGAAGGCAAAGTTAAAGTCGTCATCTTAGATGAGTTCAACGCCTCTGCCCCAAACATTCTTATTCGTCTCCACGAGGTTTTAGATGCTCTGGAACGAGGCAGCGAAGTAGTCCTGTCAGAGGATGCTTCTGAAGCCGTCCAGGTCAATAAGAACAAAACCAAAGTAATAGCTCTAATGAATCCTCCAGGCAAGGGTTATTTTGGACGCGAACCTCTTGATCCAGCTCAGCTTCGCCGATGGGTTTATAAAAAACTGCCTTCCGAATTGCCCGAAGGAACTTTTTCCTACGCGACTGACGCTTTGTTCGGAGCAACCCCGGAATCACAAAATATCACTCCGGATATGTTTTTGGCCGCCAGAGAGCAGGCATTAACTCCAGAGCAGCTGCAGGAAATTCCGGGCATGTCAGAAGTTTTAGAAAAATATAAAGAATTTCATAAAGCCTCGAAAGAGCTTCTTAAAAGCAGAAAAGTTGCTGAAGATCAGCCTCAGCCTTTCACTTACGATGACCGCATGGAACCGCGCCGGGTAAGAGATTTTGTTTTGAGATTCTATAACGGAGATATCAATGAGACTTTTCAGCAGGCATTGAGATATTACTACTCCAATAAGCTGGAGACCGATGTAGACAAGAAAAAACTCGGTGAGCTTATAAGATTGGTGGAGTATAAACCGAAAGTCGGAGAATCGAAGCGCAAAGGATTGGAGCGGGAAGAAAAAACCGGCGCGCCAGAAACGAAGCGAGCAGCAACACCCGAAGCAAAACTTGAAGGGCCGGTCGCGGAGCAGATTGAAGCAGCGATTGAAAAGCTTGGCAGAGAAAATGTTTTCGGCCCGCAGGAGGTGGAGAAAACATTCGGCGTGCGCTTGGCGGAAGTTCCAGATGTTCCATTATCGATCGAAGAACTTGAGCGAGCAGAGAAGCTAGGTCAAATGCTTGTCTTGCGAGTGGACAAAACTCCCGACGGCAAGCCTATGTCGATGGAAGCCATGAACGAAATTCTGGTGAAAAAATGGAAGAAGGAAGGAAAGGGAGAAATCTTCAACTCAGCTGACGGGTGGAAAAATTGGATCGGCGAAGAATTCTTCACGAAGGAGCATCCGCGGCTTGGCTGGGCTCTTGTCTCCAAAGATGTCTTGCCCGAAAGCTTAAGCAAAAATTATTTGGAACAGACAGAAGTCATTATAAAAACACTCAAAGAAAAATCATTTAAAGATTTGGAGCTCCCGGAGGAATACACCGAAGCGATCGCAGAATTTGAGTCCAAGAAAAAGAAGCTGGCCGAACTTATGGACAGCGACTGGGAGGAAGCGGCCAAACAACTTGCTGAACTGAAAATCACACAGCTTACTCGGCAGACAATTCCTGAAACGGTTTACGATTTGGCAATGTATCATGACAAGAACAACAAGCGGCTGCTGGCTGATACCTATTCCTGGACAGCGTCGCTGGACCCTGACGGCTACCTCGTCATTCTCGGCATGTTCGGCGCGAAGGGCGTGCTCGGCAACAGGGGGGAGCCCGACGATCGGGCTGGCATTCTCGGCTTCTCTCTTGCCCGCAGATTGTAACTTTGACCTTTGTTATTTGATCCTTTGATTTTTTCTTGATCGACCCCTTTAGGGGTCGATTTCCGCGGTAAATTTTAAAGAGGTGTGGATAACTTTTTGGCTAATCGCGGCCCAAATAAGCCGCGATTCGGAGATCGTCCGTTTTTTACGTCAAATAAGTAGCGGCTTTTTTTAACGCATTAGGGTATAATGACTATATGGAAACAACAACACTCCAAAAGCAAAATAACCCTTCAGTGAAGCCACGGATTGCGACTCCGCGCAAGCCGATCGCGAAGAAAAAAGCGCACCGCGTTGCTTCGCTTTTTTCCGGCTCCGGCGGAATGGATCTCGGTTTCCGAGATGCAGGTTTTGATATCTTATGGGCGAACGACGTCAACCACTGGGCTTGCGAAACTTTCAAAAAGAATTTTGGAGATCACATAGCGGAAGGAAGCATCACGACTATAAAGAATGAGGATATTCCTGAATGCGACATCATTCTCGGCGGATTCCCGTGCCAAGACTTCAGCATGATCTGGAAGCGCATGGGCCTTAAAACCGACCGCGGAAATCTCTACCGACAGTTCGTTCGCGTCGTTCTCGCAAAACAGCCGAAAATGTTTGTCGCTGAAAATGTCAGGGGACTTCTTAGTGCCAATAAAGGAAAAGCTGTCACTCAGATCGTGAATGATTTCGGAGAGGCGGGATACAAGGTAGATGTGTACCCTATAAATTTTGCGGACTACGGAGCTCCTCAGCTTCGTCAGCGCGTACTCATCATCGGAGTCCGCAACGACCTGAAAAAAGAATTTAAACTTCCAGCTCCTACTCACAAACCGGAAAACTACATCACTTCAAAAGAAGCGCTGAAAGATGCCGACAAGGTGCCGTTTAATAATGAGAATCAAAATATCAATCCAAGCACTGTTGCAAAATTGAGACTAATTCCGCCGGGCGGAAATTTTACTGACATCCCAAAAAATTCACCGCACTATGTAAAGGGAATGATCTCTCACGTGTAACCGGCGCTTGCATCCCGACAAGCCTTCGACTACCATCATTGCCGGTGGAGGTGGGGGCACTTGGGGCTACCATTGGAAAGAAAACAGGCCTCTCACCAACCGAGAGAGGGCAAGGCTCTTCGGCTACCCGGACGATTTTCAGTTCGTGGGATCGATTGCCGAGGTCAGACGGCAAATCGGTAATTCTGTTCCTCCGGCCGGAATCAGGCCGATCGCAAAAGCGATTAAGAAATTTTTAGATGAACTATAATCATGACTTATAAAAGCTCGCATGGAACTACTTTATTCGAAAATCAAACCCTGCGAGTACGATAACTCTTCCTTTGGCGAAGCTTTTGAATCAGGCGTCGTAAATTCTGACAGCATAAAAATAGCCACGGGCTACGTTACGGAAGATTCCCTGCTGGAGCTTAAATCGATCCTGCTTTTTTATAATGAGGAAAACAAAACAAAAAAATGCAGTCTTGTGATCGGTATGCACGGGAGAGAGGGGTTCACCAAAGCCCAGTACGACGCAGCTATAGACCTTGCAGCTTTCCTTAAAGACAAATGGATAGGAAGCGTGCGCGTATGCACGGCTTTTAAATTTCACGGCAAGACTTATGTATTTGCTAAAGACGGATCAGCCGTGCCGGTTTCTGCGATGATGGGATCATCAAATCTCGGAAACATACTCGACAACCGCCAATGGGAAGTATAGCCCCCGCAAAACAAATCCGCAACATTTTGATACAATGAGTTTGTGATATTTATTGAAAAATCCAATAGTGAATACAAGACTCTTGCAAATCATTGCAGAACATCGCAAACACGGCTAATTCGAGACAGATCTCACTCCGTGATACTTTCAATGCAAGGCAAGAATATTCCCGATATCGCTCGGATATTGTTTAGAAGTGAAAATACAATTCGAGAATGGTTGCAATCCTTCGAAAAAGCAAGGATATCAAGTATATTTCCCTCATACACACCGGGAACACAAACGCTTCCAAACTAACCGATGAACAGCTTAAGGAAATACAACAAACGCTAGGCAAACCTCCTTCAAACAAAAAAGGAAGCTTGCCTCGCGCTTTTTGGGATCTCAAAACACTGAAAGAATACATAACCGCCGAATATGGCGTGGTATACGAATCAGATAGGTCGTATCATCATATATTTGCCTTGTCTGAGTTCTCTTTCAAACTTCCCGAAGGATTCGACCGAAGAAGAGACGAAAAGCTTGTAAAGAAAAGAATGCTTGAAATACAAGGGGAAATTGAGAGAAAATAGAAACAAGGTTACTCAATATTCTTCGCTGACGAATGCTCTTTATGTTTTGAAACGGAATACCGCAGAGCTTGGCTGCCCAAAGGAGAAAAGACCGCGCTCAAAGTCAATCGGGAGAAAATCCGACAAAACTATTTCGGAGCGATCAATATTGAATCAAAAAAAGAAGAACTCGTTCCTCTCTCGTGGCAAAACACGGAAACTATGATCTGCGCGCTCAGAGAATTGACAAAAAGACACCAGTATAAAAAACTCTGTCTTGTTTGGGACAATGCCAAGTGGCACCGCTCGAAAGAACTCCGAGAGTTGCTTGGAAAAGGAAAAGAATTTTCTCATATAAGATTCATTTGGCTGCCACCATACGCTCCGGACAAAAACCCACAGGAAAAAGTGTGGAAAATTGGAAAAGATGCCGTAAAAAATACAGTCGCGAAAACATTCGAAGAATTAAAGAAAGTGTTTGAAAAATCAATACGAGGCAGAAAATTTGATTATAAAATGTTAGGAATTTGATTTGCGGGGGCTATAGATGCTCTTTTTACAGAGGAAAGTGTTCTCTCGGAGCTTGATGTCCTCCATGATGAACTTGTCGTAAAAGCCTCTACCGACATTTTGGAATGGCCGAAACCGGAAACATTTATCGAAATGCCGGATCTGCTGAAGGACAGAATTGACGTCGAAAAGTCTGATGAAGAAGAATATCGCAGGATAGAAAGCACTGTAACTGACCGAGTCTTCGATTTCCCTCTCAAGACTGAGGCCAAAAGCAATCTCAATACATATTTTGGGAAAGGAAGACTTGCGACAAGCACCGGGGCGATTCGCCCTCGTCACTGGTACGAAGTAGAGCTTATCGTCCCGATAGAGATAACCACCGCAGACGGATATCCGAAACGAGACTCAGTCATATAGTCAACGCATCCATAGACATAGCCAAGATATTATTGGCATCCAACAAAGCAAAAATTCCCCAAACCTACAAAGAAGCTATACAAAAGCTCCCCATTGCTTTGGATTTTGATGAAAAAACAGCTTCCGGCATAGCAGAATTTACCAAGCTTAGAAATGTTCTGGCGCATGAATATCTTGACTTGAGATTCAACCAAATTAAAAAATTCATAGAAAAAATGGAGCCTCTTTATGTCTATCTTATTGATTACACTATAAAGATTTTACAGAAGTAAAAAATTTTTATTTTTACATTCGCCTTTTGTTTTTGGTTTATATTTCTCGAGTTAATGTTTTAACAGAAAGACGCTCAAATGAAAAAGGCTGTTGCTCGAGAATTAACGAAAACAACAGCCTTACCTTTTGCCTCTGGAAAGATTACAGCTTATATCGAATTGACGATAATTTTAACAACTCTGTGCAGAACAAATTAATCGCCTCGCTGTTTGAACAATCCGGATGGTTTCTTAGCTCTCTCAGCTGCCCCTCCGAAATAACTTCATATTTGCAACATTCAGATTCATCTGAATATTTTAAAAAGTCCCTAACTTCAGCAAGGTCCACGGGGAAAATATTAAATTTTACTATTTTTCCCCTAACCACATTGCTTGCTTTTATGAGCAAGCTCTTTTTGTTGTGATAATCACTAACTAAACCAGCGATTTTTTCTGCCGTTATAAGACCTCTCATTTTTATCTCTCCTTTCTCTGAAATCCGTTCAGAAGTCGGCGACTAAAATAGTCTTAAAGTAAAAAGGAACTTAACAAAGATAGTATACACGAAACATAATATTTGTCAAGCCTTAATTATGGCCTAGTTTTCTGCTAAAATGGCGATATGAGCGATGAGAAAACGAGCAAAGTTAATGAAAAATTGCTGAAGCCTTACGAGCCGAAGGAAACCGAGGGGCGGATTTACAAGCTTTGGGAAAAAAGCGGGTATTTTAATCCCGATAATTTGACCGAAAGAAACGGCCAGACTTTTACCATTGCCCTACCCCCGCCCAATGTGACTGGCACCTTGCATATGGGCCACGCCTTGAACGCCACGATTCAAGATATTCTTATCCGGCAAAAAAGAATGCAAGGATATAAAACGCTTTGGATTCCCGGCACCGACCACGCCGGAATAGCCACTCAAAATGTGGTGGAAAAAGATTTGAAGAAGCAAGGAATTTCCCGCCATGACTTGGGCAAAGAAAAATTCCTGGAAAAAGTTTGGGAATGGAAAGAAAAATACGGCAATATAATTCTAGACCAGCTTAAAAAAATAGGCTCTTCCTGCGACTGGTCGCGAACCCGTTTTACGATGGACGAAAAATACAGCGAGGCCGTAAAAACCGCCTTTCTGCATTACCATAAAAAAGGCTGGATATACCAAGGCGAAAGAGTCATAAACTGGTGTCCGAGATGCCAAACTTCCCTGTCCGATTTGGAAATAGAATATCTGGAACAGCAATCAAAACTGTATTTTATAAAATATCCGCTAAAAAATGGCAACGGTTTTATAACAGTCGCCACCACTAGGCCGGAAACGATGCTCGGCGACACGGCCGTGGCGGTCAATCCGAATGACGAAAGATACAAAAACTTAATCGGTCAAACATTGATACTGCCGATTCAAAACAGGGAAATTCCAATAATCGCCGACGAAAGCGTTGATAAAGATTTCGGCGCGGGAGCTGTTAAGGTTACTCCCGCCCACAGTCTGGCCGACGCCGAAATTGCCGAACGCCACAAACTGCCTTATATCGTCATCATCAATCAATACGGCAAAATGACCGCCGAAGCCGGAAAAGAATTTGAAGGATTTTCCACAAAAGAAGCTCGGGAAAAAGTGGTAGAAAAACTTATGCGACTAAACTCAACAGAAAAAATAGAAGATTATCTAAACAGAATATCAATCTGTTACCGATGCAATACCGCCATAGAACCCCGCCCGAGCGTCCAATGGTTTTTGAAAATGAAAGAGTTGGCTAAAAAATCCATTGAACCGGTAAAAAATGGCGAGATAAAATTCAACGACGATAAATGGAAAAAAGTTTATTTGGACTGGCTGTCCAACATCAAAGACTGGTGCGTATCCAGACAAATCTGGTGGGGGCACAAGATTCCACTAGACGGCGTTGACGATGTTTTGGACACTTGGTTTTCTTCGGCCTTGTGGCCGTTTGCCACATTGGGCTGGCCCACCTCCGTTGGAACTTCGGCGGGCAAGCCAAAACCAGCAGGAGATTTAAAAGAATTTTACCCCACTCAAGTTTTATCCACGGACAGAGGCATCATTAATCTTTGGGTAGCTAGAATGATATTTTCCGGATTGGAATTTACGAATGAAAAACCATTTTCAAATATAATAATCCATCCAACGGTTTTGGCCAAGGACGGACGCCGAATGTCCAAGTCTCTGGGCACGGGAATTGACCCGCTGGTTTTGATTGATAAATACGGCGCCGACGCCGTCCGATTCGGCTTGATTTACCAGATGATGGGAGGACAGGATATCAAGTTTGACGAATCCCACTTGCTGGCCGGAAAGAAATTCGCCAACAAATTATGGAACATCGCAAGATTTGTCATTTCCAATCCGTCTAACGGCGGGCAAAATTCAAACTTATCAAAAGAAGATAAAGAAATTTATGAAAAATTGGAACAAATTATTAAATTAGTGACGGAAAATGTGAATAATTATAACTTCGGACAAGCTCTTCATAATCTTTATGATTTTATTTGGCATGAATACGCTGACAAATACATAGAATATTCTAAAACGAAAAACAGCGAGGAGCGCGGAAATACCTTATCTTCAATTTTGGCCAGCGCGTTGAAACTTCTCCACCCATTTATGCCCTTTATCACCGAGGAAATTTGGTCGATGATGCCGGATAAAAATAAAAAAATGTTAATCATAGAAAAATGGCCCAAAATTTAACGGCTTCAACTTTGTTTTTTGCCATCGCTGGCGGATTCATTCCTTCCTTGTTGTGGCTTTGGTTTTGGCTCAAAGAAGACAGTCACCCGGAACCGAGAGCCAGTCTGATTTACACTTTTATCGCCGGAATGATTGTCGTCCCCATAGCTATGGTTTTTGAGTATTTTACTTTGTTTCAGGCCGGACTGGCCGGAAGTTTTTCCCTTCTGGCTTGGGCTTTTATAGAAGAAATTTTGAAATATTTCGCCGCTAAGAAAACGGCCTTTTCCAAATCGGTTTTTGACGAACCGGTTGACGCCATAATCTATATGGTCACGGCGGCTCTGGGATTCGCCAGCATGGAAAACACGCTTTTTATCATAAAAACTTTTCATAACAGCGGAATACTTTCGGGTTTGGATATCGGCAATATGAGATTTATCGGAGCGACATTATTACACACCGCCTCTTCGGCTATCGTCGGCGCTTTTATGGCTTTTTCTTTGAGAAAAAACAGGAAAAATCTAAAAAGAAACACTTTTGTCGGAATAGTTATAGCCGGACTTTTGCACTTTGCTTTCAACTATCTTATAATAAAAAGCGGAGGAGGAAACATTTTGAAAGTATTGATTCCTCTCTGGCTTATCATAATCGCTTTAATTTTTGTTTTAGAAAAGGTCAAAAATAACGTTAAGTAAAATAATTTTTTATGTCAAAAGAAAAAAAATCTTTTTTTGAGAGGCTGACCGGGTCAATGCCGGAAAATACGGATTATGAAGAAGGCGGCAACTATAACTTGTCAAACATCGGCTCGGAAGAAAAAACTTACGATGAGGAAGACGGGCAATTGGCCGTTGATGTGTTTCAAGGCGAAAACGAAGTAATTATCCAATCCATCGTGGCCGGAGTAAAGCCGGACGATTTGGATATTTCCATAAACAAAGATTCCGTCACGATAAGAGGAAAAAGGGAAAGTAATCGTCTGACGGAAAAAAAAGACGCCGTTTGCCAAGAACTTTACTGGGGCGGTTTCAGCCGGACAATTTCTTTGTCCGACGAAATAGACTCCGAAAATGCGGAGGCTTCCACAAAAAACGGCATTTTGACCATCCGCCTCCCTTTCCTCCGGAAAGCTCCGGTCAAAAAAATACGAGTGCAGGAAGAGTAGGGTTTAAAATCTTTTATTTTTTGAAAATGCGAGAAAAAATTCCTTCTTTTTTTACCCCAAACATTTTTTCTGTTTTGTCCGCAAGATCGTTGTTTCCCCCCTCTCTTAACTTTTTGAAACCGCTTCATCGAGTGCTTGGGCTAAAATAACCATCTCATCAAACGATGGCTCTTGCTTTGGCGAAGATTCTGACAATGGATATTTTTCCATAATAGAATTGTACCAACTAATGGCAAATCTTACAACAACTTTTTTGCCGAAGGTGAGAATCGGACTCACGACCCCTTCTTTTTCAGAGAAGTGCTCTACCACTGAGCTACTTCGGCATTTAAAACATTTTTCAAATCATCTTTAAAATTCCTGTCTTTCTTTTTCAAATATATTTCTTCTTTACGGGCGTTTTTCATGTTATCTGATTGTCTGATATGCCACAATATCCATGGAATCTTCTTGGCAGTATATTTTGATTTTCCGCAATTGTGCTCCTTTAATCTTCTTTCTGTATTTTCAGTAATACCTACATAAAAACTGCCGTCTTTTTTACTTTTTATAATGTAAGTATAATACACTTTTTCAGAGTTGCGCTCTACTTCACCCCGCCAGGCGGGGCAAGCTGAGCTACCTAGGCATCAAATTTTGCAACTTCTTCAACAAGTCCGGCGAGACCGCCGAATTGATATTATTGCTTATTTTGCCGATATTTTCAACACCAGAAGTAATCCCTCTCAATGTATCAAGATATTGGGAAAGAAAAGGCTCTATATAATAATAAGTTCCGAAAGAAAGACCGATTATGAGCGTCCACTTCAAAACACTGAAAACATTCCCCCAAATTCTGCCTCTGTTTATTTTCTTGAGAATTTTAAGGCTTTCTTTGCTTACTTCTATGTTTTCCCTTAATAAAACTTTTAGTTCTTCGTCGGCCATAATTAAGTTTACGGATTTCTTCCCGCCTTTATTTCGCTTATATAAAATTCGCCTTGCTTTTTAAAATCGGGTATGGCTTCAATCGCTTTTTCCAACTGCTCTATTGATTTGGTTCTATATCCGGCCTGCAAGTAGACCGCCGCCAAATTCAAGCGGTATTGGATGTTGGTCGGGTTTTTGTCTATGAACACTTTCAAAATCGCCGTTACTTTCTCAAAATTATTCTTCTGGGCGTAGGCCTTCAAAAATCTTTCATCGTCTTGAACGACGCCGCCGTGTTCTTTCATCAGCTCCTCGGCCAAAGCGTCTTGGCCGGCAAAGATGGCCGAAACGGCGTATATTCTCCTGGCCTCTTCGTTAGTTTGATCTAAATCAAAAGATTTTTTCAGCGTCGCCATTCCGTTTTCATTATCGCCTTTGTTCAAGTAGGATGTGCCCAACTCAAAATACAACTGTTGTTTTTTAGGAGCGATTTCAATGGCCTTATTGAGCAAACTTACGGCTTCTTCGTATTTTTGGGTTTTATTGTAAACCGCCGCCAAGAAAATCATTTCTCTGATATCGTTGGGATATTGCTCGTTCTGCTTTTTCAATTCATCTATCGCGTAATTCGCGACCTTGTCCTTGAATTCCTTGTCCAAATTGGGATTGCCGTAGACCTGCATGGCGAAACTGGAAAGATGCTCCCGGGCTTCCATACTGCCGAAAGAATTGTAAGAAATGGCTTTTTGAAATTCCGCGAAAGCGCCTTGAGCGTTGCCGCCGCCCGCCGCTTTGAAAGCGTTCAAAATCGTTTTGGAGGCCAGAAGGCCGGGGATATTGACGGCGTAAATTATAAAAATAAATGCGGCGCCGATAATAACGGCGTAAACGGCCTTGCCGTAATCGTTTTTGGCGGTTAAACCGCCAATTGGCGGTTTAACCGCCAAAAACTCGTTGGTCTTTGAACGGAAGCTAGTGTAAGCCAGAAAGGTTGCGAATAAAATCAAACTTATCAAGTTATCAAAAACAAACAGGTTGTTGAAAAAGTAAGCCAAAAACATACTGCCGAAAATAGCCGAATCTTCAATAGACAATCCCGTCTTTTTTCTGTTCGCCCAAAGATAATACAAAGCGGCGCCCAACAATCCCAAATAAGACAACAGCCCGAAGATACCGTTGGTGACTAGCCGGTCAAAGAAAACATTGTGCGCCCGATCAAACCACGGCTCCTGCTTGTATAAAATCGGCTCGTAATATTTGTTAAACACCAAATTAAAATTCTCCTGCCCCCAACCGAACACCGGCTTTTCTTTAAAGCCTTGCCAGCTCATTTTCCAAATGGTCAGTCGGGATTCCGTTGTTCCTTCGGTCAAAGAAATGCCGGAAAAACGGTTTAGCACTTGGCTATTTTTCACAAAATCCGCATTTTTTAGAAACAAAAAACCGCCGATTAATATCGCCATCCCCGCCAATAAAGAAATATGCGCTAACTTGGTTTTTTTATTAGAAGACAAAATGGCAATCAATAGCCACGAAATAAATAAACTACCGATAATGCCCAATATAGCTCCCCTGGTCGCCGTGTGGTAAAGAACGAACGACTCCAAAATGATGACGAAAAAATAAATCCATTTCCGGAAATCTTTCGCCCGATAAAAAAGCGCCAGAGCCAAAAATATATGAAACACCATATAGACGGCTAGATAGGAAGCGTTGCCCAAAGTGGCGTCAAGGCGGTTGCCTTGATGAGTTTGAAATACCCCCCACAACTGAAAAACGCCATAAAAAGCGATAATGGCGCTGGCAAACAAAGTGGTGTGAAAAAGCCTGTTCCAAACTTTTTCCGTTTTCATCGTCCCCGCCAAGACAAGGAAATAGGCGAGCAAGTGGAGATAAGTGACCAACCCTTCCATTCTTTCGTAATTGGACCAGAAGCTTCTGTAAAAATTTTCCCCAAAAACCGAAGACAAAGCCACGACGCCGACAAAAATAGCCAGCATAGCCAGCACCCAGCTTTTTCTAGGCTTATATCTGGCGTCAAACAACAATAAAACCAGCCACAAAGCGGTCATCACTTCCACGATTATTCGGAAAGAAAAGTTTTTCCCTGTTATGAACGGGAAAAACATTGAGCTGGAAACGATAAAGGCTAAAAATGGAACGGCAAAAATTCCAACGTAAAGCAAATACTTGATTAAATTCAGGCTTTTACTCATAAAATCAATGTGCTAGCATAATAGCACAACAATATGATTAAAGGCAATAAGCCCGGGAAAATAATGCTTCTTTTGGGGGATATCGCCCTTCTTTATGGAGCGTTATATTTATCCTTAATAATAAGATATGGGTCATTCCCGTCCCAAGTTTTATGGCAAGACCACAATTTGCCGTTCCTTTTCGTCAATTTGGTTTGGGTGATTATTTTCTACATTGCCGGACTTTACGATGTGGAAAAATCGGTCCATCCGGCCAAGATTTTTTACATCTTTAAAACTATGGCTTTCGGCGCGGGAATCGCCGTTTTGATGTTTTACTTCATCCCCGCATTCGGAATAACCCCAAAAACAAATCTTTTTATTGACGCCGTCGTCGCTTCCGTTTTTCTTTGGCTGTGGAGAATGGCTTATCAAAAAATAATAACCAAGGGTTCCAAGATAAAAATTTTCTTTTTTGATTCTTCCGGAGAAATTTCCGATTTCGCCAAATTCGTTTCCGCCAGCCCCCAATTGGGTTACGAAATGGCGAGCAGTCTCGCTTCGGCCGACCTCATAATAATACCGGGGAAAGAAAAAATTTCGGAAGAGTCGGCGAAAATACTTTACGAAATGGTGATGAAAGGCAAAACCGTCATTGAATTTTACCGTTTTTACGAATCAACCACCGGCAAAATACCGGTTCCGCTTATCGGAGAAAGCTGGTTTTTGGAAAATGTCATTGAGCTGGACAAAAGAAAGTTTGAACAAATCAAACGTTTGCTGGATATAGTTCTGGCTGTTTTGTTTTTCGTTCCGTTCGCCTTGCTCGCGCCTTTTGCGGCGCTGGCCATAAAGCTGACCAGTCGGGGAAATGTCTTTTATAAGCAAAAAAGACTGGGCAAAAATGGAAAAATCTTTGAAATAATGAAATTCCGCTCAATGACCAAAGACGCCGAGAAAGACGGAGCGAAATGGGCGGAAAAAGACGATAAGCGCGTAACCGCCGTGGGAAAAATTTTAAGAAAAACCAGACTGGACGAACTGCCTCAGATATTAAGCGTGCTCAAGGGCGACTTGTCTTTTATCGGTCCCCGTCCGGAAAGGCCGGAATTCGCGGATGAATTGTCCCAAAAAATACCCCATTACTCAATGAGGCATATCGTCAAACCGGGACTTTCCGGCTGGGCCCAGATAAATTTCCCTTACGGCTCTTCCGTTAATGATTCAATGCAGAAACTCCAATACGACCTTTATTACATCAAAAACCGCTCTTTGGTTCTGGAAGTGATTATCATCCTCAAGACAATAATGACGGTTTTAAAAGTAGGAGGGCGATAATTTTTAATCTTTAAAATTACAGTTTACTGCCTGGAGGTTTTATACTGTAATTTCGGTTATTTGATTTTTAAGACTGTATTACTCCTCCGCCAAGCATTTCCTTTCCGTCATAAACTACCAAAGACTGCCCGGGCGTAACCGCTCTTTGGGAATTTTTGAAAATAATTTTTGTTGAATTTTTAGAAACTTCCGCCGCTTCGCATTCTTCCAACGGCTGGCGGTATCTTATCCTCGCTTGATATTTTTTGCCGATTTTCGGAACGGCGGAAATCCAACTTGCGTTTTCAACGACAACTTCTTTTCGGCTGAAACTTTTTTCGTCTTTTTTCTCCGCCACAATCAAACGATTGTTTTTGAAATCTTTTTTCACTATGTAATAAGGGCCGCCTTCTCCCCCGCCGAATCCGAAACCATGTCGTTGTCCGATGGTATAAAAAGCAAAACCGTTATGCTCTCCGATTATTTTTCCGCCAGCCGTAACGACTTTTCCTTTTTTTTGCTTGATGTATTTTTTAAGAAAATCTTCCATATTGAATTCGCCGATAAAACATACTCCTTGGCTTTCTTCTTTTTCCGCCGTGGCCAAGCCGTTCTCTTTGGCGATACTCCTCACTTCCGATTTTAGCAAACCGCCGAGCGGGAAAAGGCAATACTTTAATTGTTCCTGCGTTAATGTCCAAAGAAAATACGACTGATCTTTATTTAAATCTTTCGCAATAATTAATTTATAAGCAGATTTTAGATTTGAGATTTGAGATTTGAGATTTACATAATGGCCGGTGGCAATATAAACCCCTGCCTGCCGGCAGGCAGGCGCCCCCATCGCCAAAGCTTTTTTCAAGAAAACGCCAAACTTCACGCTTTTGTTGCACATAATATCCGGATTGGGCGTCCGGCCGGCTTTGTATTCGCTTATCATATAATCAACCACTTCTTTCTTGTATTCTTTTTCCGCGTTCACGGTTATAAACGGTATGCCTAATTGAGCGCACACCCTCATCGCATCTCGTCTGTCTTCCTTCCATGTGCAATAAAATGATTGCGGCTTGCCCGCCGAAGAGGCGGGATACCAGCCTTTGATATAACAGCCGACTAAGTCATAACCATCTTTTTGCAAAAGCAAAGCCGCAACGGAACTATCCACTCCGCCGGACATTGCCACGAAGACTTTTCGCCTGCCCCGCTGTGCCCCGTAGCCAGCTTTGCTGTGGTACTGGGGTAGCGAACTGGTATGGGGTTGTTTTGATTCTAGTTCCATAATTTATTTTTTTCTATTTTCAAAAGCAATTAAATCTGTAAAGAAATTAGTATTTGGTGCATATGCGTATTTATGAGAAAAATTCACATAATACAAATTCTGCTTAAAAATATCTTTTTTGCTATTCACTTCTCGATATTCTACTTTCCCATGCAGATCTTCTGTGAAAGGAAAAGAGAGAGCAACAGAAATTTTCGGGGATAGATTAAAAATTTGTGTTTTAAGCAACCATGCCCCGCGCAACATATAATTTTCTGGAATTCGTGGGTCCATTAAATCAATGACTGCCTCATCACTAGTTATGAAAGGATAGTCTGTCTTATTTAGAAAAATATCCCATTTCTTATGCGTCAGCGTATTAGCATGGCCGACATCAAAAGCTCTCTGTGTTGCGTGGGATGTTTTACCAGCAACTTTCTGTAGTTCGTTTTGCGTTACCTTGTCTGCAATTTCTCTATCCTTTTTCTTGTCCGTAAATATGTCGGGATATTCTTTTGAAACTTCGCTATAAATATGCTCGCTAACTGTCGGCTGCATCCAGGCCACTAGTTCTTTAAGTGCATTTAGCGATTCATGTCTAAAGTTTTGGCCCCTAAAGAAAAAATTTGCAATTACGCACGAAAGACCAAATCTATCGGAGTCACTCAATTTTTCTTGCTTTAAAAAAGATTGTTCTATTCTCTCGATATTATCTCCATACCAAGTCTCTAGATTTCCAAATGCATCTTCAACTGCCTGACTGTACTTATCTTCTGTGCCTGGTTCGAGGGAATAATGAAAAGGTCCACTACAAACAGATCTAATTGATCGGTCTTTACTTAAAGTTTTTATTTGGTCACAGTCAAAAGCCTTAAGTTTATTATTATCGTTGGGGAGGGCAAATTTTCTCAAATGTATTTGAGGTACGATGTGTTGATTTTTTTTCACCTGTTTTTCCATTTTTTCTATATCCTTAAAAATTATCGATTTCCTTTTGCTCGATTGTGCGTTTTGCACAACATCTCACAATTTTTGGCAGTTGTTTTGCCACCCTTGCTCCAAGCTGATACATGATCGGCTTCCATTTCACCAAAACTCCAAATCTTTCCCTTGTTCGCATCGTGGCCGACGGCACAGAGAGGACAATTTGATTCTTCTTTTTTCTTTGCTTTGGCGGTTTGTAATTCGTAAGTAGATCTTTTAGTCGCTTCATCAAAAACTCGAACCTCAAGTAATTTTGTGTCAGTTGAACCGCCTAGAATATACTCAAAAATGCCTTTGCGATTTTTGATGTACGGATCGCCATAGAGCTTACGCACCTCGGCTGATACTTTGGCTGGGTTGTATGATTTTTTGTGATACTCCTCATAAAGTCGTCCCCATTCCAGCCCGCGCATCTCGCTTTCTACATCGGTAAATACGCTAGATACCCAATCAATGACGGTGTTGAAATATTTTTTCAACTCATCAATGTTTTTGTCTTTGCGATACTTGCTCATGTAATCGCCAATATTGCCTTTGCTTACCCAATCAAGAGCACATTCCAAAAATTCCTGTCGGTTCGCGCTACCAGAAACATACGCACTCCATTTTTGAATATTGGCGTTTTGGCTATTACTGAATTCCTCTTTAGCTCTAGTTACAAATGGTCCAGAATACACCGCATTGAGCAATTCCTGATTATTGAGTGGAACACCGGCAATATTTATAGTCTTAAACCATTCTTTTATTTGGCTTTCTGTGCCTTCACATTCGTAAATGAGCAATGAATCGTCCGAGACTGGTGATGCGTTGTTGCCCATCTAAAACTTCAAATGTGTCTTTGCCAACTTTATTGAAATAAATCAAGCCAATTGGATATTCTTTAAGAACAGACTCGATTACGCCTGCTTCTCTGTTTTCTTCGGCGTAGATATAGTTACGCTGGTATTCAGGCTGAATGGTGAGTTTGCCAGACAAGCCAAACAAACCCTTGCCCTCAAGTTCGTTATATACAAATCCATCGCAGATTTCTTTGACCGTTATATTACTTTTTAAAATTGTTTTCATATTATTTTTTTACTTTTCTATTTTTAATTAAAATACGTGCGTACGGATCGTTGTAACCAGTAATTTTTAATTGGGGCGGTTTCGGCAGTCCTTTCTCTACTATCGTAAAAAAATGGGGGTTAATATCGATAATTTCAAATTGTTCAGGATTATATTTATCAAGAAATGTAATCGGCACACCCATTACACCTTTATAATCACTTGGAATTGCATCGGTAAAAGGTACTTCTATTGCATCGTAATTGTCATATTTCTGATATTCTTTTTTGCCTTTAATTTCTTTATGTTTACTATATTTTAAATTTTCCGCCATTGTCATAAGTGGCAATGGTTGATGACGGCGCCCATGGTCAAGATTAGTGAGCCACAAACAATTATTAGTGGCGACAATTCTGTTTCCATTTTCATCTATTCGAGCTTCTGATCCGTACAATTCGTAAGATTCAGGTACAATAAATCCAGAAATCCATCTTCCCATTCCATTACCAAGCCATGCTTTATTATTTTTAATTTTTTGGAATATTTCTCTATAAGTTAAGCAATTAATATTGCCAATAATTAAAAACTTTTTATTATAATCAAAAAGCTGCTTAACATATTCGCGAAACAGACTGAAAGGTGGATTGGTTACTACTATATCGGATTGTTTGAGTAGACTTATACATTCATCGCTACGGAAGTCGCCGTCGCCTTCTAGCGGTGTCCATTCGTTGTGCTTGTTTGCCTTTAACTGCTTGGCAACGTCCTTCAAGTTAAATTCTCCGTCACCGTCTATGTCGCGCACTTCGCTCACAATAAACTTATTGGCGGTTACCTTCTGACGACCTTTTGATTTTTTGAGAGTTCTGTATTCAGCAAACAATTCCAGCTGCGTATTAGCCACGGGCGAGGGCTTATAGCTGGTTGTGATAAGCTGTTTTAATCCAAGCTTGTTGAAGTTAAGCACGAAATAGCGAAAAAAATTACTCTCAAATGGATCGTCGCAATTACAATATACTACCTTGTTGCGAAAAGTATCAGGATTATATTCCAGATACTTTTCAATCTCTTTTTGAATATCGCTGTATTGAGTATAAAATTCGTCGTTCTTTGCTCGTCTTGCGTTCTTAAGATTTTTGATTGAGAATTTTCTAGCCATAAATTTATTTTAGTATGTTGGCGATTTCCTTTGGCATATTTATTTGTTGGGCTTTTCCAATAGCCATTTCCAAAGCGGCTTTAACTGTATGGTTTTTCCGTCTCGTTTTACTTCGCGCTCTTCATCCCATGTAAGTACGGTCAACTTCGACACTTTCAGTTCTTCTCCAGCTTCGGCTAAAGATTTCACTTCGCGCTGTTCAACATCGGGATTTCTTAAGTCGTAAGAAACCTGAATAAGTTCGGAGGTCTCGTATCCGTACCGAATCGCAAAATCGACTTCTCGATCGTTACGGGTCTTGTAATAAAATAATTCTCGGTTCGGCTCAAATCCTCTTTTTACCAATTCGGTAAAGACAAGATTTTCCATGAGCTTGCCGTTATCAGGAGAATGCTGAACGGCTTTGGAAGCAACAAAACCATTATCTACCGCGTATATCTTTTTGGGTGAACGCAGGCGTTCACTGGCTTTCGCGGAAAATCCGGAAAGGGAAAAAACGACGTATGCTTCCTCGAGATATTTAAGATACCGCTCAAGCGTCACATTACTCTTGAATTTCAAAACGTTTGCGAGCTTCCTGAAACTATACTGACTGGAAACATTGTTTATTAAAAATGTTCCGAGCTGATCTATCTGCTCGGAAAAACGAACCTTGTGGCGCTTCACCACGTCCTTAAAAAGGAGTGCATCGAAAAGCACATCCAAATACCCGCGCGGATGCTGATTCTTTATCACCACTTCGGGAAAGCCGCCGAATGCCATATACTGCTCCAGCAATTTCAAAAGCTCTGATTTCTGGTCAAACTCTGAGAAGTTTTTAGCTTTTAGAAATTCTTGAAAATCAAACGGCATTATTTCTATGGGCATATGTCTCCCCGTCAAATGTGTCGCAAGCTCCATTGATAAGAGATTCGCGTTCGATCCGGTTATCACGAGATTGTATCCCTGGCGGTGCAGGCGGTTGGCGAACAGTTCCCAGCCTCGAAGGTTTTGTATTTCGTCGAATAAGACGAGTTTGGTATCGCCGTAGAATTTGTGTAACTCATCCACGAGCTCGTATAAATCCAATTTTTCTCCGACCAACGCCGGATCGTCAAAATTAAAATAAAGAAAAGGCTTACCCCTGAGGAGCATGAGGGAAAAGACGGACTTGCCGGCGCGGCGCGGGCCGAGCACCACCTTAACCAAAGGCGAGGACATCCATTCTGAACCCTTCGCCAGCTTAGTCCTTTCCACATAGGTCAAATTAGCCAAGGCTACTTTTTCTTGGTTTTGCTTGGATATGATCTCTTTTAAGAGGCTTTTTTGCATAGTATTTTAGTCGTATTAAACATTATATGCCTTTTTTGTTCATTACAAGTATTATATTAAACATAAGGGGAAAATGCAATAGCCGTGAATTATCCTAAAAATACGAAGACCTTTATTTTTTTGTTATTATTATTTTTTTCATTTATAACCCTTATTTAAAGCCACATTATCACTTTTTCTGCTATCGCATTTTTTTGATAACAATAATTAAAACCACTTTAGTTTATTCTTAATTTGTTCTTTTTTGCGATTTTTGCAATTATACTCTATTTCAAGTATTTTTCCTTGTTTCGCAAATGCTCCTCGTATGTTTTGGCAAAACGGGTTTTGCCGTCATTGCCGGAAAGATAATATAGATAAGGCGATTCCTTCGGGTTTCTGGCCGCTTTAATGGCATCCAAGCCCGGATTGGAAATCGGACCCGGCGGCAAGCCTTTATGGAGATAGGTGTTGTAAGGCGAGTCAATTTTCAGGTCATCTAGCAAAACTTCCCGCTTCCCCGTTATGTAGGGAAAAACCGCGTCCACCTGCAAGGCCATCCCCAACTTCAATCTCTTCCACAAAATGCCGGAAACAATTTTTCGGTCGCCGCTGTCCGGCACTTCTTTTTCTATCAAAGACGCCATAATGACAATATCTTTGGCGGCATCGCCGGCTTTATTTTTGAAATTATCAGCCATCGTCCCTATAATCTGCCCAGTTTCCGCACCGGGCAAAAACAGATAGGTGTCGGGGAATAGATACCCTTCCAAGTTTTCCGTTTTTTCCAAAAATTCTTCTTTGTCAAAGTTTTCAAATATTTTGGCGGTTAAACCGCCAAATGGCGGTTTAACCGCCAAAAATAGCTCGGCGATATCTTTTGCCGTCAAGCCTTCCGTTACCGTAATTTTCACCGGCTTAAACCCGAATTCCCCTTTGGTCAGCCGTCCCGTCAAAGAAAAAACGGAAACGGGTTCGTTAAACAAGTATTTCCCGTATTTTATTTTTTTGGACTTGTTGAAAGCTCTCGCGTATAAAGCGAAAGCGTATTTATTTCTGATAAATCCCTCTCTTTTCAGTTTGTCTGAAATTTCCGCCAAACCCATCCCTTTTTCAATTACAATCGCCGCGCCTGACGGAAAATCTTTCGGAGCCGACAGAAAAAAATACCCCGAAAAACCGGCCAAAACAAAAAAAACAATCGCCGCAATCGATATTTTAGCTCTTGAAATCATTATTTTTTAATTTAACTATATCGGCAAATCGGCCGGCGGTTCGCCCTTCTTGGATTCTATCCTGCCTAGTGCCGGAGTCCTGACAACACTGCCGGGGAAATGATAAATAGTGGCCAACTCTTCCGTGTTTAAAACAATAGTTTTTCTTTTGTAGGGTTTGTAAAAGGCCGACCTGCTTACGTAAGCGTCAAACATTCTTTTTCTCCTCCAACCTTCTCTTGTTTTTTTGAAAAAATAATCAACATAACTGGTGCTGTTGGTTCGGCTAAATCCGTTCATATTAAGAGAATTGAATTGTTTCATTGAACCCTGAAGAGCGTTAGAAACCACATGATTGTACTTGCCTGGTTTGGCGATATAAACGAATCTTAAACAAGCATCAAATCCGAGTTTGGAAACATTTCTTTCTATGGCTTCCACTATCATTCTCTCACCCGGAGACAATATCATACTGCCGAAATCAATTATTTCCCCTTCTTTTTTCTTTTTGTCTCTTTTCATTATCTTATCCACGATTTTGGCTCCGGCGCTCTTCCATTCCGTTTTGGTCGCCATTATAAGCGCCTGGTACCACAAATTTTCTCCTTCTTTCATCGCGCCCATCAGCTCTATCAAAGAAGCCAACGGATCGTTTTTCATCTCTTCTTCAGTTTCCAATTTGTCCAACTTGTAATCAACATAAGTTTTTATCGGGTAAGCGTCTTCTTTGGTCAAATTATATTCAGCCGCGTGAATAGTCCAATTTTTTTTGGATGCTTCGGTGTCTTCGCCGATAAATTCTTTGGTGTAATCCGCCGCCTCATGTATCTCCACTTCCGGATAGTGCGCGTATATCTGCGCCTCCACCAGCCTTCTGTAATATTTCGGAATATAAAAATAAAAAGAGATAACTCCCTCTTTGCTTATAATCTCCAGACTGTACCAGGGACGCAAAAGTCCATGCCAATATCTATCAATCATCACCCCGTCCCTGGTAATATGCATGGCGCTTAAAATAATTTCCATCACCTGCGGGCTCTTGGGCATTTCTCTGGGCAGTTTGATTTCCAAAAGAACCCAGTCAATTTTGGATACATAGAGCAACCTTATGTAATACAGCCAAAACTTCCAAGCAAAATAAGCCGTAATGGCCGGCAACCACAGATAAGCGGCGCCTATTACGACGCTGAAGAAATCGTAGAAGAAACTTTGGAGCGATATTGTCCCCATAATTATCCCACCAAGTACCGGCCTTCTTTGTTTCTTTTAAAATAATCGCGATTTTGCAAATTTACCAAGATGGTATTTTCTTTGACATAGCGCTCTTTTAAAACTTTTTTGACTATGTCCTCTTTGGAAGAAGGCCCTTCCGACTTGATGATGTATTTTATTATAT
>Ga0209211_10003047_pt1 | contig 27890 bp, 19 predicted proteins | sample RifGroA2_FD_183992 | JGI IMG/M metagenome (GOLD analysis project Ga0209211, IMG submission 183992) | Groundwater microbial communities from Rifle, Colorado, USA - Groundwater A2 (SPAdes) (version 2) | ecosystem: Environmental > Aquatic > Deep subsurface > Groundwater | place: Rifle, Colorado...
CATACGCGTCGACCACAACGCCGCCTTGCTCGCACTGTGCACACCCATCGTCTCGCTCCTTGGAAATCCTGCGCGAGAGTGCGGCATGCCGTGGGTTGACTGGAACGTGTCTCGGCCGGACGCTTACGGTATACTGAGCCTGGTGCCCGACCAATTCGGGGATATTGCTATCGGACCAAGCGTCTACTTGGAAAACGATAGACCCAATAGTCCTCAGGAGATTGCTGTGCTCGGACAGGAAATCTCGCACACCGTGCAGCAGGTCGCCTATGGCGACCATTTTTGGGTGAGTTATGGAATTCAAGGTGCGATGGCTTGGTTTCGAGATGACCCCGCGGTGTCCACGACTCGATCGATTTCGAGCAGTTCAGTATTGATGCCGAGCAAAAAATACTCGCCGATCTAGCGGCAGCAGGAAACAATCCATGCGGCTGCCCACCAAAAAGATGACGAGTCAATTTCGAAACTCAGTTTTCCTTGCAGTTGTTGCAGGATTGAGCGCGTGCGTGCCAGCAAAAAGCTCGGGGCGAGAAGAGTACGAGCAGTTGCTAAAACTACCGCCCAGCGAGCAAGCTTTTCAATTTCGACAACTAACGCCGACCGACAAGGTCGACGTTTACTTGTACAGCGTTGAGCACTTCAGGCCTAGTGACTATTACTTCGCTGTGTACCTGGAAGAAGCTGACGAAGCGACGGCACAGGTGCTGACAAATCGCCTGAACGCGTCGACGTCGTCAACCGAAACGTTCGCGCTGGTCTATGCGCTTCACGGCATATGTCGGCACGATGAGACAAAGTTGGGCGCGAGCGTCCATGCCAGCTTCGCATGCAGCCGCTTTTTCCCCGCCGCATCGCCGTGCCATAAACTCGCAAAAGACTTGGACGGCAGGACTTCCAAGAGAAATTGAAAGGCATGGGGCGAGGCGAAACGCACCGCTCGGCTTTCGATCGGCGTCGTCGTTGGATACAATTTTATGGCGGTGACAATCATCAGCGCAATATTCTTGCCTGGCGCCCAAAGTGGGCTGTTAACCCTTGGCCGTTCCAAGTCGCCGAGCTACGAGCAGGAGGAAATCCAAAAGCGGGAGTTCTGGATTTGCGTTAATGGGCTGACTGCCTGAATTCCGTTCCTTTCGATGCTAGAGTTGGCCGGCGCATCGGGGCGATGTCACGCTAAAGTCCCCGCGTAAGGCCTGCGGTTAGGCCCGATGGGGCAGACGACTGGTCGCATCGGTAGGTGCGAGCGGTCGCGGCTGTCGTCGACTGAGCAGCATCTTACTCACGATCCCAAGAGCTACTTCCGCGTTGTTAGCAGACTCAGGGCCGTGGTCAGCCTGGAAACGCTGGGCAGTCTGGCTGGCGGCCATGGTCAGTTTGGTTGGAAGCGCTGGTCATTTTGGCTGGCAATGGTGGGCAGGTCGCTGGCGGTATGCACTGGGCGCAAGAAGACGGGGTCCATCTCTGGCTCAACGAGCACTGGTTCCCCGGCCTGCTGCAGGCGCGCACCACGATCGAGACGTGGCGACGGGAATACAACGAGGAGCTCCCGCTTACCTCCGGTTGAGGCCCTGCCGCCTTCTATGGGTCGGCCCAAGGTGCTTCAGGCGCCTGACGTGGTCGGGAGGCCAGCCGCGCGCCACTGCGGCAGACCATCTTCAAGTCTGCGCGCCTTGTAGCCGGCAGCGCGGAGCGCAGCGACCGCCTCAAACGCGAATACGCAATAGGGACCGCGACAATAGGCGACGATCTCCTTGCCGCGCGGCAATTCACTCAGCCGCCGTTTCAACTCTCCCGTGGGAATGTTGATCGCGCCCGGCACGTGGCCAAGCGCGAACTCTTCCGCTGGGCGCACGTCGAGGACGGTGACGGTCCCGGAGCGCAATCGTTTGCGCAGCTCGCCTCGCGAAACGGGCTCCATGGCGTCGCGTGCACTGAAGTAGCCGCTCACGACCTGCTGAACTTCCGCGACATTGCGCTCAGCCACGCGGCCGATGGCGTCCAGGAGATCGAGCACGCTGTCGTCGGAGAGCCGGTAGAGCGTGAATTTGCCCTCGCGCCGCGCCGCCAGCAAACCCGCCCGGCGCATGGACTGCAAATGCTGGGAAGTGTTGGCGACGGCAAGGCTGACCCGATCGGCCAGGGCGTCGACATTGCGTTCGCCCTGAGCGAGTTGCTCCAGGAGAGCCAGGCGATGGGGATGGGCTGCCGCCTTCGCGATCTCCGCGAAGCTCTTATGAAGCGCCACTTTGGCATCCCGGCTTGACTTCGTCACGCGCATCCTCAATCATTCAAGCGAATAATTGAATGTTATACACCGCATGTCAACCCGCACAAAGGAAATCCCAATGAATCCGAATAAAACGCTCTGGGAAAAAGGCGACTTCACGCGCATTGCCTCGAGCATGCGGGAAAGCGGCGAAGACTTGGTCGCGAAACTTGGAATAACGGAGGGGCTCAAGGTCCTGGACCTGGGCTGCGGCGACGGCACGACGGCGATACCCCAAGCCAAGCTCGGCGCAGACGTGCTGGGCGTCGATATCGCCAGCAATCTCGTGGCCGCCGGGAATCAGCGCGCTCGTGGCCTCGGGCTGACAAACGTCCGGTTTCAGGAAGGCGACGCGTCCAACCTTCACGAACTCGCCGACGATAGCTTTGACCTCGTCGTCAGCATTTTTGGCGCGATGTTTGCGCCGAAGCCGTTCGATGTCGCCAAGGAAATGGTGCGGGTCACCAAGCCTGGCGGCCGGATTGTGATGGGAAACTGGATTCCAGGCGATCCGACGCTGATCGCGCAGGTTCTCAAGACAAGCGCTGCCTACACGCCTCCGCCGCCCGAGGGGTTCATCAGTCCGGTTACCTGGGGCGTCGAAGAGAACGTGATCCAGCGGTTTGAAGGCGCGGGCGTGTCGAAGGGCAAAGTCTCGTTTCTCCGCGACACCTACTTCTTCAATCATCCGGGCTCTCCCTCGGAATTGCTCGGCGTGTTCAAGACATACTACGGCCCAACGATGAACGCCTTCGAAGCGGCGGAGAAGAATGGCCGCGCCGCCGATCTTCAGCGCGAGCTGGAGGCGCTGTTCAACGGCCACAACAAGAGTTCAGAGCCAGGCTCTACGTCTATCCCCGCAACCTTCTTGCGGGTCACTGTCGAGGTCTAGCCGAGCGCGACGCCGTCCGCAGCCAGATAGCGGCGCTGCTCGGCTGTGCCTCCGATGAGATCGTGTTCACGAGCGGCGGCAGCGAGGCCGGTCGAGCTCTCGCCCGTGCTGGCCGCCATGGGCGTGCCGGAGGGGATCGGAATGGGCGCTACTCGCCTCCCGGCCAAAGCGACCAAGTGGCGATGTCCCGAACCAGACCGGTCTTGCGGTGCGCCGGCCAGGAGACCCCAGAACTCCCGCTAATCCCCGGACTTCCTGGTCCCGCCTTCTCCAAGTCGGCCCAGCGCCGGGTTAAGCTCCCGACACCTCGTCCGGAGCCGCGCGCATGACGCCCAGTTCGCCGCTGTACATCACGTTCGCCCTCTACATCCTGGTCATGGTCGGGATCGGCTTCGCCGCCTGGAAGCGGACCAACAACCTGGACGACTACATCCTCGGCGGACGCTCGCTCGGCAGCTTCGTCACCGCGATGTCGGCCGGCGCTTCGGATATGAGCGGCTGGTTGTTGCTCGGCCTGCCGGGGGCGCTGTATGCCAGCGGCGCATCGGAAGGCTGGATCGCCATTGGCCTGGTGATCGGGGCCTGGTGCAACTGGAAATACGTGGCCGCGCCCTTGCGTGCGTACACCGAACACAGTCGCAATGCGCTGACCCTGCCGGACTACTTCACCCATCGCTTCGAGGACGGCAGCAAACTGCTCCGGGTGCTATCCGCCGTGGTCATCCTGGTGTTCTTCGCGATCTATGCGGCATCGGGCATCGTGGCTGGCGCGCGCCTGTTCGAGGCGGTGTTCCACGTGCCGTACGCGCAGGCGCTCTGGGTCGGCGCGGCTGCGACCATCCTCTACACCTTGGTCGGTGGCTTCCTGGCGGTGAGCTGGACCGACACCGTGCAGGCCACACTGATGATCTTCGCGCTGGTGCTGACACCGATCGTGGTGGTGCTCTCCAGCGGCGGTCCGGCCGCGAGCCTGGTGCTCATCGAGCAGGCGAATCCGGCCAACCTCGATTTCTTCCGCGGCGCCAGCGCGATTGGCATCATCTCGCTGATGGCCTGGGGCCTGGGTTATTTCGGGCAGCCGCATATCCTGGCGCGCTTCATGGCCGCCGAGTCGGTCGCCGCGATGCGCGCCGCGCGCCGGATCGGCATGACCTGGATGGTGCTCTGCCTGGGCGGCGCGATGGCGGTGGGCTTTTTCGGCATCGCCTATTTCGCCGGCCACCCCGATCAGGTCGTCGCCATGGACGGCAACCCGGAGCGCGTATTCATCGCCTTGTCGCAGCTGCTGTTCAACCCATGGATCGCCGGCGTGCTGCTCTCGGCGATCCTGGCCGCGATCATGAGCACGCTCAGCTGCCAGCTGCTGGTCTGTTCGAGCGCACTGACCGAGGATTTCTACAAGGGTTTCTTTCGCAAGAACGCTGGCCAGGCCGAATTGGTCTGGGTCGGACGCACGACCGTGCTGCTGGTGTCGCTGCTGGCCATTTGGCTGGCTTCCGATCCGGACAGCCGCGTGCTCGGATTGGTCAGCTACGCCTGGGCCGGCTTCGGCGCGGCGTTCGGACCGGTGGTGTTGTTCTCGCTGTTCTGGAAGCGCATGACTCGCAACGGCGCGCTCGCCGGCATGATCGTTGGCGCGGCCACCGTGCTGGTCTGGAAGCAGGGTGGTTGGTTCGGCCTGTACGAAATGGTGCCGGGCTTCATCTTTGCCAGCATCGCGATTCTTGTTGCCAGCCGGCTCGGTCCGGCGCCGTCGCCAGCGATGGAGCAAAGCTTCGACGCCGTGCACGACGAGCTGCAACGCGCCGGCGCCTGAGCCGTGGCCCGCGACATGCACTCAGAACTAGTGCTGTTGCCGAGCTATTCGCCGCCATGAGTGCTCCAACCATCGAACGGCTCGGCGATCAGGCGCTACTGCTGCGTTGGGGCGATAGTGCCGACATCGCCGTGAACCGGCGCGTGCACGCGCTCGCCGGCCGGTTGCGCGCCGCCGCCGCGCCGTGGCTGGTCGACTGCGTACCGGCGTACGCCAGCCTGGCGGTTTTTTTCGACAGCGCGACGCTACCCGGCGAGGATCCGATGGCGGTGGTGGCCGAGTGCGTGTCGGCGATTCTCGCTGGAGAGGAGCGGCGATCCGGCGCCACCCCGTCGCGGTTGGTGGAAATTGCCGTCTGTTACGGTGGCGATCATGGCCCTGATCTGGACGATGTCGCCAGCGCATGTCGACTGAGCGCCGCGCAAGTCGTGGAGAGGCACTCGCGGCCCGAGTACCTGGTGGCCATGCTCGGATTCTCTCCCGGCTTTCCCTATTTGCTCGGCCTGGATGCCGAGCTCGCCGTGCCCCGTCTGGCAACGCCGCGCGTGTGCGTTCCGGCCGGCAGCGTCGGTATCGGCGGCGCGCAGACAGGTGTCTATCCCAATGCAGGTCCCGGCGGCTGGCGCCTGATCGGGCGGACGCCGCAATGCTTGTTCGATGCCCGGCGCGCGCCGCCGGCGCAGGTGATGCCTGGCGACCGCGTGCGTTTCGTGCCGATCGATGCGGCGCAGTTCCAGGCGTTGCACGAGCGCGAAACATGACGCTGGAAGTGCTCGCCGGCGGATTGCAGACGACGGTGCAGGACCTGGGGCGCTTCGGCTATCGGCATCTGGGCGTCGGTGTCGCGGGCGCGCTTGATGGCTATTCCGCCCGCGTCGGCAACCTGCTGGCGGGTAATCCGGAAAATTTCGCGATGCTGGAGATCGCCTTGCACGGTCCGCGCCTGCGCTTCCATCGTGCCGCGCGGATCGCCATCACCGGCGCCGAACTCGACGCGCAGGCCGATGGCATCGCCGTTGCCGGATGGCGGCAGGTCGATCTACCGGCCGGATGCGAACTGGTCCTCGGCCCCTGCCGGCGCGGCGCGCGCGCCTATCTCGCCATTGCCGGCGGCATCCAGGTAACCCCCGTTCTCGGCAGCGCCAGCACCGACCTCCGCGCCGCCTTCGGTGGTGTGTCCGGCCGTTGTCTGGTGGCGGGCGATCTGTTGCCACTAGCCGACACGTCACCCGTAGGAGCGGCTGACCAGACATTCGTCTGTTGGAAGCCAGCCGCGATCCCCAACCCCGCAACCCTCCCAACCCTCCCAACCCCCGCCCCCTGGTGGCTAAATCCCGAACCCGACCTCGACTTCAAGCATCACACACCCATCCGTCTGCTACCCGGCCGCGATGCCGTCGTGCCCGCCACCGCCCTGTGTTCGGACGCCTATCGCGTGTCCGCACACAGCAATCGCCAGGGCCTGCGCCTGCAGGGCCCGCCGCTTACCCTCGTCGACCGCCGCGAACGCCTGTCCGAGCCAGTCGCACCCGGAACCGTGCAACTGCCGCCGGACGGGCAACCGATCGTCTTGCTGGGCGAAGCGCAAACCATTGGCGGCTACCCGCGCATCGGCCATGTCATCGCCGCCGATCTGCCGCGCCTGGCGCAACTGCGCCCGGGCGACACGCTGCATTTTGAGATGATCGATGCGCCGACCGCGCATGCCCTGGCTTGCGCGCAGCGCCAGCGCCTGACCAGAATGGCCCTGGCCATCGAGCAACGTCGACGTGAAAGCTGATCTGGATTTCAACTGCGATCTCGGCGAAGGCTGCGGCGACGATGCCGCGATCATTCCCTTGCTCAGTTCCGCCAACATCGCCTGCGGTTTTCACGCCGGCGATGCCGTATCCATGCACGACACCGTCGCGCTCTGCCATCGGCACGGCGTCGCTATCGGCGCGCATCCTTCCCTGCCGGACCGCGAAGGCTTCGGACGCCGCGAACTGCCGGTGACGCCAGAAGCGGCCTACGCATTCACGCTCTATCAACTTGGCGCGCTGGCGGCGATCGCCGGCGCCCAAGGTGCGCGTGTGCGTCACCTGAAACCGCATGGCGCCTTGTACAACCTGGCCGCACGGGACCGCACGATCGCCGACGCCATCGCCGCGGCGACGCGGGATTTCGACCGTGATCTGTGGCTGGTGGGACTGTCCGGGTCGGCGTTGACTACCGCCGGCGAAGCCGCTGGATTGCGCGTTGCCCACGAAGCGTTTGCCGAACGTCGCTATGAAGCCGACGGCAGGCTGACGCCGCGCTCGCAGCCGGATGCGGTGATCGACACTGTCGAACAATCCCTGGCACAAGTGCGCCGCCTGCTGCGCGAAGGCGTGGTCATCGCGCGCACCGGCGAACGCGTGGCCTTGCGCATGGACACGCTGTGCCTGCATGGCGACCGTCCCGACGCGGCCGCGTTCGCACGCGCCTTGCGTGAGACCCTGCAAGCCGAGGGCGTTCGCGTTCGGCCGCTCGGTGGAGACAGCGCATGAACTATTGGCCGCTGCTGGGCGTGTTGGTGGTCGTGGTCGGCTTCGTGTTGCGCTTGAATCCGATCGCCGTCGTGGTGACCGCCGGCCTGACCAGCGGCCTGGCCGCCGGCAAGCCATTGCTCGATTTGTTGGCGCTGATCGGCGAGAGCTTTGTCTCGCAGCGCGCGCTTAGCCTGATTTTCCTTACCTTGCCGGTGATCGGCGTACTGGAATGGGCCGGATTGCGTGAGCAGGCGCGACGCTGGATTGCCGGCTTTCGTGGTTTGACGCTGGCGCGATTGCTGATCAGTTACCTGGGTCTGCGGCAACTGTTGGGCATGATCGGCCTGACCAATATCGCCGGGCACGCGCAAACGGTGCGACCGCTGATCGCGCCGATGAGCGAGGCCGCCGTGGAAATTTCCGTCGGCCCGATGTCGTCGACGCAACGCCAGCGAGTACTGGCGCTGGCCGCCGCCACCGACAACGTCGGTTTGTTTTTCGGCGAGGATGTGTTCATCGCCTTCGGCGGGGTGCTGCTGATCCAGGGTTTTCTGGCTGAAAACGGCGTGCACTTGGAGCCTATGCAGATTGCGCTGTGGGCGTTGCCGACGGCGATTGCGGCGTTTGTTATTCATGCGTTGCGGCTTGGGTTGTTTCAGCGGCGCTTGTTCGCCGACAGCATCGCGGCTAAAGCCGCTCCTACACCGGCGACGGGCAGGGAGGGCGAGCGTGCTGCGGATTGAATATGCTTATTGGTTGATGGCGACGTTCTTCGCGGTGACGGCCTGGTTCAACTGGGGTCAACGGCGCTGGATCGCCATGGCGTTCTGGTCCGTGCTGTCGCTGCTGTTCGCCAGTGGCGACCTGATTCTGGCGGCGGCAAAATCCGGTGATCACGGGCCCGGGCAGTTCGCCGGGCTCGGCGTGTTGTTGCTGGCCGCGCTGGCGCCGCGGATGAAGCGCGAGCACATGGCCGAACGGGCCGAGGGCGAACGCCTGACGTCGGCTGCGCGACTCGGCGGCCGCCTGTTTCTCCCGGCGCTGGTAATCCCGCTGGTGACGGTGCTCGTGGTCGTGCTCAAGAACTATGCGCCGGGAAGCATTTCCTGGTTGATCGGCGATGCCTCGCCCACCCTGGTCGGTTTGGCCCTGGCTTGCGTATTGGCCGGGTTCGCGGCCCTGGCCGTCACCGGCGCGCCGCTGGCAGCACCACCACGCGAAGGTCGCCGACTGCTCGACACGCTGGGTTGGGCGGCGTTGCTGCCGCAGTTGCTGGCCGGCCTCGGCGCGGTGTTCGCCGCCACCGGCGTTGGCGACATCGTCGCCAGTCTGATCGGCCAGGTCATCCCCACCGACAGCCGCCTGGCCTGCGTGCTCGCCTATGGCTTGGGCATGGTCGTGTTCACGATGATCATGGGTAATGCCTTCGCCGCGTTTCCGATCATGACGGCCGGCATCGGCCTGCCGCTGCTGGTGACTGGCCACGGCGCCCATGCCGCGGTGGTCGGTGCGATCGGCATGGTCACCGGCTACTGCGGCACGCTGATGACGCCGATGGCCGCCAACTTTAATATTGTGCCAGCGGCCTTGCTGGAGCTGGATGATCCCAATGGCGTTATCCGCGCGCAGATCGGTACCGCCTTGCCGCTGTTGGCGGTTAACCTCGTGCTGATGTATTGGCTGGCCTTCCTGTGAAATGAAACCGACCGCAATGAATCGCAAGCCGCTGCCGACGGTGCTGGTCACCGGCTTCGAGCCGTTCGGCGGCGAAACCGTGAACCCATCGTGGGCGGCGGTGCAGGCGCTGCAGGGCGCACGCATCGCTGGTCATCGCGTCGAAACGCGTTGCCTGCCCGTGGTCTTCGGTGGCGCGCTGACGAGTTTGCGCAAGGCCATCGCCGACACCAAACCGGTGTTGGTCCTGTGCATCGGCCAGGCCGGCGGCCGCCCACAGATTTCACTGGAACGCATCGCGATCAACGTCGACGATGCCCGCAAACCCGACAATGCCGGCAACAGTCCGGTCGATGCGCCGATCGTCGCCGGGGGTCCCGCCGGTTATTTCTCCACGCTGCCGATCAAGCGCGCGCTCGCCGAACTGCAGCGCGCGGGAATCCCGGCCGAGATATCGCAATCGGCCGGCACCTATGTCTGCAATCATGTGTTTTACGGGTTGATGCACAGCCTGCGAAAACGCCGCGGCCTGCGCGGTGGTTTCGTGCATATTCCGTATTCGCCCGAACAGGCATCAAGGCATCGCGGCGCTGCCAGCCTGCCCACCGACACGGTGACCGCGGCGATTCGGATCATCGTGCGCACCTCGTTGAGAAACTCGCAGGATCTGCCGATCCCGGTCGACGCTACGCACTAAGCGCGGCTCAACCGCCCGTAGCAGCCGGCGCCGACGTAGCTGTCGCGGCCGTCATGCCGCCCCGGCCGGCGGCCGCAACGACCAGCGCGGTGGCCAGGTATTCGCCCGCGATCCGATAGCGCCCCTGAATCTTGCCGTGCACGAAGGACGCCAGGTTGGCGCCGGCCACGGTGAAGGTGCCGGCTGCATCGAGCTCAACATGCAGGTCCGGGAAGTCGAGGAACCGTTTCGTGCCCGGATAAAGCGCCTTGTACGTGGCCTCCTTGGCGGAAAACACCAGGCGGCCGGCCAGCACGCGCAGCGGTCGCGGCAATTGCGCGATGCACCGGCGTTCGGAGGAGGACAGCACGCGCGCGGCGATGTCCTCGGGCAACGGGGCGGCGGGTTCGACGTCGATGCCGAGCGCCAGGATGTCGGCGGCGCGGGCGATTGCGACCACGCACAGCGAAGGACAATGGGTAATCGAACCGACGATCCGCGGCGGCCAGTTCGGGGCGCGGTCGGCGCCGTTGAGGAGCGGCAGCTCATCGCCGCCCCATGCGCTCATGAGCGACCGGGCGAGCAGGCGACCGGCGGCATATTCGCGTTGCCGCGTTGCCACCGCGTTGGCTATCTGTTGGCGTTCCAGCGGATGGATGGCTTCGGCATCGGCTTGCCGCGGGTCCATCTGCGCCAGCGCAACCGTCGCTGGCAGCAAGGAGCGAAACAGCATCGGGAATCCTCAGTGCGGACCACGTGAATCAGGCTGACGGCCCGCGTTCACGCGCTCAACGCAAACCAGGCGACCGTGCTGATGGCGCCGAGCAATCCGACGGTCACGCCCAGCAACACCTTTTCCTGCCGTCGCGAGCGTGCCAGCGCCTCGCCGTACGGCATCGTGGTGTGCGCGATCATGGTGTACAGCGGCAGCCAGGTTTTCGGCAGCAGGCGGTTGAGCGCCACGTCGAGCCGTTTGCGCGCGACGAACCAGGGCGACTGCACCTTCTGCTTGAGTTCGATGAAGTTCGCCTTCGACAGCTCCGCCAGCGTGTCGGTGTGCGGACGCCGCGAAAGTTCGTAGGCGGCAAAGGCGGCGCTGCGGTCGTTGCCGTGCTGCGCCAGCGCCGCCATCAAGGCCGAGCAATCCTCGAACGCGGAGTTCATGCCCTGGCCGTAGAACGGATACACCGCATGGCAGGCATCGCCGACCAGCACGATCCAGTCCTGGCGGCTCCACGGCGCCGTGCGCGTGGTCACCAGCGAGCCGGTGGGATGCGTCTCCCATTGCTCGACCAGCGTGGGCAGCAGCGGCAGCAGGTCGGGAAAGTATTTGGTGAACAGGGCGTGCACGTCCGCCGGCGTGTGCGTGGTGGCAAAACTATCCGGCCCCTCATGCGGCAGGAACAAGGTCAGTGTGTGCGAGCCGTCGCGATTGGGATGCGAGACGAACAGGCAATGCAGCCGCGGCCACACATGCAGCGCGGTCAGCTCGATCGCCGAACTGCCGTCGGCGCGCGGGGCGAGCGAGAGTTCCTTGTAGCCCCACTCCAGGTACTCCTGGTGGTAGTCGGCGCGCTCGCCGCGCTGCATTTCCTGGCGGGCGCGGGAAAAGGCGCCGTCGGCGCCGACCACCCAGCGCGGTCGCACCTGGACGCGTTCGCTGCCCGCTTCCAGCTCCAGCGTGCGCGCCTGTTTGTCGATCCGGGTCAGTCGCTGGCCGAAGTGCAGCCGCACTTGCGGATGCCGTTCGGCGTGGTCGAGCAGCAGGCAGTTCAGCTCATTGCGGTCGATGGAATGCAGGACTTCACGCCGGTCCTTGCCGTACGGCTGGAAACGCGTGCTGCCGTCGGGCGCATGGATGACGCGCCCGCGCATGGTCACCGCCAGCGGCATGACCTGGTCGAGCAGACCGACTTCGGCCAGGGCCTGGATGCCGCGCTTGGACAGCCCGAGGTTGATCGAGCGACCACCAGCTTCGCCCGCGGCGCGGGGATCGGATCGTCGCTCGTAGACATCCACGCCCACGCCCTGCTTGGCCAGCGCCAAGGCCAGCAGCGAGCCTGCCAGGCCGCCACCGATGATGGCGACGCGGCCGTTGTCGCTGTGCTCAGTCTGTTGCTGTGTCATCGGCCACTCGTTCCTTGGTTGAGGTCGGCGCCGACTTGGCGGCAGCCGCGCGCGGTTTCGGCTTGGCGGCCGTGGCATGGATCGCGTCGGCCAGCGCGGTGACGGCCTGGTCGAAGTACCTGGCGCGGATCGTGCTGCCGAGCCGGCGCAGGTAGGAGCGCAGGTAGGAGGCGCGCACATTCGGTGCGTCGAGCGTGCGGCGCAGGAACGGCAGGTCGGATTCCACCATGTGGCGGATGGCCAGCATCGGCACCGGGCTGCGCAGCGGCCGGAAGTCCGGATTGCGCAGGCCGGGACTCTCGTTCTCGGCATGGAACTCGCCGAGCATCAGGCCGACGTCGACGAAGCTGGCCTTGAGCTCGCTCTGCGCCGCGTCGAGCAACTTTCCGGCGCCGCCGCCCAAGTGCGGGAACACCACCAGGATGGTCTTGTTGATGGCCATCGGACCGGTGCGCGGCTCGATTTCCAGGAACACCTCGCGGTAACGGCTGATCGCCTCGACGATGGTATTGCGGTCCGTGTTGGGCTCGTCGATCTCGGTCAGCCAGATCGTGTCCAGCGCCAACGCGGTCGGCGTGAACGGGCACACCGGCCCCGGCCGTCCGACGTCCGGGTGCGGGCGTGCGAGGAAACCGTTCACCCACGCCAGGATCACCGCCAGCGGCGCATGCGCAGGTAGCTCGCGTTGCACGTCCGAAGCACGCAGCAGTCGACCGCGGCCGAGTGCCTCCGATTTCTGGTCAGGCCGCTGGCTGGCCCGCTGCATTGGGCAGTCGGATTCCGGCAGCGAAATCGCATCGTTGTCTGGGTTCATTCCATTCCCCCGTCCATGTTGTCAGTGGCCTGGCTCAGGCCGGTTGGCGACGCACGCTCAGTGGTCGCATGTCAGTCCAGACCTCGCCGATAGTGGCGAGGCATTCGGTCTTCGCACCCTGGAAGCCAGCATCGCGCCAGCCCGCCGGAATCTCATGGCCGACCGGCAGGATCGAATACTGGTCCTCGTGGTTGACCACCACGCGATGCGGACCGAGGTCGATTTCTTCGTCTTGCATGGCAGCTCCTTGATGATTCAGGCAACGCAATTGGGTAAGGGATCGGCGCCGGAATCGGCAGTGGCGATCGGCGCATCGGGCAGCTCGTCTTGAATGCGCCGGATCGAACGCACCGCATAAGCGCCGGCAACGCACAGCATCATCAGCACACCGAGCACCAGGAACATCAGGCCGAGGCCGCGACCCGGCCCGGTGCCGATCACGGCGCCCACCGAGCCTGCCAGCAGTCCGCCCGGCACCAGCAAGGGTTCGAACACGTATTCGGCCAGCGGACCAGCCAGGCAGTAGCCCAGCGGCATCGCCGCTTCCGAGAGCACGCGCTGGATGGCGAAGCAGCGACCCTGCAGATGCGCGGGAACCTTGCTTTGCCAGAGCGCGGCATTGGAGGCGTTGATGATCGGCAAGGTCAGGAAAAACGCGAAACCGGCGACCACGACCAGCGTGAACGATGGCGCCAGGCCGTGGACAGCCAGGAACAAGCCGGCCAGCAAGGAAAAGCCAAGCACGCCGTCGATCAGTCGGCGCGGGCCGCCCCAGGTGCTCATCAGCAGGCCGCCAAGCAGCAGACCGGCGCCGCCGATCGCCATCTGCACGCCAAGCAAGGCCACGTCGGCGAAGGACAGCACCAGCGGCGTGATCGCGATGCTGGCGATGCCGAACAGGAAGTTGCTCAACCCGAACACCGTCAGCAAACCCAACAGTCCCGGCCGCTCGCGCACATAACGAAAGCCGGTAGCCGCCTCGCGCCAGAGATCGCCATCGCCGTCATCGCTGCCGCGCGCCGGCCGCGGTACGCGCGCGAACAACAGCGCGACGACACCGGCCAGGAAGGTGAGCGCGTCGACCAGCAACACGCCCTGCATCGAAATCGAGCTGACCAGCACGCCGGCCAGCAAGGGACCGCCGACCTGGGCGACCGCGAAGCCGGTCTGCACCAGGCCGTTGACCCGGGTCAGCTGGTCCTGGTTGACCAGCAAGGGAATGCTGGCCAGATAGGCCGGTTGCAGGAACGCGTTGGCCAGGGCCGACACGCCGACCGCGAGATAGACATGCCAGAGCGCCAACCGATCGGTGGCGAACAGCGCCACCAGCACCAGCATCGTCAGCGCCGACAAGGCCTCGCAGGCGATCATCGTGCGCCGGCGATCCCAGCGATCGACCAGCGCGCCGGCAATCGGGGAAATCAGCAAGGCCGGCACCGCCATCGCGACGAAGATCAGTGCGAAGCGCGTGGTCGAGCCGGTGGTCTGCAAGACCCAGATACCGAGCGCGAACGAGGTCAGGCGCGAGCCCACGCCCGAGACCAGTTGGCCGACCCAGATCAGCAGGAAATCGCGCATGCCTGCGGTCCGGTTCATGCTTCGGCCTCGATTGCCGCCGGCAGGAACCGGCGCGCCTGCAGGAAGCGTAGGTAGACCGCAAACAAGGCCGCGTCCGCGGGCGGACAGGCAAGGCCGAATGGCGCGACCGCATTGGCGGTAACGCTGCAATCGAACTGCGGCTCGCGCGCATCCGGTTGTTCCGCAAACAGCCCGGCGAAGACCGCCAACGCGTTATCGCGCGACACCGCGGTGGCCGCCAGCAGCGCGCTGCGCCACTGCGCATACTCGACTTCCGCCACCGGGTAACCGGCGGCGCGCAGCGCGGCGATCGCCGATGGGATCGGCAGTCGCTGCGGATTGAAGAAGTGGAAGTTGCCGTTGGCGTCACCGGCGCCGAGCGCCAGCCGCACGATCGAACGCCCGACATAGTCGACCGGCGCCATGTCGAAGCCTTCGTCGGGCAGGTGCGGCGCCACGCCCAATTGCACGCAACCCTTGAGCCAGGCGTTGAAGTAGTCGCCCAGGTTGCTGGTGCCGGTGCGGCTGTCGCCGGTGATCCGCGCCGGCCGATACACCGCCACCGGCAGGCCACGTTCGCGCGCCAGCAATGCCAACTGTTCGCTGACCCATTTGCTCTGGTTGTAGCCGCCGAGTTGACCATCGGCGCTCGGCGGCGGATCGGTTTCGCGTACCGTCGTGTCCAGATAACGTTCGGTCAGATAGACGCCCAGCGTCGACACCAGGTGCACCGGTTTGACTCGCGCGGTGGTCGCCAGCCGCAGCACTTCGCGCGTACCGGAAACATTCGCCGCTTCCAGGTGTTCGTACGGCGCCAGGAAATTGACCTGGCCGCCGTTGTGGAAGATCACCTCGGCGCGCCGCGCCACGGCCGCGAAACCATCATTGCCCAGGCCCAGCAGCGGCGCGGACAGATCACCGGGCAGCGGCAGCAGGCGATGTTCGTCGCCGGGTCGCCACAAACCGTAGGTGTCCAGGTTGTCGCGCACGCGGCGCAAGCCATCGGCGACGCCGTCGGCGCGCACCAGGCAGAGAATTTCCGCGGTGGTCGTGTCCAGCAATTCGCGCACCAGGTAGGCGCCGAGAAAACCGGTGGCGCCGGTGATCAGTACCGAGGTCGGAGTCGCCCGCGGCGTTGCTGGCAGCGGCGCGTTGCGCGGATCGATCTCGGCCGGCAGCTCCACCTTGCCCTGCAGATCGAAGGCGTCGCTGTGCGTGCCCGCGCGCAGCGCATCGATGGTGCGCGCCAGGGCCAACACCGTGGGCGCGGCGAATATCGCGGCCAAGGGCACCTCGACACCAAGCGCGGCGTGCAGCTTGAACACCAGCGGCAAGGTCGACAGCGAGTCGCCGCCGACCGCGAAGAAGTCATCGTCGATGCCCAGGTCCTGGCGGCCGAGCACCTCGCTCCAGACCGCAAGCACGGCGCGCTCGGTATCGGTACTGGCCGCACGCACGGCGCGCGCCGTGGTCTGCTCGGCCGTTGGCATCGGCAGCGCGCGGCGGTCGACCTTGCCGTTGCGGGTCAAGGGTAGCGTCGGCAAGAAGACGAACACGGACGGCATCATCGCGTCGGGCAGCCGTTGCGCGAGGTGTTCGCGCAGGCTCGCCTCGCCCGGGTTCTCCGCCGCCACCACGTAGGCGATCAGGCGGCGATCGCCGGGCCGGTCTTCGCGGACGATGGCCACGGCGGCCTGCACTTGCGGATGCGATTGGATCGCGGTTTCGATTTCGCCCAGTTCGATGCGGAAGCCGCGCAACTTGGTTTGCTGATCGCGGCGGCCGAGGAAGTGCAGGCTGCCGTCGTTGTTCCAGCGCGCCAGGTCGCCGGTGCGATACAGCCGCGCACCCGGTTCGGCGAAGGCATCCGGTACGAAACTGGCGGCAGTGAGCGCCGGTTGCCCGAGATAGCCGCGGGCAACGCCGCGGCCGCCGATGCACAGCTCGCCAACCACGCCGCGCGGCGCCAGTTGCAGATGGCGGTCGAGCACATAGACCTGCACGCCCGGCAGGGGCGTCCCGATCGACAGCTCGTGCCCGGACAATTCGGTGCCGTCGCGGGTGCTCAGCATGGTGGCGCAGACCGATGCTTCGGTCGGGCCGTAGTGATTGCACAAGGCCACGCGGTTGCCGGTGGCGGCGGCAAAACGCCGCACCTGCTCGAGCGGCACGCTCTCGCCGCCGATCATCATCAGGCGCAACGCCGGCAGCAGCGGTTCGCTGCGCGCCATCGCCGTCCAGCCTTCGGACCAGCGTCGCCAGAGCGCGGCCGGGGCGTCGATCGCCGTGACCTGGTGGTCGCGGCAGAAACGTTCCAGTTCCGACGGACCCAGTTCGGTCGGTGTCGGATGCAACACCAGCGCCGAACCACTCGCCAGCACCGGGAAGACATCGCCCACCGAGGCGTCGAACACCAGCGGCGGAATCATCAGCAGCCGTTGCCCGACGAAGTCGTGCCGTGCCATGAAGCCGCGTACCAAATTCACCGCGCCACGCTGCTCGACCACCACGCCTTTCGGCAGGCCGGTCGAACCCGACGTGTAGATCACATAGGCCGCGTGCGTTTCGCTCAGCGCCACGACCGGCGCCGTATCGGCGTCCGCAACCGCACCCGTGCTCAACAAGGTCACTGGATTGCCGAGTGCGCGCGCGCGTTCCAGCCACGCCGGCGGCGCCAGCAACACCTGCGCCGACGCATCGGCCAGCAGGAAATTCAAGCGCTCGTCAGGATGGGCGGGATCCAGCGGCACGTAGGCGCCGCCCGCCGCGAGCACGCCGAGCACGGCGATGATCGCCTCCGCGGAGCGGTCGGTCAGCACCGCCACGCGCGCTTCCGGTCCGACGCCCAGCGCCTGCAGGCGATGGCCCAGGCCATTGGCGCGGCGTAGCAGCTCGGCGTAGCTGAGTTCGCGTCCGGGTTCGACCAAGGCCACGGCGTCCGGCGTGAGTGCCGCTTGCTGCGCGAACAGCGCGTAGAGGCACGACTCCGTCGCCGTCGCCGTCGCCGTCGCCGTTGTCGTCGCCGTTGTCGTCGCCACGGCGCCACCGTCGCCCAGCCGCAGCAGTTCGCTGCGCTCGCGGCCCGACAGCAGGCACAGTTGCGAGAGCGGCCGGTCCGGGTCGGCCAGCGCGGCGCGCAGCAGCGTCTCGAACTGCTGCGTCATCCGTTCCGCCGTCACCGGCTCGAACAAATCCAGGTCGTAGTCGAGCACGCCGGACATGCCGGTTTCGGCGTCGATGTCGCCCAGCGACAAGGTCAACTCGAAGCGCGCCGTGTGCAGCTCCGGCTCGATCCATTCGGCCGCCAGCCCACGCAAGGGCGATGAGCCGCCGCTGGCGTTCTGCAGCACGAACATGGTCTGGAACAGGGGCGTGCGTCCGGGCACGCGCTCGATGCGCAGCTCGTCGACGATGCGCTCGAGCGGCGCCTCGGCATGATCGAGCGCGTCCAGGCAATGCGCTTTCGTCCGCGCCAGCAGTTGTCGGAACGACGGGTCACCGCTGAGGTCACCGCGCAGCGGCAAGGTATTCACGAACAGCCCGATCAACGGTTCGAGTTCGGCCGCGCCACGATTGGCGACTGGGGTGCCGACCACGATGTCGTCCTGACCGGAATAGCGGGCGAGCAAGGACTGGAACGCGGCCAGCAAGGCCATGAACAAGGTCGCGCCCTCGCGCCGCGCCAACTCGGCGACGCCGTTGATCAGCGGCGCGGGCAGCAGCAACGGCTGCCGGCCGCCGCGGCCGAGCGGCGCCGACGACCGCGGCCGGTCGGTGGGCAGATCGAGCAGACCGGTGCTGCCGGCCAGCGCCTGATGCCAGAACGCCAGTTGCGCCGTGGCGCGCCGTTCCTGGACCAACTCGCGCCGCCAGAGCACGGCATCGGGAAACTGCACCGGCAGGTCGGCCAGCGGCGAGTCGCGACCGTCGCAAAACGCGTCGTACAACTGCGCGAGCTCGCGCATCAGCACGCCGAGCGACCAGGCATCGGACACGATGTGGTGCAGCGCGATCACCAGCACATGGTGGTCGCGACCCAGGCGCAACAACGTGGCGCGCAGCAAGGGCGCGACGCTGAGATCGAAGGGTTGGTTGGTTTCGCGATCGGCCTGGCGCGTGGCTTCGGCCTCGCGTTGCTCGGGTGGCAGCGTGCTGAGGTCGACGAGGTTCAGCGCGAACGCGACGCTGGCCGCCACCGTCTGCCGCGGCGCGCCGGCCGTTTCGGCAAACGAGGTACGCAGTGATTCGTGGCGGCGAATGATTTCGGCGAAGGCGCGCTGCAGTGCCGGCGCATCGAGCGCGCCGCGCAGACGATGCTGCGCGCACACGTGATAGGCGCCGGAGCCCGGCTGCAGGCGTTCGAAGAACCAGATGCGTTGCTGCGCCGGCGACAGCGGCAGCGGCGCGTCGATCGACGTGCGGCGACGAATGCCGGTGCCGTCGTCGGCGTTCGCCGCCGGCGCGGCGCCACGCAAAGCAAGTTGCCGCAGCAACAGCTCGCGCTGCTGCGGCGTCAGTCGCGCGAGGCGCTCGGACATCGCGCCGGAAGTCGGATCGGTGGGCTGGCTCATTGGGCAGTCGCGCTGATCATGCGGTGGGCGACGCGTCGGCGAGCAGCGCCTCGATCTGCGCATCCGACAGCCCTTCGAGCTGGTCGAGCATGTCGGCCAGGGCATCGGCGCCGACAGTTTCCATGCGCTGCCGCACCAGCAATTCAGCGAAGCCGGCCACGGTGGGCGCCTCGAACAGCGTGCGTAATCCGAGCTCGCCGCCGAACGCTTTCTGCACCCGGCTGATCAGCTGGGTCGCGAGCAGCGAATGGCCGCCGAGGTCGAAGAAATCATCATCGATGCCGACGCGTTCGACGCCGAGCACTTCCGCCCACAAGCGGGCCAGCGTGGCTTCTTCCTCGGTGCGTGGCGCGGCGAAGGTCGCGCCCTCGTTCGCCGTCGCTTCCGGCGCCGGCAACGCGCGCCGGTCGGCCTTGCCATTGGGCGTCAGCGGCAGGCGTTCGAGCAGCACGCAGGTGGATGGCACCATGTATTCGGGCAAACGCGCCTTGACGAAGGCACGCAGATCGGCGCTGGTCGGCGCGTCGTTCGCCTGGGCCACGACGTAGGCGACCAGGCGTTTGTCGCCGGGACGATCCTCGCGACAGATCACCACCGCCTGGCGCACCGCCGGATGTTCACCGAGCACGGATTCGATCTCGCCCAGCTCGATGCGGAAGCCGCGCAGCTTGACCTGGTGATCGATGCGTCCGAGCACTTCCAGGCGACCATCGCGGCGCCAGCGCGCCAGATCGCCGGTGCGGTACAGGCGTCGGCCGGGCCGCGCACCGAACGGATCGGCGATGAATTTTTCCGCCGTCAACTCGGGCCGCGCCAGGTAACCGCGCGCGACGCCGAGGCCGCCAATCAGCAGTTCGCCGGGCACGCCGGCGGGCACCGGCTGCAGGCGCGCATCGACCACGTAGATTTCGGTATTGGCCAGCGGCCGGCCGATGCTGACCGGCTCGCTGCCAGCGCGCACGCGTTCGAGCGTCGACCACACCGTGGTCTCGGTCGGGCCGTACATATTCCACAGCTCGCTGCCGCAACCGAGCAGGCGATCGGCGAGATCGCGCGGCAGCGCTTCGCCGCCGCTGAGCAGGCGCAGGCAGGACTGGCCGCCCCAACCCGCTTCCAGCAGCAGGCGCCAGGTCGCGGGCGTCGCCTGCATGAGGGTGCTGCCGGAGGTCTGGATCAGGCGCGCCAATGCGGCGCCGTCCGCGGCCGTGGCGCGATCGGCCAGCGCGATGCGTGCGCCGACGGTCAGCGGCAACAGCAGTTCCAGCAACGCGATGTCGAACGACAGCGTGGTCACCGCGCACACCGTGTCGGCCGCGGTCAGGCCCGGCTCGCGCGCCACCGAGGCGAGAAAATTCACCGCCGCGCGGTGCGGAATTTGCACGCCTTTCGGCCGCCCGGTCGAGCCGGACGTGAAGATCACATAGGCGAGGTCTTCCGGCCGGACAGCGCGGACAATCCGCGCGGCGCGCGGCAGCGCCAGCGCCTCTTCCACCAGCACCACGCCGCTGGTCGAGGTCGGCAGTTGCGCCAGCAGATCGCGTTCGGTCAGCACCAGCCGCGCCGCCGAGTCTTCCAGCATGAAGGCGAGCCGATCGGCCGGATAACTGGGATCCAGCGGCACATAGGCGGCGCCGGCCTTGAGCACGCCGAGCATGGCCGCCAGCATGCGCGGCGAGCGTTCGACGAACAAGCCGACCAGGTCGCCCGGCCCGGCGCCGCGTTCGACCAGCACGCGCGCCAGGGCGTCGGCTTGCGCGTCTAGCTCGGCATAGCTCATTCGTGTGCCGGCGTGTTCGACGGCGATTGCGTTGGGTGTACGCGCGGCCTGCGCTTCGAACAAGGCGTGCAACGTAAGCTCAGGCGTCACGCACTGCGTGTCGTTCCATTCCACCAGCAGTTGCCGGCGCTCATCGTCCGCGAGGATCGCCAGCTCGCCCAGGCGCTGCGCCGGGTCGGCGACTGCCGAACGCAGCAGCTGCTGCAGGTGCCGGGAAAATGCCGCCACGGTCGCCTCGTCGAACAGATCGCTGGCGTACTCGAAGAACAGCGCCAGCCCGTCGTCGCACTCGCTGGCGAACAAGGCCAGATCGGTGCGCGCGGTGCCGGGGTTGATGGCGTCGAAATCGACCGGCGTCAGCGTCAGGCCCGACAGCTCGGTGCTTTCGCTCGGAAAGTTCTGGAAGAACAGCATCACCTGGAACAGCGGCGAGTGACTCAGGCTGCGCTCCAGGTCGAGCTCCTCGAGCAGGCGTTCGATCGGCACGTCCTGGTGCGAATAGGCGCCCAACGTGACGTCCTTGACCCGCGCCAGCAGCTCGCGAAAGCTCGGGTTGCCGGACAGGTCGTTGCGCAGCGCCAACGTGTTGACGAAGAAGCCGACCAGCGCTTCGAGCTCCTGCCGGCTGCGATTGGCGATGCCGACGCCAACCACCACGTCGGACTGGCCCGAGTAACGCAGCAACAGGGTCTTCAGCGCCGCCAGCAAGGTCATGAACGGCGTTACGCCTTCCTGCCGGCTGAGCCGTTTCACGCCGTCGTAGACATTGGCCGGCAGCACGGTGCGCAACACCTCGCCGCGATAGCTTTGAATGGGCGGGCGCGGCCGGTCGCCCGGCAATTCCAGCACCGGAATCCGGCCGGACAAACGTTCGGTCCAGTAGCCGAGTTGCTTGCGCAAAGACTCGCCGTCGAGAAACTCGCGCTGCCACAGCGCGTAATCGACGTATTGCAGTGAGAGTTCCGCCAGTGGCGACGGCTTTGCGGCCTGGAACGCGGCGAACAATTGCCGCAACTCGTCGAGCACGATGCTCAGCGACCAGCCGTCGACGACGATGTGATGGGCGTTGAGCACGAACAGGTGAGCGTCGTCGGCCACTTGCACCAGCAACGCACGCAGCAAGGGTCCGCGCGCGATGTCGAACGGCTGCGCCGCCTCGCGGCGCGCCAGCGCGAAGGCCGCCGATTCGCGTTCGCCGGGCGCCAGCTGGCGCAGGTCGTGTCGCGCCACCGGCACCGGCGCCGGGTCCAGCACGATCTGCTGCGGGCCGGCGTCGTCGGCCACCACCACGGTGCGCAGGCTCTCGTGCCGGCGGGCGATTTCACTCAACGCACGGTGCAGCACGTCGCCATCGAGCTCGCCGCGCAGCCACAGACTCAAGGGCACGTTGTAGACCGCCGAGCCCGGATCGAGCTGGTCGAGAATCCACAAGCGCTGCTGCGCCGAGGACAGCGGAATGCGCGCCGGCCGCGGACGGCGGCCGATCTCGGACCGGGGCGCGGCCGCAGCCTGTCGCGACAGTTGCTGCAACAACAGGGCGCGCTTTTCCGGCGACAGGCCGGCCAGGCGCGCGTTGAGGTCAGTCATGGGTCTCTCCGATGGGCGGGCTCGTCGCAAGCAATTGCTCGCTCGCCTCCTGGTCGCTCAGGTGTTCCAGGCTCTGCAACAGCGCTTCCAGATCGTCGTGCTCGATCTGGTCGCGCTCGCTGGCCACGCGCGCCGCCAGTTGTTCCAGCGTCGGCGCCTCGAACAGCACGCGCAGCGGCAACTCGACGGCGAAGGCTTGTTCGATGCGCGACAGCAGTTGCGTGGCCAGCAGCGAATGCCCGCCGAGGTCGAAGAAGTTGTCGCGCATGTCGACGCGGCGCACGTTCAACAGTTGCTGCCAGAGTCCGGACAGCAGCGCTTCCTCGGGCGTGCGCGGTGCAAGCTCGCCGGCGTCGTCCGCGTTGGCGCCGGCCACGCTTTCCGGCGTCGGCAGGGCGCGTCGGTCGACCTTGCCGTTCGGTGTCAACGGAAAATTCTCCAGCAGCACGAACGCGCTCGGCACCATGTAGTCGGGCAAGGCCGCCTTCAAGTGTTCGCGCAGGGCGGCCGTGCCCGGCGCCGCGCCGGCGGCGGTCACATAGGCGACCAGGCGTTTGTCGCCCGGGCGATCCTCGCGGCAATGCACGACCGCCTGGGTGATCGCGGGGAATTGCGCGAGCACCGATTCGATTTCGCCCAGCTCGATGCGGAAACCGCGCAGCTTGACCTGATGGTCGATGCGGCCGATCACCTCGATGCTGCCGTCGCGGCGCCAGAGCGCCAGGTCGCCGGTGCGATACAGGCGGCCGCCCGGACGCGTGGCGAACGGATCGGGAATGAATTTTTCCGCGGTCAGGTCCGGCCGGCCGCAGTAACCGGCGGCCAGGCCGTCGCCACCGATCAACAGCTCGCCCGGAATGCCGGCCGGCAACAGGTTCATATGCCGGTCGACCATGTGGATTTGCGTGTTGTCGACCGGCTTGCCGACCAGGATCGGACCGTCGCCGGCGGTGACCCGGCACAGGGCCGAATACACGGTGGTCTCGGTCGGGCCGTACAGATTCCACAGCTCGCGCCCGCAGGGCAACAGGCGCTCGGCGAGTTCGCGCGGCAGTGCTTCGCCGGTCGAGATAATTTCCAGCCCCGGCTTGCCGCACCAACCCACCTCGAGCAGCATGCGCCAGGTCGCGGGCGTGGCCTGCATCACCGAAATGTCCGCGCCGTCGACCAGGCGGCGCAGGCGCAAGCCATCGCGCGCGGTGTCGCGATCGACCAACAGGATCTTGGCGCCGACGGTCAGCGGCAAGACCAGTTCGAACAGCGCGATATCGAACGACAGCGTGCTGATCGCGCACAGCGTGTCGCCGGCGAGCATGCCAGGCTCGCGCGCCACCGAGCGCAGCAGGTTGACCGCCGCCTGCTGGCGAATCTCGACGCCCTTCGGTTTGCCGGTCGAGCCCGAGGTGAAGATCACGTAGGCCAGGTCGTCGGCCGCCGCGCCGTCCGCGGGCGGCTCATCCGCATTCGCGCCAAGCGCCGCCTCGGCATCGGCGACGATGACTGTCTCCACGCCGGCCGGCAGCGCATCGGCGAGTTCGCGCTGGGTCACCAGCACGCGCGCGGCCGAGGTTTCCAGCATGTAAGTGAGGCGATCGACTGGGTAACTCGGATCCAGCGGCACATACGCGCCGCCGGCCTTGAGGATGCCGAGCAGGCCGATCAGCATTTCCAGCGAACGCTCGACGTACAGGCCGACCAGCGAACCGGCGCTGACGCCGGCGTCGCGCAACTGATGGGCCAGGGCGTTGGCGCGGCGATCGAGTTCGCGGTAGCTGAGCGCGCGGCCGTTGAATTCCACCGCGACTGCATCCGGCGTGCGCGCGACCTGCGCGCCGACCAGCGTCGCCAGCGTGCGCTCGCGCGGCAGTTCGCGGCGGGTGTCGTTCCAGCGCGCCAGCTCGGCGCGTTCGCTGTCGGTGATCAGGGGCAGGCTGGCCACGCGCGCCTGCGGCGCGTCGACGGCGGCGGTCAACAAGGTGATGAAGTGCCCGGCCAGGCGTTCGATGCTGGCGGCGTCGAACAGGTCGGTGCTGTATTCGAACATCAACTCGCGCTCGCCGTGCTGGTTGACGAACAGCGACAAGTCGCCCTGCGCCCCGCCCGGCTGCAGGTCGGTGGAGTGCACCGATTCCACGCGCAGGCCGGCCATCGCGATCTCGTTACTCGGATAGTTCTGGAAGAAGTACATCACCTGCGCCATCGGCGTGTGGCTGGCCGAGCGCGGCAGGCGCAAGCGCTCGAGCACGCGGTCGAGCGGCGCGTCGGCATGCTCCAGCGCGCCGAGTACGTTGCCGCGCACGCTGTCGAGCAGCTCGACGAAACTGCGCACGCAGTCGACCTGCGTGCGCAGCGGCAGGGTGTTGACGAAGAAACCGAGCACGGCCTCCAGCTCGACCCGCCCACGACCGGCAACGCCCATCGCCACCACGATGTCGTCCTGGCCGGTGTGCCGGGCGAGCAGCAACTGGAAGGCGCTCAGGAACAGCATCGACAAGGTGGCCTGGCGCTCCTTCGCCAGCCGCTCCAGCCGCGCATACAGTGGCGCCGGCACTTCGGTGCGCCAGAGCGCGCCCCGAAAGCCCTGCACTGGCGGACGGGCGCGGTCGGCGGGCAGGTCCAGCGTGGTGGCGGCGCCGGTCAGGCGCTCCTGCCAATAATCGAGCTGCGAATTCAGGCCGTCGCCGCCGAGGGTCTCGTGCTGCCAGAGCGCGACATCGGCAATCTGCAAGGGCAAGGGCGGCAGCGCGCTGCGCAGGGAATCCGGGGCGGCGCCGGCCGCGAGGGCATCGTGCAGCACCTGCAGCTCACCCAGAAAGCCGCTGATCGACCAGCCATCGATGGCGATGTGGTGGCAGCCCAGCACCAGCAGGTGCAACTCCGGCGCGGCCTGAATCAGCGTCGCCCGCAGCATCGGGTCGCGGCCCAGGTCGAAGGGCCGGGCGATATCGGCCTGGGCCAGCGCCAGGGCGGCCTGGCGGCGTTCGGGCAGGGTTGCCCCGTCGGCGGCCAGTTCGCGCCAGGGCAGGGTGACACCGTCCAGGATCTGTTGGAACGGCTCGCCGCCCTGGCTGCGAATCACCGTGCGCAGCGGTTCGTGCCGGTCCAGCAGGGCCTGGACGGCCCCACGCAGGCAGCCGCGATCGAGCTTGCCTTCCAGCCAAAGTGCGATCGGCAGGTGGTAGGCCGCCACGCCTGGCGTCAGCTGGTCGAGCAGCCACAGGCGCCGCTGGCCGAAGGTCAGCGGAATGCGTTCGGGCCGCGGCCGCGGCCGGATGCGGTTCTGGCCGGCGCGCTGCCGGGCGGCGATCTGGCGCAGCAATTCCCGTTTGGCAGGCGAAAGATCGGCAACACGCTGCTTCATGTCATTCACTTGGCTGTACTTCCCTGTATGCCGCGGACCCCGCCAGCCAGCGTTGGCGCAAGCGCCCCGCCCGACGTCTCCATAACCCCAACCAGCGCGCGTGAAGCCCGTCACAAGCCTGCCGTGACCGGCTTCACCGCCCCGCCGTGACGCACCGCCCAACGCGAGCGCGACCCCGTTCACGGTTCCGCGCGCGCCGAGTGTGCCACCTGGCGAGGAAAATGTGGAGAGGGGACTGCACTATTTCCTGAAATTAACGCACAATCGGCGGCGTTGTCCTCATTCCACGGAAAAAGGGCCCTGATGATGCTTGCTTCAAACCTACTCTCGCCCCTGGCCGCCCTGTCGGCCCGAGTAGGCTCCGACCCGCTGCTGGTGCAGGGGGGCGGTGGCAACACTTCGCTCAAGTGCGACGGGCAACTATGGGTGAAGGCATCCGGTACCTGGTTGGCGCACGCCGGAGATCAGGACATATTCGTGCGCCTGCCGCTGGATCAGGTCCGGGCCGCCCTGCGCCATCCGGACGGGGAGGCGCGGCTGGCGTTGCTGCCGTCGGGCGGTGGCCTGCGGCCCTCGATCGAGACGTCCTTGCACGCCCTGCTCCCGCAGGCGGTGGTCGCCCATGTGCACTCGGTCAACACCCTGGCCTGGGCCGTGCGCGCCAACGCGCAGGCCGAACTGGCCCGGCGGCTGGCCGGCCTGCGCTGGGCCTGGGTGCCCTATCGCCGGCCCGGCTACCCGCTGACCCAGGCGGTCAGCGCCGTGTTGGTCGAGGCCGGCACGGCACCCGACATTCTGGTCCTGGCCAATCACGGCCTGGTGGTCGCGGCCGAGAGCTGCGACGCCGCCGAGGCGTTGCTACAGGAAGTGGAGCGGCGCCTGGCGGCACCGGCGCGACGTTTTCCTGCGTGCGACCCGGCGCGCCTGCAGGCAGTCAACGACCTGGACTGGCGCCTGGCCGGCAATGAACTGGTGCACGGGCTGGGCACCGATCCGATCGCGCTGCAGATCGCGCGCAGCGGCGCGCTGTATCCGGACCACGTGGTTTTTCTCGGGGCCCAGGCGCCCGTGGTGCCGGCCGATCGGATGCTGTCTGCGCTGATTGCCGACGCGCTGGCCAGCGGCGCGCCGGCGCCCATCCACGCCCTGGTGCCCGGCGCCGGCGTGTTGCTGGCGCCGGGCGCGAGTCCCGGCGCGGAAGCGATGCTCGAATGCCTGGCCCTGCTCACGGCGCGGCTGCCCAGCGCCGACGGACTGGTCTACCTGGATCAAAACGAACTCGCCGCGCTGACCGATTGGGAAGCCGAGGCTTACCGCCGTTCCCGAGACCGGGTGCGAACCCCAGCCTGAGCGTCGCGTTACCAAGGAAGGTACGAATGCAGATTGTCATCCCCATGTCAGGCTTCGGCGAACGTTTTCGGCGCGCCGGCTATCGGGTGCCCAAGCCGCTGATCGAGATGGATGGCAAGCCGGTCATCGCGCACGTCATCGATCTGTTCCCCGGCGAAACCGACTTCCTGTTCGTCTGCAACCAGGAGCATCTGGACACGCCCGAGTTCCGCATGCGCGAGCAGATCCTGCAGTACTGCCCCAGCGGCCGGATTGTCGGCATCGCGCCGCACAAGCTGGGTCCGGTCAACGCCGTGCTGCAGGCCATCGATCACCTGGACCCGGAAATTCCGACCATCGTCAACTACTGCGATTTCGCCTGCGCCTGGGACTACCGCGACTTCAAGAGCTTCGTCGCCGACAGCGGCTGCGACGGCGCCATCCCCTGCTACACCGGTTTTCACCCGCACATGATGGGTTCGACCAACTATGCCTATGTGCGGCAAGAGCGCGGGCGCGTGCTCGACATCCAGGAAAAGCAGCCGTACACCGACGAGCCGACCCGCGAGTTCGCCTCCAGCGGCACCTATTACTTTGCATCCGGCGCGTTGCTGCGCGATTGCTTTACCCGCACCATGGCGCGCGCCGACCTGACCCTGGGTGGCGAGTACTACGTGAGCCTGGCCTACAAGCCCTTGCTCGAAGACGGCCGCTGCGTGGCGGTGTACGAACTCAATCACTTCATGCAATGGGGCACGCCCCAGGACATGGAGGAATACCGGTACTGGTCGAACGCGTTTCGCGCGCTTGGCGATCCGCGCCGCGCGCCGGCCGCGCCGCGCCAGGGCGGTACCGTGCTGGTGCCGATGGCCGGGCACGGCCTGCGCTTCGCGCAACAAGGCTACGCGCAAC
>Ga0209211_10003048_pt1 | contig 27887 bp, 21 predicted proteins | sample RifGroA2_FD_183992 | JGI IMG/M metagenome (GOLD analysis project Ga0209211, IMG submission 183992) | Groundwater microbial communities from Rifle, Colorado, USA - Groundwater A2 (SPAdes) (version 2) | ecosystem: Environmental > Aquatic > Deep subsurface > Groundwater | place: Rifle, Colorado...
AAAGACAAGTTGTTCAGAAAAGTGCTGCCGAGAGGCACAAAAACATTCAGAAATGGAGGCTTAGCAAAAGAATTACGACGGAGTAACGACGATACATTTCACCATCATGTTTGAATTAGAAAATGCTGGGGCGTTCGGAGAATTTTTAAATTAAGTATACTTTAACTGTCAATGGAGCGGAAGAATTTTTAAATTTACCCTGAAACACCGGATTTAAGGAGACCTTATGAAAACAAAACTGTTCAAAAAGATCGAATCATACGAAGCCTACGCCATTGAACTGCAGCGTGGCCTTACCGCCATACCCGCGCTCGCCCCTTCCAGCGGCGGCGCCGGCGAATACGATAAAGCCCTGTGGCTTGAAGGCGAACTGAAAAAACTTAAGTTTGACTCTATAGAATGGATAAACGCCCCGCAGAAAGAAGCCAAACGCGGCATACGCCCCAATATCGTAGCGCGCTACAAAGGTAAAAAAACCGGCAAGACCCTCTGGCTGATGAGCCACCTGGACATTGTCCCGCCGGGCGAGGCCAAGCTTTGGAACTCCGACCCGTACAAGCTGGTGGTGAAAGGCCGCAATCTGACAGGCCGCGGCGTGGAAGACAATCAGCAGGCCACCGTCTCAAGCATACTTGTGGTCAAAGCCATGATGGAACTTGATTTCAGGCCGGAATTTGACATAGCGCTCCTCTTCTGCGCCGACGAAGAAACCGGCTCCGGCTTCGGGGCCGATTACATCGCTGAAAACAAACCGGAAATTTTCGGAAAGAATGATATGTTCTTCATTCCGGACTCCGGCTCTGAAGACGGTTCGGCCATAGAAATAGCCGAAAAATCCATATTGTGGATGAAGGTGACTACACATGGCAGACAATGCCATGCCAGCCGCCCGGGACTTGGAATAAATGCCTTTAAAGCCGCCAGTGAACTGGTGATAAAATATAAATCGCTTTATGAAAAATTCCCCCACAAAGACGACCTGTACGAACCGCCAATAAGCACCTTTGAACCCACAAAGAAAGAAGCCAATGTGCCGAATGTAAACACCCTGCCCGGAGAGGATGTGTTTTATATGGACTGCCGCGTTATGCCGGTATACCTTCTTTCGGAAGTTAAAGCTGAAATGCGCCGCCTGGCCGGCGAAGTGGAAAAAATGTACGGCGTAAAAATAACTTTTGAGCCCCAGCAGGAAGCCCAGGCGGCGCCTCCCACCTCAAAAGACGCCGCTATAGTGAAAGCCGTGGAAAAAGCCATCAGGGAAGTTTACAAAGTGGAGCCCAAAGTGCAGGGCATCGGCGGCGGCACCGTGGCGGCCTTCTTCCGGCGGCTTAACCTGCCGGCGGTTGTTTATTCGCGCCTGAACGAGTCGGCTCACCAGCCCAACGAATACTGCATACTGGACAATTTAATCGGCGACGCTAAAGTATTCGCGCTGTCGGCCTTAATTTTAGGGGAGGAGAAGCCGATCCCCGGGTAGCGGGGCGGGCTCTAAGTGGCCGGGGGGTTGATACCCTCCGAGGCCATAATCGGCCCGCCACCCGCCATGCCGGTACCAGAAATCTGCCGTTCCGGAAGAAACCGATGTCCAAAACAGGATGCGCTCTGTTAAAAAGGACTGGAAGATCCAAGGGCGTTGACCGCGCCCGGAGTCTTGTCGCTGCCGGGGCGCGAGTGAATTCTCGTCTTAGCGCAATGATCTTTGCGCTTCTTTTTTTTCCGGCTTCCGCGAGCCCGGCGGAAGGCGGCGGCGCCGGAGCGGCAGAGCCGCAGCGTCTCTCCGCCCGGGGAAAAGGCGAACTGCGCGCAATCCTGGCCGCGGGGCGCCTGGAGACTCTTCAATGGCCGCAGTTCGGTGACTACAAGGCCGAGATAGGGGAATTCTATCAATCCGAGGGCTACACCCTTAACTGGGTGCGGAAATCCAGACCTACAGCGAAGGCCCGCGTCGTCATTAGGCGGCTGCAGGCGGCCGACAACGAAGGCTTGCTGGCGCAGGACTATGACAGTCCCCTGTGGGCGGACCGCCTCGCGAAACTGGAACTTCCCGGCAGCCGCGCCTCAGAGTCCCAGCTTATCCGCTTCGACCTGGCGCTCACTGTCTGCGCGATGCGCTACATCCTGGACCTGCGCCTGGGCCGGATCAATCCGCAGCCTTTTCACTCCACATTCGACTTCGAACCGGACATACATGGCCCTTCAGATTTCCTCCGGAAACGAGTCATGTCCGCAGAGGACGTGGCGGCGGCGTTCAGCGCGCTCGAGCCGCCATTTCCCTCCTATCGCCGCCTGGTAAAGGCCGTGCAGCGTTACAAGGAACTGGCCCTCCGGGATGACGGCGAGCAACTGCCTGCTTCCAGGATCCCGATTAAGCCCGGGAACCGCTACTCCGGCGTGCCGCGGCTGACGCGCCTGCTGAGGCTGCTGGGAGATCTTCCGCGGCAGGCAGCTTCGCCTCCGGAACTCTACGCAGGGCCGCTCGTGAAGGCTGTGAAACGTTTTCAGCGCCGACACGGGTTGGCCCCCGACGGGCTGTTGGGCGAACAGACGCTTCGGCAGCTTAATACGCCGATGGCTCAGCGCCTGCGTCAGCTTCAACTCACACTGGAGCGATGGCGTTGGCTGCCGCACCGTTTTTCCCGACCGCCCATAATCGTCAACATCCCTGAATTCCGCCTTTACGCCGGCGACACGCCGGCGCAGAAAGTGGTGGTCGGCATGGCCTTCAAGCACGAGACCCCGGTTTTTGCGAGCCTGCTGACTGAGGTGGTGTTTCGCCCCCCATGGAATGTTCCCATGAGCATCCAGCTCAATGAGCTGGTCCAGGAGATTGAGAAGAACTCCTCCTACCTGAAGGACCACGACCTAGAGGTCACCAACGGCGGAGGATCCATCGTCAGCTCCGGGACGGTCAGCACGGCGGTCTTAAAGCAGCTCCAGAAGGGCCGGCTCTACCTTCGGCAAAGGCCCGGCCCCAAAAATTCGCTGGGCCTGGTGAAGTTCCTGATGCCCAATGCCTATAGCGTTTATCTTCACGGCACGCCTTCAAGGCGGGGCTTTGGGGTACCGCGGCGGGACCTCAGTCACAGCTGCATCCGGGTCAAGGATCCCGGGGGGCTGGCGGCCTGGGTGCTGCGCGACCGGCCCGAATGGACGGCACAACGCATCCAGGCGGCTATGGCGGGCACAGAGACGGTCACGGTGAAACTCACCGAACCGATCCCCGTGCTCATCCAGTACGGAACAGCGGCGGTTGAGGAAGACGGAGAGGTCCATTTTTTTGCCGATATCTACAGCCGCGACGCGGCGGAGGCAGAGGCTTTCGAACAGCGGGCGCGGCTTGCGGTGGTGCAGTAACCGGTTACGGCCGCAGGTTTGTTTTTCTTCGCTTCCTGTCTATTTTCCCGAATATATGAAAAAAATCTGAACCTTCCCGGAGGGTTCCCGTAGCCCCGCCCCGTATACTATACGTAAGGCGGTGTTATGAAAAGCATAAACTCAAAAACTGCGGCAGCTTTTGCAATGGCCTGTGTGATGGCTCTGCCCGCGTACTTGGCCGCGTCCGATACCGACATAGGGGATGAGATTTACAGAGATCTCTCTATGAAGATTGTCCGGTACGCGAACGCGGGCAATATAAACAGAATTATTATAGCGGGGTTTACGGCTGAGGGCGGGGTGGAAAAAAGGGAAGCGGAATATATTTCAGAAAAAATAACCGCGCAACTTGGCGACCAAACCACACCAGCCCTCATTGAAAGATCCTCCTTTGAAAGAGTTTTGCTGGAGGCGAGGGCCTCTTCTGCGGCGAACAGTTCGCCGGCAACGAGGAAAAAATTTCAGGATCTCCTCTCGGTTGACGCGGTAGTCACGGGGGCGGTATTGACGACCGGGGGGAAGCTTAAAATTCAGGCCAGACTTGTTGATATAAAAACCGGCAAGGTACTTTTCATGACAGAAGGGGAAGCCGGACGGGAATGGGTAAAATCTTCCGAAACCCGGACCGCGAGCCGCTGGGGCGGAGACTATTCGTCAAATCCGGAACTGCCCGGGATTCTGGTCGCCGACAGTCCCACGAATCGGGACGCTGCGTCACAGCCATCCCGGCCTGCTGATTTCAGAAACGCCGTTTCGGATTCGCAAAAGAAGTCCCGTCCGGATTAACCCGAATCCTGCAGTTCAAGATGATTTTCATTGAGGAAACAGGAGAACAGAATTATGCAGGATTCCCCGCAGCAGCGGGTGGTAGATTTGAAGCGGCAGTGCCGCCAAATCCACGAGGGTGGCCGTCTGATGCGCATAGCGCTTGACACGGCACGGACATAGTCCAGTATGCCGCGCACAGCGCACCTTGAGTTCAGTCGCTGACTACGCCATAGGCCAGCGACAGGCCAGAGTCACTGCGAAAGGGAAAGTTGCAACTGCACCTTTCAGGTTAAGGGCTAGATTTAAATCACCACCGCCTCACGCGGCCGACATCCAGGTGTAGAAAATTTGAGATGGCGTAGTACCCCACGCCGCCGCGCCGAAGCGCAAGAGCGATGTCGCGCAGGCGGGAGGTCAGCACTCCCGGCAGGCGGATATCAATGGCCTCCGCCTCCCTATGCAGGCTGTTCTTAGCTACGGCCGAACTGCGGCTCCGAAGCTGTTTATTGGTCCCTTCCGTGCGATAACCGCAAATGACATGGATCTCTGCCTCGGGCCGTCCCACTTTGGCTACGAGTTCAGTGAGCAGGTCGAAGAGTTGCGGAGCATAGTGTTTGACCCTCCCCACCCGGTGGTCGCGGAGAAACAGGTCCAGTTTAGCTAACGCTTCGAAATCGTATACGCTGTCCCGACGGTAGACCACGTTAAGGCGCTCAAGGGTATGGGTATTGAACAGCCGCAAGCGATACTCGCGCGCCGCTGGAGGCTCCCCATAAACGAAGGAAAAAGGCAAAAGGATAGCCGCCAGGAGAAGGCAGCCCATACCCGCGCCCTTCGCGTGTTTCATCGTATCTATATAGTATAGGCACAAAAAAAAGCGCAATCCCGAAGGAATCACGAAGAGGCGGGCAACTTCCTGTAGTCCCATATGAGCGTAGGCCCAAAGACTTTGGCTGATTAGTACTTATGCCTCATGCGCGTTGAGCGGATTTCTATTAAAATTGAAATCAGGGCAGAACAAGAGGTCCATTTTATTAAGGAGATTAAGAAATGAAAAAAATAGCAATGTTTTTAATGTCGCTCATGGTGAGCGCGACCATTGCAAATGCAGGGCCGGCCATGGATGGTTTGACAGGGGCTAGCGGAGAATTACGCAGCACGGCTCCGCTTATTAAAGCACCTGAGATACCCGCTCCGAAAGCTGTACCCGTTGCCCTATCCGCTGACAAAGAGAACGATGAATCCATTCATGTCGGAGACGAAGTTTTGGTATTTAACGGCGACTACGGTATCGGGCTGGTCGGGAAAGTGAAGAAACTTTTTGCCAATAATACCGCCATAGTGGATTTTAGCAGGGGCTACGGTAAACTTGCTGTAACTCTTAATAACACCGTGTCCAAATCGGTCAAATCCAAGGGAGGTTTGTCAGTCGGAGATCACGTAATTGATGCCTATAATCAACCGGGAAAGGTGAAGAAACTTTTTACTAATGGACAAGCTCTAGTAAACTATGGTGCCGTCCATACTGAGGACTTTAGAGATATTAAGAGCCTATCCAAACAGATAGAGTAAAGAGTTTCCCGAGATTTAACCAAAAAGCAGGCAGTCTTTTCAGACTGCCTGCTTTTTTATTTCAGCCGTTTCAATGATACGAATAAAAGATAACAGCTTCCTGACCGCAGAAATTTAATCTATTCGGGGAATATAAGGTATGTTATCCTTGCCCCCCAGCCTGAAGCTTATGGCCTGGTGAGTTTCTTGTATTTTATCCTGTGGGGAACATCGGCGGCTGCGCCAAGGCGTTCGCGCCTGTTCTCCTCATAAGCAGAGAAATTGCCCTCAAACCAGACCACGCTGCTATCGCTCTCAAAGGCAAGTATGTGGGTAGCTATGCGGTCCAGAAACCAGCGGTCGTGGCTTATAACCACGGCGCAGCCCCCGAAATTTTCAAGCGCGTCTTCAAGCGCGCGCAGGGTATTTACATCCAGATCGTTGGTGGGTTCGTCTAAAAGCAGAACATTCCCCCCTTCTTTAAGCATAACGGCAAGATGCACCCTGTTGCGCTCGCCACCGGAAAGTTCGCTTACTTTTTTCTGCTGGTCCTGCCCCGTGAAATTAAACCGCGCCACATAAGCGCGGGAATTCACTTCCTGTTTGCCAAGGCGCACAGTATCAACCCCGCCTGAAATTACTTCCCATACGTTTTTTCCGGGATCAAGCGAGGAGCGGGACTGGTCGGAATAGGCGAGCTTCACGGTTTCCCCCACTTTAAATGTTCCGGAGTCCGGTTTTTCCAGACCAGTTATCATTTTGAACAGCGTGGTCTTGCCGGCGCCATTGGGGCCTATAATCCCCACAATGCCGCCCGGCGGCAGTGAGAAACTCAGGTTATCCATCAATACTTTTTCACCATATGCCTTTGAAATCTTATCCGCTTCAATTACCAGGCTGCCGAGCCGCGGCCCCGGCGGAATAAAAATTTCAAGGTCCTTGGCCAGCTTTTCCCCGCCCTCCCCAAGCAAATTCTCGTAAGCCGTTATGCGGGCCTTGGACTTTGCCTGGCGGCCATGCGGCGACATGCGCACCCACTCCAGTTCGCGTTTCAGGGTTTTCTGCCTGTCGCTTTCAGCTTTTTCTTCAACGCGCAGACGGTCGCTTTTCTGCTCCAGCCACGACGAATAATTGCCTTTCCAGGGTATGCCCTGGCCGCGGTCCAGCTCAAGTATCCAGCCCGCCACATTATCAAGGAAATATCTGTCGTGGGTGACGGCTATAACCGTACCCTTGTATTCCCGCAGGTGATGTTCAAGCCAGGCCACGGACTCGGCGTCCAAATGGTTGGTGGGTTCGTCCAAAAGCAGAATGTCCGGCTTTTGCAGCAGCAGCCGGCAAAGCGCCACCCTTCTTTTTTCACCGCCGGAAATGATCTTTACCGGGGTAGAGCCCTCGGGGCAGCCAAGCGCGTCCATGGCCATTTCAAGGCGGGAGTCCACATCCCAGGCGTCCAGCGCCTCTATTTTTTCCTGCGCCTTGGCCTGTTTTTCCACCAGAGCGTTCATTTCTGCGTCGGACATAGGCTCGGAAAATTTTTCATTAATGGCGTTATACTCTTTAAGCGCGGCCATGGTTTCCGGCAGCCCCTCTTCAACCACTTCGCGCACGGTTTTTGTCTCATCAAGTCTGGGTTCCTGCTCAAGCAGACCCACGGTGTGGCCGGGGGAAAGCACGGTTTCCCCCTTAAAGTCCTGGTCCTGTCCGGCAAGGATGCGCAGCAGCGAGCTTTTGCCCGAACCGTTCAACCCCAGCACGCCGATTTTAGCGCCGTAAAAATAGGAAAGATAAATATCCTTAAGCACAGCCTTCTTATCGTAATACTTGCTGACGCCGACCATTGAATAAATTATTTTTTCAGGTTTTTCAGCCATATCGTCTCCTTACCAGGTTGCAGGTTAATGTGTGGGCGACATAGACGGCGACTTTCGCCCTTTTTAAGCGTCTTCTATGGTGAACACTTCTTCCATCGGCTTTCCGAAGTATCTGGCGATCTTAAGCGCCAGCGCCACTGACGGCGAGTAACCGCCGCCTTCTATCGCCACTACGGTCTGCCGGGAAACACCGACAGCTTTGGAGAGCGTTTCCTGCGATATGTCTTTCTCAGCGCGCAGGATACGTATTTTGTTGACCAGTCTCTCCATTTACTTTTCCGCTTTCTGAAATGCCACATGGCACAATACGAATGAACAGCACAGCACGATTACCGTATAGCTGCCGAGCGGATTCGAGACGCCGGTTTTTAGATAATGAACCGCGTCATAGATCATCAGGAAGCACAGCGTGGCACCAAAGGCGGCAAATGCGGCCATAAGACGCACATAAAGGCTGCGCTCGTCATCGGCCTGCGGGGCTGGCGGATTACGCTGCTTGTAATACGCAAGAACCCCCAAGCCGACCACGATTATCATCACCACGAGCTGGAGAATTTGCTTTGTCCCTATCTCATGACTTGTGTTGAAACCCATCCTGACAACGGTCCGGAAGATTATAGAAGCTGCCAGCACCGCCCACATCCATTTCATCAGTTTGCGCACTTTGATTTCCATTTTGTTTTTTCCTTGATATATCTGTCCGCCTTATGCAAGACGATAATTTATTGTATACTAAAATTATCATTATGTCAATTATTATTTACATTGCACATATAAATTGATACCCGCCATCTGCATTGTAACCCACACACAGCACCTCCTTAAAAAGGCTCCTGCTGCTTTTTGCCTTATCTGAAGCTTCCGGCCTCCCCAAAAATTTGCAAAAAGTCTTCCCCTCCCGCTATAATACTGGCCAATGGCCGTGCCGTATCAAGGGCCATGCCCATCAGACGGCCCAAAAGCGGGGTGTTTTTATTAAATTTTTACGTGGTTTCCCCAGCCGTCCGCCGAGACGGACAGATGTGGAAGTCGGAGTGTTTCAGTCAGCCGGGGCGGGCCCAGCCCTTTTGGAAACAAGGCAAAACTCTATACACTACGCTCAAACCTATCAGCTGAAGCTCTAAGCCAAAAGAGCTGGGCGGGTTCTATTTGAGTTTTATCCATATTGCCCCCCGAAATTAAACGTTCTCCGTATTATTAAACCGTACCCTTGGAAATAGTATAGCACACAAACCCGACAGCCTATTGACGCGTTGAAAACGCCAAAATTTAAGCCCCGGCGCCTTTTTCCGCCACAGTCCCTTAAAACCGGTGCCTGTCCCTAGATTCCTAAATAAAGTCCCGCCGTAAAAGTTAGTTAACTAGTCAGCAACGTCCCGTCACCCTCAGGGTTAATGGTGCCTGACCCCATTTCCCATCCCATTCCCCCTATGATACCACGACGAATTTGGCCTGCCCTGAAAGAAGATCCGATGTCGTTGTGGCGCCGCAATTCGTTCAGCACCTGGTTTTTAAACTCATCGTTTTGTCTTGAAAGAAAAATGGTATGACCCGGATGATAAGGCTCAACATAGCGATATTCGTTTTTTTTGATAAAAAGGTCGAATGCCGCCACTCGTTTTAAAAAAACGAGGCTAGCATCGTCCCAATACACCAAAGCCCATTCTTTTTTGGGAAACATAAATGACAGCACGGACCGAAATCGTAAAAAATCGTTTTTAGATAAAAGCGGAACGTCATCAAATCTTTCTATGGCATAGTCGATACCGTAGCGGTCAAAAAAAGTTTTCCAAGCCGATTCATTGAAGGATTGCCGAGGGCAGTTTAAGATCTTTTGCTCTTCCACCAAGATCGGGTAAAAGATGTATCGGCCATCAACAAACACTTTCCAGTCCGGCCCAAGAGCCCAGTCGATATAACCTCCGTACCCGAGAGGATTATGCATCCGGCCTTGCAGGCCGTTTTTCTTTACAAAGTCACAAGCCCCGACAGGGTACACCGTTTCATCTACGATATTTTTCGGTAAAGGCATGGTGAAAAACCGGATATCGATGAGCAAAGGAATTACGCACAGTGCCCAGCCCCAAGAATTTTCTTCACCTTGCAGCCAACGCACAAGGCGGGACGAATGGAGCATAGCGGCAGTTTCTGAAAAAAAACCGACGAAAGGGAAAGTGAATAGAGCGGTTGCGCGTAAATAAGGCGAACCGTATAAAGCGAATAAGAGAAGTGCCGGGAGAAAAAACACAAAAAAATGATTCCGCCTGGCAAAAAGGTAAATTATCATGATAAGGGTCGCCACGTACGCCAACCAAAAATAAGGAGCCGCTTGAATGGTTGAAGGCGTGAACTCTTGGATAAAGCTGGGGCTATATTGGTGGAAACTTTTTAAATGTTCAATAAAAATCCTGTAAATATTGAAGCCATAAGGATTTATAAGAGTGCCTATGAATGAATAAAGGATGGCCCGATCGAACGCGGTGATAAGCGTTTTATCGCTCTTTGCCCAACGAGCGCCAATCGCGACGGAAACTAGAAGGCCTAACCCATATATGAAGCCGACGTGCATATTGACCCATAGAATGGTCAGTCCGGCAAAAATCCAAGGAGAAATAGACCGCAGCTTTTCCGACTTTCTGACAGCCAGGATCAGCGCCATAAAAATCCCCATCAAATTGAGAGTAACCAACTCCATTCGCGCACATAAACGGACCTGCATAATATGGAAACTGGCCCACATCAGAAGAAAGTACAGCGGGCCTTTGATGCCTTGCTTTCGCGAAAAATACATACAAATTCCGCATGCGCTTAATCCAAGCAGGACCTTGGAAAAATATGCTCCCTGCAGACCCATCCAACGTGTTGTGAGATAGAGTAGAACCTGGGTGAGCCATTCAAAATTTATACAGTCGGCTCCATATAAAGAGTGCGAGAATACGTCTGAGTGGAGAAGTTGGCGATGCTCGTACATATATCGGCCCGCTGCCAAATGTCCCCAGATATCAGGTTCATGGATGGGGTGACACATGTACTTTACAATGATGAAAAGAAGAGAACTCCAAAACAGAGCCGGAAAGAATTTATTAAGATTGTTCATAAATCTGTAAATGGAACCAAGACGCAAATAGGGACAAGGTAAAAGAGATTCTCAAAGAACTTGAAAAATGCACAATAAACGCCGATGCAGCCGGAAAAAGGATGGGGGGGAAACCATTGACATGGCGCGGACATAGGATCTGTAGGAGACATAAGCGCTGTTATCGTAAGCCCACCCCTATCTGAAGCTTCCGACCTCCTAAAAAATTGGCAAAAAGTCTTCACCTCTCGCTATAACACTGGCCAATGGCCGTGCCGTATCTGACCTCTGGGCGTGCCGCAACAAGCGCTATGCGCAACAAAGCGGCCTGGGGCTATGCCCATCAGACGGCCTAAAAGCGGAGTATTTTTATTAAATTTTCGCATGGTTTCCCCGCCGCGCGGAGATTATCGGGCGGGTGGAGGTTTAGAAGCCGGTCAGTCGCCAGCCTGGATAGGTTTATTTATGTTTCTCACAGATCGGTGAAATTGAATCCCGAAACTTTTTCCATGCATACATCGGCTGCGTATGGATGCGTATAATCCTTGCTGTAGATCTTGTAGCATGCGTCGAAGTTGGGATTATTAATAAAACTGAACCCCGAAACTTTTTCCATGCACACATCGGCTGCGTATGGATGAGTATAACCCTTGCTGTATATCTTGTAGCATGCGTCGAAGTTGGGATTATTAATAAAACTGAATCTCGGAGCCTTTTCTATACATCTATTGGCTGCGTATGCATGAGTATAATCCTTACTGTAGATCTTGCAGCATGCGTCAAAGTTGGAATTATTGATGAAACTGAATCCCTGAACCTTTTCCATGCATTGATCGGCTGCGTATGAATACCGATAGTCCTTTCTGTAGATCTTGTGGCATGCGTCGAAGTTGGAATTATTGATGAAACTGAATCTCGGAGCCTTTTCCATGCATATATCAAGTGCGTACGCATGAGTATAATCCTTGCTGTAGATCTTGCGGCATGCGTCAAAGTTGGAATTATTTACGAGGCTGAATTCTGAAACCCTTACTGCTTTAGGGGCTTCAAGCAAGACATCATCAAATCCGGAAGGCGGCGCATTTAAGGCGAGGTCTGCTATCGCGCTGTCACCAGCAAAAACCGCTCCGGGAACAGGCACTGCAAGTATTATAGCAAGGAATACTTTTTTCATACTTTCTCCTATTAATTCCATATGGCAGGTTCCATGAAACCACGTCTTTGATAATGATAGTTTACACAAAACCTTGAAAATACACATGGGCCAAAAGGCCCTAAACATGTTGTTTTATGGCCTATGCCAGTTCAGGATCATGTTTGCCGGAATCCGCCCCATGGCCGGCAAAGGGTGCCAAGGGAGCGAAGCACATTTAGTACAATATAGTTTTACTGAGGCCTTTAATTTATGGAGGAGCCGATGAAAATATCCTTATTGCTGCCGTCTATATTGCTCTGCTGCGCCCCGCTTTACGCCGCCGGAGAGCCCGCGCCTTCTGAGATGGAAAAGCTGGGCGCCAGTATTGAGAAAGACCCGAAATTTCCCCCTGTGGTTTCCTATACCTTAAAAAACGGCCTCCGGCTGCTGATACTTGAAAAACACTTCGTGCCCACTGTTTCTTTCACCATGATGTTTAAAGTCGGCAATGTTGACAACGAACAGGGTAAAACCGGTTTGGCGCACCTTTTTGAGCACATGGCCTTTAAAGGCACAAAAAACATCAATTCCACCGGCTACGGAAAAGAGAAAATAGCCCTGGATAAAGTTGAAATCGCCGCAAAGGCGGTTATCGCAGGTGAGACGAGCGACAACCCCGACCCTAAAAAACTGGAAGCTCTGCGCAAAGAAATGGCAGCCGCCGAGCTGGAAGCCGATAAACTGATAGTTAAAGACGAATACTGGAAAATTTACAACGAGCTGGGAGAATCGGGCATGAACGCCATGACCTCCACCGACTACACCGGATATGTGGTTTCTCTGCCGTCAAACCGCCTTGAAGCCTGGATGACAATAGAATCCGACCGCTTCAAGAACGCGGTGCTGCGCGAATTCTATAAGGAACGCAGCGTGGTAATGGAAGAGCGGCGCATGGGGGAATCCGACCCGAACCGCCTTATGTGGGAAACGCTTTTCCAGAACGCCTTCACCGCCCATCCCTACCATAATCCGACCATCGGCTGGATGGACGATCTTAAACGCCTCACCCGCACCGACGCGGAAAAATTCTTCAATAAGTTTTACGCCCCGAATAACGCCACTCTCGCCGTGGTGGGCGACATAAAACCCGGGGAAGTGATAAAACTCGCGGAAAAACATTTCGCTTCCTGGCCGAAGAAGGAAATTCCGGAACGGGTTTATACAAAAGAACCGCCGCAGAAAGCGGAAAAAAAGATAAACGTATTCTTTAAAGCCAAACCCATGCTGAGAATCGGCTTCCACAACCCCGGGTTTAATAACCCCGACATCTACGGGCTTATTATGGTAAGCGAGGTCCTGTCAAACGGCAAGACCAGCCGCTTCTACAGGAACCTGGTTGAAGGCAAAGAACTGGCCCTTTATGCCAACTCATATCATTCAACTCCCGGTAATCGTTACCCTTCGCTGTTTGTCATTTCAGCCGCGCCAAAAGCTCCTCACACGCTGGAAGAACTTGAGACGGGCATTAACGAAGAACTAGAGAAACTTAAAAAGGAGCCGCCCACGCAGTGGGAGCTGGACAAAATAATCAATAATTACGAGGCCGACATGATAAAACAGCTGGAATCCAATTCAGGCCTTGGCATGAGCCTCGCCCATAACCAGGAGATACTGGGTGACTGGAAATACGACTGGACTACCGGCGCGGAACTTAGAAAAATAAAACCGGAGGATGTTTCAAGAATGGCCGCCAGGTATCTGACCAGAGACAACAAAACAATGGTTTTTCTCGTAGAACCGGAGAAAACGGAGGGAAAATGAACGGAAAAAAATTACTGGCTATAGGAGTCAACCTTATGACACTGGCTTTTGCCGCCCCGCTTTTCGCAGTACCGCCCGCGCTTTCAAAACTTGCCGCGGTTGATTTTAAACCGCCTAAGGGAGAACGCTTCGTTCTTGGCAACGGCATGATAATTTACATGCTCAAGGATAATACTCTGCCGGTAATCCACATGAGCGCCATTATCCGCACGGGCCGCATAAACGACCCGAAGGCAAAAATAGGCCTTGGCGATATTACCGCCTCTCTGCTTAAAGACGGCGGCTCGGCCAGATACAAACCGGAAGACATAGACAAAACGCTGGAATTTCTCGGCGCCTCGGTGGAAAGTTCCATGGCGGCGGAAGAGGCGCGCGCCGACATGACGGTTTTAAAAAAAGATCTGGACGCGGTGCTTGACATCTACGCGGACATTCTCATCAACCCGGCCTTTGACGCGCAAAAATTCAAACTAAGAAAAGATGAGGCGCTGGAATTGATCAGCCGCCGCAACGACGACCCCGCGCGGGAGGCCCAGCGTGAAGCCCTTCGCGCTTTTTACGGCGCCACCCACCCCTACGGCTGGCGCACGGAGACAACGACCATAAACGCCATAAACGGCGAAGATCTTAAAGCCTACCACGCCAATTATTACAAGCCGAACAACATTATTCTCGCGGTTAGCGGCGATTTTGCCAGCGGAGAAGAAATGCTCGCCAGACTGAAGGAAAAATTAGGAGCCTGGCCCAAAGGAGAAGTTAAATTCCCGATTATCGCCCCGGTGGAAATAAAGGAAAGCCGCCAGGTTTATTTTATTGACCGGGACATTGCCCAGACCTCAATAGTAATACTGCAAAAAGGCGTAAAACGCCACGATCCCGTAGAATACCCTTTAAGCGTTACGAATGAAATGCTCGGCGGCGGCCTGTCTTCGCGTCTTGCTTCCGAGATCCGCTCGCGCAAGGGGCTCGCTTACAGCGTTTACAGTTATTTTGCCAAAAAGCCGGACTATGGTTTTATAAACGCTTCCTGCGGCACAAAGCCGGAAACTTACTCACAAGCGCTTTCAGAAATGCTCAACCAGTTTGAACTGATAAAAAAGGAAACCGCCCCGGAGGAGGAGGTTAAGCGCGCGAAAGATTCCATGATAAATTCTTTTGTTTTCCGCTTCGCCACACCCTTTGACCTGATAAGCGAAAGGGCGCTTTATGAATATTACGGTTATAAGCCGGACTATCTGGACACGTATGTTGACAATCTTGCCAAAGTGAATCCTGCGGCTGTGATTGAAACTTCAAAAAAATTATTCAAGCCGCGGGACGCGCAGATCTTTATAATAGGCAACTCCAAAAAATTCGACAAGCCGCTTTCGGAGTTCGGCCCGGTGACAGTGCTTAAGGAAGATTAGGCTGAAGACGAGAATTTGAGAAGCAGAGAGCAGATCGCTTGCTGACATCTATCCGCTGACAGCTAATCTTCAACCCTCCGTCTTCAGCCTTGCAGCCTGGTTCTGACATCCGACGGCATTTCCTTGATCTTAAAATCGGGGCCTACGCAGACCATATCGGTCACGGCCTTTGAAATTATTTTTCCATCCTGGTTTTTTATCTCATAGGCGAACTGCACCCTGATCGCGCTGGTCTCATTGACCCAGGTCCGTGTTTCTACAACATCGCCATACACCGCAGGCGCCTTGTATTCTATTTCCTGCCGTTTCACCACGAACCAGACGCCTCCATCCATAAGGGCTTTAACGGACAGGCCGCGCGCCTCCATGTACTCGGTGCGCGCCTCCTCAAGGAATTTCATGTAATTGCCGTAATAAACCACCCCGCCGCAGTCGGTATCATAATAGTATATCCGCCTTTTCATTTCATTCCCCTATTATCTTTACCAGCACCCGTTTTTTTCTCTGCCCGTCAAACTCGCCGTAAAATATGGTTTCCCAGGGCCCGAAATCCAATTTCCCCGCGGTTACGGCCACTACAACTTCGCGTCCCATTATGGTGCGCTTAAGATGGGCGTCGCCATTATCCTCTCCGGTAAGGTTATGTTTATAGCCGGTTTTTGAGAACGGAGCCAGACGCTCCACCCATTCAATAAAATCCCGGTGCAATCCGCTCTCATTATCATTTATGAAGACGCTGGAAGTTATATGCATGGAATTCACCAGGCACAAGCCCTCCTTTATACCGCTTTTAGCCAGTTCCCGCTCCACCTCCGCGGTGATATTTACCATCGCATAATGTTCGTCAGTGCATATCGCAAGATAAGCCGTGTGTGATTTCATAAACGATATTCTACAAATTCATGATGATTTGCTATAATAAACTTATGGCATACAAATGCGAAATCTGCGGAAAAAAACCGGTGGCCGGTTTTTCATATAGCCATTCCAACAGGGCGTCTAAGCGGCTTTTCAAGCCAAACCTTCAGAAACAGAAAGTGCAGCTTAACGGACTGGTGCAGTCTGTTTATCTCTGCACCGTCTGTATCAAGAGCGGCAAGTCCGTGCGGCCCCTGAAAAAAGGGTAGAGGTTTTAAAGGTAGAGGGTAGAGACTCTGGCCTGTCACGGGCCTCTGACTCTGGCGTGCCGGTGGCCTCTGGCGCTGTCATCCGGCCTGGCGCTGTCCGGGACTGAATTGTCAAAAACAAGGAACTCCTTAACCCTCCCCCCCCTCTACACCTGAACCCTATACCCTTTCTTTCGCCTCTTCCGCAGGGAGAGGCGTTTTGTCAAGGGTTAATAATAATTCAACATTTCTTAAACACCCCTTTTGTATAATTTCCCTAATAGAGTGCGTTAATTTACCTTGGATTTTTAATAATCCCTGTTGTTTTATTTTTGCCGGAGGCTGTTAAATGGAATCAGAACCGAAACTTGACCCTTCAACCATTACCGACGTGGAAACCGCCAAACTGGCGCTCCGCTGGGCCGTGGAAAAAATACACACTATGCAGGAGGAACTGGGCCGCCTGCGCGAGGACAACCACAGTAAAACCAACCTCAGCCGCTCTCTCACTGAACAGCTTGATCAAAAAACCGAGGTTTTAAAAAAATGGCAGGGCACAATAAAAACCTGGGAAGAAAACTGGCGAACCCAGACCGCCATGGAGACGGATCTTAAATCCAAACTCAGGGAACAGATTTTAAACGAGGAGACCTCTAATTGGCGGCAGGCCAGGGCCCAATTGGAAAAGATGGTCCTGGCGCTGAAAGAAGAACTGGCCGCCAGAGAGGGCGAGATAGGCCGCCTCAAGCTGGACCTTATTGACACGCGCAATAAGTCTTCCGAATTGAAAGAAGAAGAGCTTAATACTATTCTTAAAAAACAGCAGGATCACCTGGCCGAACGGGAAACCGCCATGGCGGAGAAGTATGCCCGTTTTGAACGGGAAATGATTGAAACCCAGCGTATCGCCGCCGAACAGCAGGAACTCTCGTTGAAAGAGCGGTACGAAATAAAAATGAGGGAGTTTTCAAAGCTTTACGAACAGAAAGAGGCCCAGCTTGAAAAATTCCGAAAAGAGATAGAGGACCGGCACCTCGCGACGCTTGAAAACCTGGAAGACCAGAACCGCGCGCGTGTTGACCAGTTAAGGATGGAACTGGACGCCAGCCGAACCAAAAAAGCGGAAGAAGCCGGAAAGATTTACGAAGAACGTCTTAAATCGCTTGAAGCGGCCTTTTCCCAAAAACAGACGGAATTGGAAAAAACTTTCAGAGACAGAGAAATTGAGCTTGAAGAAAGTCACTCAAAGGAACTTGATGCCATGCGCGCCGCCAGGGAGCAGGAAACAGCGGCCTTGCGGGGCAGGATGCGGGATTTTGTGGACAAGCGTGAGCAGGAATATGTCACTTTACGCCTTGAGATGGAGCGCCAGGTAACAGAGCTGGTAAAAAGCCGCGAAACGGAGATAAAAGCCGGCTACCAGAAAGCCGTGGAGGAAACAAGGCGGCAATGGAACCTGCTGGCCCTTGGAAACCAGAAAAAACTGGAGGATCTGCTTAATTCCAATAACGCCGAGTGGGAATCCCGCTGGGAAAACCGGGAAGCGGAACTATCCGCCGCCAAGGCGGAGGAAATAAAAATCGCCGCAGAACGCGCGGCCTTGGAAGTAAAAACAAGGGAAGCCGCTCTGCGAGAAAACCTGCTGCGGGAACAAAATGAATGGATAGCTTCCCAGAACTCCGCCCTGGAGGAGGCAAAAAAGGCGCTTGAAAAAAGCCACGCCGAAAGATCTGAAAACGCGCAAAAAAACCTTGAAGCCGCCTACCTGGAAAAAGAAAAAACCATGTTTGGCCGGATAGCCGCGGCGCAGAAAAGAATGCGGGCGAAGTGGCAGGCCAGAGAAGAAGGATGGCTGCTTGAGAAAGAAGCGGACGCGCAAGCCGAAAGAGAAAAACTCAAGAAGGAATTCCACTGCTACCGCCTGGTTCTGAAAGAAAAACTCGGAAATTTTGAAGATGAGATGAAGCTTAATTACGCCGCAAAAGAAGAAGAACTTGAAACATCGGCCAGAGAGAAACTTAAAACGAAAGAAGCGGAGCTTTCAGCCGTAGCCGCAAAAAAGGAACAGGCGGCGAAACTGCGCGCGGAACTGGAAATGCGCCGTATTGAGACCGACGCGGCCAAAAGCCTGAACACCATTAAGGACGAACACGCTCTCGCGCTTGAAACCCTTAAAAAGAAGTTTGAACTGGAACAAGCGGAAAAAACCGCGGCTTTTGAAGAAGAAAAACAAAAACTCCGCGAAGCAGGCATTACGGCTGAAGCCGCCTGGGCCGCAAAAGCCGCCGACCGTGAGCTTGAACTGGAAAACAAGCTCAAAGAGGAACGCTTAAAACTTGGAGAAGGCAATAAAACACGCGAACTACACCTGGAGAACCGGGAAAAGGAGATTGAACAGTTTAAAACAACGCTCCAGCAGAAGCACGATGAGCTTAAAATAAAGCTTTATCAGGAATTGCAGGTTAAAGAGCACGAACTGTTTTTAAAACTTTCCGCCGCCAAGGAAGAAATGTACGAGGCCGTAAACAGCCACCGCTCCGTGATTGACATGGAATATGACGAACGCATAAACCAACTCAGGGCCAAAGAAGCAGAACTGGAAACACGTTTTGAAGAGAAGAACAGGCAATCTCTTGAAACTATGAAGAAACAGAAACAGGACGAATTGGACCGCTTGGAGCTGGAATTGGAACGCCACGCCGCCGAACTTGAGAACCGGTTCAAAAACCGGGAAAAATCACTTAACGCGGCGTTCTCCGAACGCCTGGCAAAGATGGAAACGGATTTTATAGACAGAGAGAAGGAATTCACTGTAACTCAGGAAAAAGCCCTTGCCAAACGGCGCCAGGAACTGGAAGCCGCGGCGAAACAAAAGGAAAAAGAACTTGAAAAAAAGTACTCCGACCTCACACGGGACCTACACACGGAAAGCCGCCAGGAGCGCGACGCGTGGGAAGCCCAGAAAATGGAAGTTTTAAACCGCGAAAGACAGATGCTAAGGGCTGAGTTTGAAAAAAAAGAAGCGATACTTAATCAGAAATTTGATGAGGAACTCTCCGGCCAGCGCCGGCAGCGCGTGATAATGGAGGAGGAGCTTGCCGCTAAGAAAGAAGCGCTTGAAAAGACCTATTACGCTGAACTGGCCCGTTCAAGGGAAACGCTTGATAAGCTGCGCCTTGAACTGGGGGAAAAGATCACGGTTAAACATCGGGAGCTAGAAGCGGAAAAGAACCGCATGACCATGCTGATCTCTCAGAAAGAAGAGCAATACGCGGCGCAGTACCGGAAAAAAGAGGAAGAGCTGCTTAAGAAACACAGAGAGTAAAACCAGGGTTACAAGTCACACGTCACAGGTCACAAGCCGGAGGGGAGTGTACAGCGTAAGAAAAGCGTTGAATATTCAATCTTCTTGCGCCTTTCGCCTCCAGCCTTCGGCCTCTTACTTGTGACTTGAGACTTGTGACTTGAAACTTTATCCGCTCGCGGATAATGAAAGGGAACCTTTATGCGGGGAGATTCGGGCTCTAACGATTTTGAAGACCTGCTCAAGGACAGCGAACTTGATTCGGCAAAGATGATCCTGCGCCTTACTTCCGAACTTAAAGAAAAAGAGCAGGAAATGACAGCTCTGCGCACAAAAACCTTTGAAAATATGCGCAGCAACAACAAGGCTAAAGAAGAGGAATTTGAAGCGCTGATGAAGGCGCAGGAAGACCGGATAAAGAAACGCGAGCAGGAAATAGGCCGTCTGCTGGTTGAAAAAGAATCCGCCCTCTGGCAAAAATACCAAAAAATGCTTGATGATTCCGTAGCCACGCACCGCGGGGAGCTTGAAGAAGAACGCGCAAGGCTGAACGGAGAAGTATCAAAAAAAGAGGGAGAACTTGCCCGCCAGAAAAAGGCCCTGCGCCTTGAAATGGAAGAGATGTTTAAGAAGTGGGAGGCGGAGCGCGAGGAGGATTTTAAGAACGAGCGCGAAACTTTTATCGCCGAACTCAAGCTTGGAAGGGAAACAGCCCGCAAAGAGGCGGCTGAGCGCATCGCCCAGATGGAAGGGCTCTTTAAGGAAAAACTTGTTACACAGGCCTCTGAACTTGACGCCGCACACCAGCTTGAGAAAGAGGAACTTAAAAGCCGGCTGCGTCAGGAAAGAGCGGAAGAACTTAAAAAACTGTCTGACGCGCTAAGCGCGGAATTTGAAAAGAAAGACCGCATGATGAGCGAAAGCCATAAACTCTGGATGGCGGATAACAAAAAACTTCTGGAAGAGAAACACCTCAAAAGGCTTGCGCAGGCGGAGCGCGACTACGGCGAACGTATCGGGGCGCTTACCGAAGCCCTCAAGAAGGCGGAGGCGGAACTGCCCAGGCGGGAAAAGCTGTGGGCGGACCGAAACGAAGAGTTGAAAAAAAGTTTTATTGAAAAAGAAGCCGCGCTTGAACTTTCAAGCGCCCAGGCGGCTGAGCTGCTGGCCAGGGGCGAGAAAAAACTTTCAGAACGCCACAACGAACTTAACCATGAGATCCTGCTGGAAAAAGAAAGACTGCAAACTGAATTTTTCAAAAAAGAAAAAAACCTGGAACAGGCCTTTACAAACAAAACCGCGGAATTCGCCCAGGTTGCACAGGTCAGGGAACAGGGGCTTTCCGACAGGGAAAACCGCCTGCTGACCGAGCGCGGGGAACTTAACAAGTTCCGCGAACAGATAGGGCAGATACTTTCCCAGCGCCAGGCGGAGCTCCAGCAGACGCTGGATGAACGCTACGCGCTGCTTCGGCAGTCGCTTGAGGAATCTTACAAGATCAAAGAACTCAGCCTGTTGAAAAAATACGAGGATATAGAACGGCAGTTCTCGGTTTTAAATTCCCAGAAAGACGCGGCCCTTTCAAAAGCGGCGGCCCTCGCGGAAGAGCTGGCGCGCTTTAAAAACGCCGCGGATGAAAACGAAAACAACCTGCGCGCGGACGTTGGAAAAGAAAGGACCGCCATAAAAGAGGCGCAGCTGCTGGCCGAGGCCGAACTTTCCGCCAAATACGACAGACTGGCTGAAGAGCTGGCCGGGCGTGAAAAAACCATCCGCGCGGACTACGAGAAAAAACTCGCTTTTGAAACGCAGAAATTGACCCGCCAGCTGGAGATAAAAGAAGAAAGTCTTAATGAGCAGGCCCAGACTCTGAACCGGCAGGCGAATGAACTGGAAAACCGGCTTATAGCGGCTCTTAAATCAAGGGACGCTGAAGCGGCCCAGAATTTAAAAAAGCATACAGAACTTCTACGCGCTCAGGCCGCTCAAACCGACGCGCGCCACACAGCTGAACTTGAAGCAGCCCAAAAACAGGCCGAGCAAAGAGAGACCGAGGTCCACGCCGCTTATGAAAATCTACTGAGAAAAAGAGAGGCGGATCTTGAAGCCGCTCACAAAGCCCGTTCGCTTGAGCGGGAAATCTCGCTGCGGCGCTTTTTTGAACTTGAGAAAAAGAAACTTGAAGAAACCCACCTGATTAAATTGAGCGAGTCCGAAACTACCATAGCCCACCTGACCGAGTCTTTAAAATCGGCGGAAGCCTCAAGCCTCAACGCCGCCCTGGGAACAAGCAAAGTTAAAGAAGAGCTGGAACTGCTTACCATGCGCCTTGAGGAAAAGGAACAGGAAAAACAGAAACTCTTGAATGACGGACTCCATAAATCCGGTGAGCTCAGACAGGCTATAGAGCAGCAATACCTTGAGAAAATAACAAACATAGAAAAAAACTATCTGTCCCAGATAGCCGACACCATTAAACACTCCGAGGACTCGGAAAAAGCCGGGCAAAACGAATATTTCAGAAAACTGGAATTCATGAAAGAAGAATACCGCACGCGCCTTGAAAGCCAGGCAAAAGATATAGAGGAATCGTACCTTGCACGCGAGCAGAAACTTGCCGAGACCCTAGCGGAAACCTACAAACTGAAAGAAAAAACCCTGCTTGCCCGCCAGACACAGCTGGAAAAAAATTACGAAGCGCAGATGATAGAAAAAAGCGCGCAGCTTGACAACGACCGCTCTATGGCCGACAATATCACCAGGCTTAAAGATGACCTGAAAGAAGAATACCGCGCGCGCCTTGAAAGCCAGGCAAAAGATATAGAGGAAGCGTACCTTCTACGCGAGCGGAAACTTACCGAGACCCTCGCGGAAACTTACAAACTGAAAGAAAAAGCGCTGCTTACCCGCCAGATACAGCTGGAAAAAAATTACGAAGCGCAGATGATAGAAAAAACGACGCAGCTTGACAACGACCGCTCTATGGCCGACAACATCACCAGGCTTAAAGATGACCTGGAGGCAAAGAACCGACAGCTTAATGAAACTGTGAACTCTCATAACCGCCGTATGGAAGAGCTGGAGAATAAACTGAAGAGCGAGTATGACGCCCACAAAAACCAGTTGGAGAATTCTTACCGCATCAAATTGTCGCAACTGGAAAACGAAAGGATGAAAATCAAGGGTTTGATGGACCAGGAACAGCAGATAGTTTCCGATCTTCAAAAGCGCGAAGCCGCCATGCAGGGGAACTACGCGGCCAAAGAAGCGGAAATGGCCAAACGCTTTCAGGAAGCGCAAAAACGCCTGGAAGCCGAATACCAGGACGGACTTAAAGGCAAAGACACGCCGAAAAAATAGGTATCCAGCCCCCCCGATTGAACTTGACCGAATCAAACCTATTACTGCCCGCACAACTTCCCCCGGCCTGCGTCTCGGACAGAATCACCGGCGGAAGCACCGCCGGACTCCGCCGACCGGGATTGGGTTGCAAAAATGAAGTTCCTTAGGGTATAATACGAAAAGCCGGGAACTTGAAAGCGCTGCAAAGCCATATTGTTCTCAAACAATACATTTGCAGAAACCCGCGTATCAACTATGAGAGTTCACATATTCACCAGCGGAGGTAAAAGGCAACGATGACTGACTTTAAAAACAAAATACTCTTCGTAGGTTACGGCGCGGTAGCGCAGTGCACGCTGCCAATTTTGCTTAAGTACTTAAAATTGCCGGCTAAAAACATCACAATAATGGATTTTCAGGACCGCTCAGCAGCTATCCGGGAGTGGACCTCCAAAGGCGTGAGCTTTGTGCACGACCGGGTTACACGGGAAAATCTTGACACGCTGTTAAGCCGGCATCTTTCCGCGGGCGACGTGCTTATAGATCTCGCCTGGAACATAGATTGCTGCGAGATCCTGCAGTGGTGCCACGACCGCGGCGTGCTCTACGTCAACACCTCAACCGAGATCTGGGACCCCTATGAAGGAGCGGCAAACAAGCACCCGACCGAACTGACGCTCTACTGGCGGCACATGAATTTACGAAAGATGACTGCAAAGTGGCCCAAGGGCGGACCAACTGCAGTTATTGAACATGGCGCCAATCCCGGCCTTATCTCCCACTTCACAAAACAGGGCCTCATAGACATCGGCGAGCGCCTGATAACCGATAAGAAAGTCAAAGGCAGGGACGCGGAAGATATCCGTCAGCTCATCGACCAGCAGAGTTTTAATAACCTGGCCAGGCGGCTGGGAGTAAAAGTCATACATGTCAGCGAGCGCGATACGCAAATCACCGACCGGCCGAAACAGGTGAATGAATTCGTCAACACCTGGTGCGTAGAGGGCTTCCGGGAGGAAGGCATTACGGTGGCGGAAATGGGCTGGGGTACGCACGAGAAAGAACTGCCGGAGTTCGCCTATGAACACAAAGAGGGCCCGCGCAACCAGATTTGTCTGGCGCGAATGGGCATCAACACATGGGTAAATTCCTGGGTTCCTAATTACTGTATCAACGCCATGATCGTCCGCCATGGCGAGGCGTTCACACTTTCCGACAAACTGACCGTTTGGGAGAATGGCAAGGCCGTATACCGTCCGACGGTGCACTACGCCTACTGCCCATGCGACTGCGCCATCGCCTCGCTCAACGAATTACGCGGCTATGATTACAATCTCCAACCGAACATTCGCATCATGACCGACGAGATCATAAGCGGCTCCGACATCCTGGGCGCTCTGCTGATGGGGCACGATTACAACGCCTGGTGGACCGGCAGCGATCTGAGCATAGAGGAGTCGCGCCGCCTGGTGCCGCATCAGAACGCGACCACCATGCAGGTTGCCGTCTCGGTGGTAGCGGCTGTCCTGTGGATGATGGAGAACCCGGACCGCGGCGTCTGCGTGCCGGATGATCTGCCGCACGAGTTCGTCCTAAAGATCGCCAAGCCCTATCTGGGCAAATTTATCTCAACGCCCTCGGATTGGACGCCGCTGAAACATTACAGCAACGCGTTCCTGGGCCACAATAATCCGGCCATAGACCGGAGCGACCCCTGGCAGTTCAAAAACTTCCTGATCACCGACGGGGATTAAGGATGAGGGGTAATAGGCAGGTAACCGGTAATCAGTATCCGGTAGAAGAACGGGGAAGCAGTAGGACGGAAAGGAAAAAAAGAAAGAAAAAATCTGACTTCTGATTTACTGTTACTGGTTACTGGTAACCGGATACTGGTTACCTTCCCCATACTACGGACGGAGGATTTATTATGATCCCAGACCAATTGCGAAAACTGGCGGAAGAACACGGAACGCCGCTGTTTGTAGTTGACCACGACGAAATCCGGCGCAACTACGCCGAATTCAAAAAATACCTGCCCCGCGTACAGCCGTATTACGCGGTAAAGGCAAATCCAGACCCCGCCATAATCAAAACGCTTTACGACGCGGGAGCAAGCTTTGACGTGGCCTCCATGCCGGAGTTTGAGATCGTCCACAAGAACATACAGCATATGCCGCCCAAGCAGCGGCAGGACTGGATATGGGACAGGATCATTTACGCCAACCCCATCAAAGCTATAGAAGCCCTGACACAACTCGACACCTACAAACCGCTTGTGACATACGACAATCTAGAGGAAATAAAAAAATTGAAGGAATACGCTCCCAACGCGGGCCTGGCGCTCCGCCTGAAGGTTCCCAATACAGGCGCTATGGTGGAGCTTTCCTCCAAGTTCGGAGCTGATCCCGGAGAAGCGGTGGACCTCATTCTGGCCGCAGACCTGGCCGGTTTCACCGTTGAAGGCCTAAGCTTCCACGTAGGCAGCCAGACGACTAATTTCGAGAATTATGTCCAGGCGATCAATCTGGCCGCTAACGTTTTTAAGGACGTACGGGCCCGCGGTTACACAAAGATGAACCTCCTGGATATCGGCGGCGGCTTCCCCGCGCCGTATGATGAATCCGTCAAATCCTTCCGCGTTCTGGCAAAAAAGATCAATACCGAACTGAATCGGCTTTTTCCCGAAGAAATAGAAATTCTGGCCGAACCGGGAAGGTTTATGATAGCAACCGCCGGAACTTCAGTAGTTAAAATCAACGGCAAAGCGGTACGCGACGGTAAACTCTGCTACTACGTCAACGACGGAGTCTACCATACCTATTCCGGCATTATCTTCGACCATTGCCATTATCACCTGAAGTCGTTCCGCGAAGGCCCGGAGCAGGTTTGCGCCGTCTTCGGCCCAACCTGCGACGCGCTTGATGTTATTTCCATGTCGGAAACGCTGCCCACGGACCTTGAGCTTGGAGAGCTTCTTTACAGCGAAAATATAGGGGCGTATAGCCACGCGTCGTCCACTTACTTCAACGGTTTCCCGCCCGCGAAAGTGGTGCACATAAACCAGTCAGCCCGAAAAAACAGCGCTTCCGGCACTGCGACCGTAAACTCAGCGGCACCGCATTAATACCGGACCCGCCGGGATGTCTGGCGGGAATTTAATACGGCTTAAAGTATAAAAACGACGTCCGCCTAAGGCGGACGTCGTTTTGTTTTTCAATCTATTCAATCTAATCGCAAAACAAATAATTGTTAAACGACCAGACATTTTTCCTGTCCAGACGCAAATAGGGGTTTTCCTTAAAAAAGACCTGATAATTTTTAAGCGGGGTCCAGTCGGACGGGATAGATATCAACTCTCCCAGATATGGGCGTGCTATATCAAGAATATACTCGTAAGGAAGATCATCCGGCATACACACTCCTTCTTGCGGATTCTCCAGCATCCACATGACCGCTGAAACCACTCCGATAGCCACCTGAACTGTTGTCGCGTTCTGATGCGGCACCAGGCGGCGCGACTCCTGAATGCTGAGGATGCTCCCGGTCCACCAGGAATTATATTTATGCCCCATAATAAGGGCGCCCAGTATATCGTCGCCTTCAACAATCTCATCGCTCATGATCCTCAAACGTTTCTGAAGATGACAATTCCTGCTTCTCAGCTCATAAAGAGACGTTAACGTTTCATTGCATGGCATGTATGCGTAATGAACCGTAGGGCAATATATTACTTTCCCTTTTTCCCTGACGGTAAGGTAGTCGGAAATACTTATTGCCTCGGCATGGCGTATTACCATTCCGATGATTTCCTCGCTGGGAACCCAGGAGCGGACCCATGTATTCATCCCCATCTGGGACAGAAAGATCTGATTCCTGCCGCCGGAGGGCGGGAACGTGGAGAACAGCGGCATATCCGTTTCATGGGTTCCCCACCCCATTTCGGCCGGCGCGATGCCTTCTTCCCGCAGGCCTTCAATGCTCCAGGTTCCCACAAATTCATTATGCCGCTTCGGTTTATTCGTGATCTGTGTGTCGTGTTCGCTTATATGAATAACCTTAACGCTCAATTCCTTTGCCAGACAGGCGAAGTTTTTTATTTTAAGGCAATCTGCGAGTCTGTCCTTCAGCTTCCTTGAAAAGCTGTTGTCACGCAGTATTTTATGGGCGATGTCCACAAGGCCTTTTTTTGTGAAATGAGAAATGAGGCCGGGATTGGCTCCGTGATCGATTACAGCGGTTGTCATAGGCCCTTTCCAGCCGGCCGTTGTTTTCCGTATTTCCTTTTGTCGGTAGTAAAGAGATTTTTGAAACGGCGTTTTTTTGTGAATATCGGCATACGGGTCCCATTCTTCCACCGATGTATTGATATATAAAACTCTGTTTTCATGGCACCAGTTAAGCATTTCGATACAATCTATATTCCAGGCCAGGTCAATAATAATACCTCCTGCGGAAACATGTTCCGAAAGTATCTGATTAATATTCATGGGAGTGATTTTCTCCTGGAAATACTTTACGCCGCGCTTGATCCATGGAGAAAGTTCTTTTCTTTTGTCAATAAAATCTATTACCGTGATATTCTCACAGGGGACCGAGAGATGCTTAAGAAGGATGGGGAAAACACACTTTGCCACGGATCCGTATCCGATTATCATAATCTTGTTTTTAAATACCATGATAAAATCACCCTCCTTTTATTTAGTTCCCGCTCAAAAAGCTGCAGGAACAATGGACCGCTGACTTATCTGTTCACCAAATTGTAAGCTTCGCTCACCCGGCAGCTCCTGTATAATTGTATCACATATTTTTTATAACTACCCCGGCCGCCGGAAGGCCGTTTGATGGCCATAAGCCTTTGCGACGACACCTTCAGTGACACTGGCCTGTTCCGCCTTAGGCGGACTGTCCGCGACTGAGGATTGTCAGATTCCAGGGATCGGGATAAGGACGCCCGCGATGAGAAAGACTCCGCCATTATAAATTACGACTCCTGAATTCTATCAGCATTTTCTAATTCAAACATGATGGTGAAATGTATCGTCGTTACTCCGTCGTAATTCTTTTGCTAAGCCTCCATTTCTGAATGTTTTTGTGCCTCTCGGCAGCACTTTTCTGAACAACTTGTCTTT